>ERZ761603.1671-NODE-1671-length-16236-cov-7.419999_pt1 | contig 16236 bp, 13 predicted proteins | sample MGYA00511879_ERZ761603 | MGnify/ENA primary metagenome ERZ761603 (study PRJEB28899, sample SAMN02850040) | bioreactor sludge metagenome | biome: EBPR Sludge; feature: EBPR Bioreactor; material: flocular biomat | place: Australia: Thorneside Wastwater Treatment... | reverse complement strand
TAGCTGACCACCTTGTGCTAAAATTCAAGGGTTCTATTTTGCAAGATAGGCGGCGCGGCGAGACGCCGGGCCGCAGCCAGATAAGGTTTCGCGCCAGTCGAAGACCGTGCCGGAGCAGGGGTGTAGTTGGAGCTTTGACTGTATTTGGTTTCGTTGCACTTGGAGCCCCCGCAATTGTCGCTGGTTTAGCTGGGGTTGGTCTTAGTTACTATGTGGGAGAACGGCTTCTTAAGCCCTATAAAGTAGATCTAATTGATGATGTTTCTACTGCAGCAGGGAGGTACTGATTTCTATGGGACAAGACCGCAAAGCAGGGGTAGTTTCTTTGTCTATTGTGCTTATCATCATCACTTTGTTGACGATTTTTACTGAAAACCCTCCAACGTTCTATTGGGGTATGGTCGTGGGAATCGTATTCGGGATTGGTACTTGCATATATTTGGCGGAAGCTTGGGATCCGGTTAATTTACAACCTACCAACCCGAATACATCAAAGGCGAGTTGGAAACTTTGGTGGGTTGTACCGTTAGGGGTAGTTGCAGCAAATATCTTACCTGATTTGCTTGGTGATGTTTTGAGTGGACTGCTGCTAGGGTGCCTCTTTTCCTGGCTCGAAATCACGTTTGCTTATCTCATTATTCAGGCATGGCGGTATCGGCCAAAGTAATATGCTAAGTAACCAAGTTAAATTAACTTGCTGAGATTGGGCCAATCTTCAAGATTGGCCCAATCTGAAAAGCGCTAACTTGTTTTTGCATGGTTACTAACGTGTCAGATATTTTGACTGCCCTTCACTGATTCACTTGGTAATTGAGAGGAGAAACGGCCGTCCTCCAACATTGTGTGAGACGGCCGTTTCTTCATCTGTTTGTAAACGGCCGTGCCCAAAGTGTGGGGGGAAACGGCCGTAGTGGGCGAGCTTGTGCTAAAGCAAAGTAGGCGGCGCGGCGGGACACCGGGCCGCAGCCGGGTGCGGTTTCGTACTTGCCGCAGCCGCGTCACAGCAGGGGGTTTACAGAAAGGGCCAATCTTCAAGATTGGGCCTTTCTTAGCAAGTAAATTTTAGACGGTCGCTTAGCGAATGCGGCGCTGCCAATATTCTTTGGGGGTGAGTTCGGTCAGTTCGGCGCTGGCCAGAATGAAGTCTAGCAGGAGGCGGTTGAACTTGGCCTTCTCTTGCAGCATGGGGAAGTGGTGGCACAGCTCCAGCTCCACGTAAAATCGGTCGTTGACTGATTGCTGGAGGTAGCTGTATTCGCCGTTGGGCGGCAGCACCAGGTTATCCTGGGTGCCGTACACCAGCAGCAGCGGGCGGGTGAGGTTGGCGATGTCGTTGACCAGGTTGACATTGCTAAACGAGCTGATGGACTTGGTAACGGCCGTTGCATCCACCTTATGAATTTCGCTATCAATCTCCATAAAGCTGTTGGTCCGCCCCAAAACCCGGCTGATGAGCGTTTCTGGGTCGGTGTCTTGCAGCCGGTTGTTGAGATAGGCATTGGTGAGCGGCAGGGCGATGGTGGCCACTTTGGCCACGTTTTGCGGGTTTTTGGCCGTGTAGCTGAGCGAAACAATCGCCCCCAGGCCGTGGCCCACCAGGATGACCGGTCGGGCTACACCCAGCTTGTCGATGAACTGGTCTACCATTTCCACGTAAGCACCCAGGGTGTACGAATCGGGCGACTTGCTGGAATCGCCAAAGCCCCACAGGTCGAAGGCAAAGGTGCGGTAATGAGCAGACAAAGCCTGCATAGACGGCCACCAATAGCGCCAGGAACCCAGCCAGCCGTGAATAAAAATCAGCGGCTGGCCACGCCCAAGCACCTCGTAGTGGATCAGTTGGCTGTCTATGGTGGTGATGCTCATTTTTTAGCCAGCTTTTGCCTTGCTTAACACTTTGTTGATGGTGTTGACCAACGTATCGGGGGCAAACGGCTTGAGAATGTAGTCGGCGGCCCCGGCACTCAACCCGGTCTGAATTTCTTGCTCCTGCCCTTTGGCCGACAAGAAAATGATCGGAATGTTTTTGGTGCTGTCCATATCCTTGAGTCGACGACACGCCTCGTAGCCGGTCATGCGCGGCATCCGTACGTCCATCAAGATCAGGTCAAAGGCTTCAACTTTCGCCTTTTCAACTGCCAAAGAACCATCTTCAACGCTGACGACATCGAATCCACTAAACTGAAGGGTGAGCACAATCAGTTCGCGGATATCCTGATCGTCTTCGGCAATAAGAATTTTAGCCATAGTTCCTCTTTCCAATTGGGTTTCTTTGCGACAACCCAAGCTTGAAAAAGTCTCTTACGTCGGATCGCTATCTTCGATAACGACCGGTAGATTAAACGTAAAGGTACTGCCTTTGCCCAGCTCGCTTTCCACGCGCAAACGGCCGCCGTGCATTTCGATGAGGCTGCGTACGATGGCCAGCCCCAGACCGGTGCCGGGTACGCGCTGTACTTTGGCGTCGTCGGCGCGGTAGAAGCGGTCGAAAATTTTGTCCAGGTTTTCCCGGGCGATGCCGATGCCGGTGTCCTGAATGCTGATGTGCACGTAGCTGTGGGTGGCCCGGGCTGTGACGGTGATTTGGCCAAAGTCCGGGGTGTAGTTGAGCGCATTGTCCAGCAAGTTGGTCAGGATTTGGGTGATGCGGGCGTGATCGGCGTTGACCAGCGGCAGCGAGGGGGCCAGCTCGGTTTGCACACTCAGGCTGCGCGATTCGTGCTGGATACGGCCGTTCAAATGCCCCTCCACCACCTGCTCAATGATTTGCGGGATGTCTAACGGCCGTAAATCCAGCCCCGTCTTGCCCGTCTCAATGCGCGAGATGTCCAATAAATCGTTCACCAACATGTGCAGCCGGTCGGCATTGTTTTTGATCACCTGCAAGTAGCGAATTTGCGGCTCGGTCATCGGGCCAGCCGCGCCCATCAGCATCAGGTCGGCATACCCCTTGATGGACGTCATCGGCGTGCGCAGCTCGTGCGACACCGTGGAGACAAATTCGCTCTTCAGCTTGTCTACCTCCACTTCCTTCGTGATATCCCGGAAGATGGAAACCGTGCCGTAAAACTGGTTGTCCGACAGCACTGGCGACAAATGCACGCTGACAAACTTGTCCTCAATCACCAGCTGATCAGCCAGGAAGGTCCACTGCTCAATGCGGTCGGCATTGGTGGCCCAGTCGTTGATCGTGTGAATCCACGATTCGCCAAAATGGCCGTACAGCCCCAGCAGCTCGTTGATCGACTTACCCAGCAGCTGATCGCGCGGGATGTCCAAAATGTTGCAGGCGGGCAGATTGGCAATGTCCACCTTGTTTTGGCTGTCGGCCACAATCACGCCGTCGGCAATACTTTCCAGGATCGCTTCCAGGTTGGCCTTTTGGATGATTTCTGTGCGCAGCATGGAGCCAAGCTGCTCGGCCTGGTCAAAAATGAGGTTGTATAGGCTGGCGTTGTTGATGGCGTGGGCCACCTGAATGGCGGCCGCTTCGACCAAATCTTGCTGCTGCAAGGTGAAGGCATTTGGCTCGGAATGGAACATCATCAACACGCCGATGACTTCTTCGTTAGAGATCAGCGGGACGCCCAGCACCGAGCGGTGGCGCATGCTGGTTTCCCGCTCCTGCCAGCGGGGGTCCTGCAGGGCGTCGTGCACAATGACGGCCGAATGGTTTTCAATCATCCAGCCCGCCAGACCTTCGTTGCGCATCATGCCGCTGGGGATACCGCGCAGGGGAATCGGCCGTTCCGTGCCAATGGCGGCCCGGAAAATAAACTCACCCGACTCGTTGTCGATGAGCAAAATAGCGCCCTCGGTGGCGCTTACCACGCCGTTTACCAGGTGCAGCGCCTGGTTGAGCACCCGGTCCTGGTCCAGGCTGGCAGATAGTTCGGTGGTGATGCGCAGCAAGATCTTGACACGGTTGCTTTCGTCGTTCAGCGCTTTGGTGCGCTCGGCGACGCGATGATCCAGCGTTTCGTTAAACTGGCGCAGCTCGTCGAACAGCTTGGCGTTTTGCAGGGCAATGGCTACCTGTACGCCAAAGGTCGTGGCCCAGCTAATGTCTTTGTTGGAAAAACGGTTGGGGTTTTGTGTATCAACCAGCACCAGGATACCGGTCAGGTCGCTTTCGCGCAGCAGTGGTACACCCAACACAGCTTTAACCGCTTCAGGCTGCGGCAGGCGAATTGCAATGTCGTCGTGTTGGGCAATCTGGTTAATAAACGGCGGTTCGCCCAAGCGGGCCAGCTGGCTGACAAAGCTGGTTTGGTCCGCCGTGGCGATGGTGGTACCGACAAAATAGCTTGCCCCGTGCCCGGCGGCGGCGCTGCCGACAAACTGCTCGGCTTCCAACTGCCAGATGTACGCGCCATCGGCGTTAAAAATGCGGCGTCCTTCAGAGCAGACCAGGTTGAGCACGGTTTCACGGTCCAGGCTGGAGTTTAGCGCTAGGCTGACGTTGCCCATCGCCCCGTAGAAGCGTTCGCGCTCGTAGGTGTCTTCAAAGATGAAGGCGGTTTCCAGGGCGGTGGTGGCCTGGTTAGCCAGGGCGGTGAGCAGCATGATTTCGTGTTGGTCGGTGTGGGGAATACGGCCGTTTCCCCTGACCAAATACAACAAGCCATACGTCTCGCCGGTCAGCACCAGCGGCACAAATACCCCGGTCAGAGACTCATCTCCGGTGGGGGTTTGGGGCAGCGGCAGCGGCGACGCGTCTACCTGGCTGATGTGGATCGTTTGGGCCTGCTGCCCCTGAAGGACGGCCGTCAGGATTGGCGAATCGGGGATGGTTAAGCGTGCGCTCTGGGCGGGAACGGCCGTTGTGCTGGCTCGCTCCACACGCTTCAAAACCAGCAGTTCGTTTTCTGACGGCAGCCATTGGTATACCACGCAGCTCAGGGCGTCTACCACTTTAAGCGCCTGGGTGGCCAGGGTGTGCAAAATCGATTCTTTATCTAGCGTGCTGGAAAGGGCGGTGCTGCTGTTTAGCAGCACTTCAAATTCCCGGTTGCGTCGTGCTGTCTGTTGGAAAAGCTGGGCTTTTTCCACAATGGAGGCGGCAAATTGGGCGTACAGCTCGATGGTTTGCAGGGTAACCGGGGTGGGGCGACGGCCGTTTACCGGTTGGTCCAACCCAATGAGGCCGATGCGCTGCTGCTGTTGATTATACAGCGGGATGCACAGTAAATCGTTGGGATGCCAGGTGTCGCCGTTTTGGCGAACGGCCGTGTAGTCTGGCAGCACCATACCCAGGTGCTGCTGCGCCCAATCGCTGTTGCCGGGCACAAAATAGCAGCTGCCCTGGCGGTACGCTTCCAGGGTGTCCGCTTCGAACAGGGCCAGCCATGTCTGGGCCGGGATGGCATTGTTGCGCAAAAAGGTCTCTTCCTCGGGGGTAATGCCTGCGGTAATCATCAAGGTGGGGTTAAACGCCTCGTCGCGCAGGCTCAGCACCACCCGGTTCCAGCCCGTTTTTTGCAGGCCGTTGACCAACAGGGAAAGCTGCGCTTGCAGGTCCGTTTCGTTGCTGACACGGGTGAGGGTGGCGAGCTGCTGTAGCGCCTGGGCTGAATTGGCCAGATCCGTTACGGCCTGCTGCGGCGAGATGATCAGCTGGATCAGGTTGGTCTGGTTTAGTTCAATGTAGCGGCTGTGGAGGTTGAGGATACGGCCGTTTTTCAACAAAATGGTGGTGGCAAAGGGTGGCGTTAAACAATCTTCCCAGCTGTGAGGTGGCGTGAAGAAGTTGGCGGCAGCCTGCAATGTTGCAACCCCAGGTGTCAGGTTGAGCAGCTCACCTGCGGTATCATTCAGGTATAAAATCGTGCCGTTGGTCTCAGCTATGAGAACGCCTTCGTGAAGGCTGTCAAACAAACTCCAAATCATAGCCGAGGTTAATTCTTTTTCCATGGTTCGTGTCAAACCTCAGCTGTTACTTCCGCCACATTACACGATTGTCAGGGTCTGTCGTGAAGACGACAGGCACTTTTGCGTGTGAAGGTTATCTATTGAGCTTGTTTATCTCTGTCCATCCGGCGCAGTTCAGCGGCCGTTTCGGTAATCTCGCGAATGTCGGAAAAACGTTGGGTTTTGTCCGACACAATGCCAATCGACAGCTTCATCAACGGCACCAGATTGCCATCGGGCTGCATGATGCCGCCCTGTTCGCGATCGATAAAGCTGTAGTGGGAGAGAATGCCTTCATCAAACTGCTGGCGTAGTTCCTCGACCAGGGCCGGGACATTGGTGGACTTGGTGACCAACACAAAGGTATTGCTGGTGGCATGGCCCACAAAGTCGTCCAGCGTGCCCATCTCGTCATCCACTTCGTTCAGCAGCAGGGTGGTAAAGCGCAGCACTTCGTCGCGGGCCAGGAAGCCATATTCATCGCTAAATGGCTCGATGTGGTCGATGCCAATCTGCAAATAGGTCCAATCGCTGGTGCGCATGAGCTGGCGCAGCTGATCTTCGATCAGGCGGCTGCTGGGCAGGCCGGTGATGGGGTCGGTCATGTTGTGGCGTTTGTAGGTATTGATGGCGGTGCGGACGCGCAGCTTGAGCTCTTCAATGTCAAACGGCTTGGTGATGTAATCATCGGCACCCAGCTCCAGCCCGGCAATGCGGTCGCTGCGCTCATCTTTCTGGGTGAGGAAAATGATGGGGATATGGCTGGTGCGCGTGGTGGTGCGCATCACCTTGCACACTTCGTACCCGTTCATGTCTGGCAGCATGATGTCTAAGACGATGAGATCGGGCAGTTTTTTGCGGCAGAGTTCCAGCGCTTCGCTGCCCCGCGCGGCGACATCAACATGGTACCCTTGCCCCGTGAAGAAGATGCGTAACATGTTGGAAATATCAAAATCGTCTTCAACTATTAATATACGGCCGTTGCTCATGAGCTTATTCCTTGGCAGATCAAATTTTTACAGAGTCCACAAAAGTGTTGGTCTTTGGATTCAAAAACGGAACGGCACCAACAGCGTCGCCATCTGGAATACGGGCAGCTTTGACAACCGCTATTTGCGAGCTTGTTACGGCGCGTTCGAAACTTCTGAAGCCGCCAAGCTTAAAGCCGTGCCGCTGGGCGATTGTATCAATTGTCTGTACTTGCGACAATTTTATGTCTTTTCCCAGCGTGAAAGAAACGTAATTTCCGTCTAGAGCCAATGCCATTGTCTCTGCCATACAGGCATAGGCCATTTTCGGCGGAAAACCAAAGTCAAAATTGAAGTTGACTGGTCCAGGCACCTCAACCATACCGCCTTCAATCACTAGAACGTCAGGGCGCTGTTCGGCGACCTGTTTTGAGACGTCACGCGGCCGCGAAACGTCACAAACTACCGCGCCGGGCCGCAAATGATGTGGTTCAATGATCGTCTCCACGGCGCTGGTGACGGTGATGACAAAATCGGCCTGGGCCAGATCGGCCATGTTGGCGGAGATGGTTACCTGGGCTGCGCCTTGCTGGCGTACGGCCGTTGCCACTTCTTGCAGCTTTTCTATCCGGCGGCCAATGAGCAGCAGCTGCTGGCACTGCGGCGCCAACAACTGGGCACATACCGAGCCAATGGCCCCGGTGGCTCCCACCACGGCCACCGTTGCCGTAGACAGGGGGTTTTCAAGCAAAACGGCCGCTTCTTCTATGGCATGCACGGCCTGGGCAATGGTGTAGCTGTCGCCCGTGGTCACCGGAATGTTGAGCTGCCTGGCAATGGTGATGCCGCCATCGCCTACCACCGACGTAAAGGCCCCCAGACCCAGCACCCGAGCACCCAATTTTTCCGCCAGCTTGCCCGTTTGCACAATTTTGCGGTAGACCAGGGCGGTGGGCAGGCGCAGCATCATGTTGGGCGTCAGTGGGCAGGCAATGAACCAACCTGTGAGGGAACGGCCGTTTTCCACCGACTGTACCCCTTCAATTTTAGAGATAAAAACCGGGGGATAAAAAATGGAAAGAAATTCAATCAGCCAGGCAGGCAGCTTACCCAGCGCCGGATACTTGCGGCTGACGTCGCGCTTGGGATCGAGCGGATGAATGATAAAAGCAAAAGAATCCTGCATCATAAAAATTGAGTGTAATGAGGACAAACGACCCTATAAATGGTAATTGGGTCCCTTACATACCCGCTTTCTGCCTGGACGCCGTGAAAAAGGTGTTAGTAATTGACAATCTCCCCTTTTCTGGGATACAGCCGGGGGTAGGAGTACCGCTCTTTGTGGGCGTGGTGGTCGCTTTGTTCAAAGGTTACGTTTTTGGTGATGAACATCCGGTCGTCGGACGCCAGCAGCACTACGTCGGATTCGATGGTGCGGGCGGCATAGATCACTGCGCCGGAGCCAATGCGGCAGTGATGGCCGACGCAGCCGCCCAGGATGAGCAGGTTGGTAGCCTCTAACTGCTCCAGGTGGTTCATCGTTTTGAGCGGGCCGCCTAAGATGTTGAAGTCGGTGAAAGTGTTGCCTGCGCCAATAAACGAGTCGCGACCGACCACACACAGCTGCAAGCAGGTGTTTTGGGCAATGGAGGTATTCTCCATCAAGGTGGTCATAAAGAGGGCGGCGCGGAAGGGCAAAAAGCAGCCATCGCTGACCACGCTGAGCAAGAGCTGGCAGCCCTGGGAGACGGTCACATTGCTGCCAATGATGCAGTTGTCGATGACGGCACCCGCGCCGATGGTGACGTTGTCGCCAATGACCGTGTAGCCGTGGATAACGGCCGTTGGGTCAATATGCACATTTCGCCCCACTTTTACCAATTCGGAGCTGGATAAAAAGCGCTTTTGCTCCAAAATCGAACGGGCCATGATTTTTAGCTTGTATTGCCAGGAGCTGGCCACGTGGTCTTCTACGTTCGCGCCCTGGGTAAAAACGCCCAGCAAAATGTCGGCGATGAAGAGGTGGACCCAATTTTCTACCAGCACAAACACTTTTTTTGGCAGCTGGTAAACCAGGTCGCCAAATTCAGTGGCCATGTAGGGGGGGATATGGTAGTAGCCGCGTTCGCGCGATTCAGTATCAATGACCAGCGGTTCGGCCAGCAAGCTCTGCGAGACGCCTTTGGGCAGGTACCACATATCGGTCAGCAGCAAATCGCCCTGCTTGAAGAAGGAGTGGGTTAACGGCCGTACATGCTTGGCAATCGCCGGATCATCCTTGTGAAACGCCAGCCGGGCCGGTCGTTTGTTGGCCCGCGCTTTGTGAATGAATTCGTCAATCAGCAGCTGGTTGAAAAAAAGGTTATCGCGATGTACCAGGCTTTCAACTTCTTCCGTTTCCAGGAGGCGGGCAACTTCCCAGTCCGGGTATTCGCGCTCTTCGACGGCGTGTTTAACCAGCAAATCGCGCTGCCACAGCCACAGCGGCTTGTTTTGCACGCGCAAATCGCGCGCCGTTTCGTTAAACGGCGCAATAAAACTTGGCTCATTAATAATAATACGTCGCATAAAACTACTTCTTTATCAAGCGAGGCAATCGGGAGCTGTTTTCACCGCCACTTGAATCGCTTAAAACGGCCGTTACACAAGCGGCTGTTTGGCAATGGCAATGGTACACGTCTCATCGCCGGTGGCAATGCAGCTGATTTGTTCCACTCTAAACCGTCGGCCCCGGCTGACCCAGTCCAACGCCTGTTCTAACAAGCCAATGGCCAGGTGACAGCACGGCGTATCAGAAACTCGCTGCCAGCATATGGGACATCGCTCGATAATCCACAAATAATTTTCGGCATCTTCGCCCAGCCGCACCCGCTGATCGCTGAATTTGTTGAACGTTTCCGCAAAAACATCCAGACCAATTTTGATCTTGATGCCCAACGGCAGCATGCGCATCGCCAGGTCAGTGATGCCCAGAACCGGCATAAACTCTTTGAGGGCGTATTTCCACGTTTCGCGCCCGGCGCGAAGAGCCAACCCGCGACCACCGCGTTCGCCGTACATGTCATCCAGCGTTTGCTGGATGGCGCTAAATTCAGAAAAAGTGAAGCCAAGCTGCAAGTTGTTTGGTGGGTAATTATTGACCAGATGGGAGAGCTTGGCCAGATTCAGCACCGCATTGACGCCGTGGTGTCCCATGATCTCTTCCATGGCCACCAGGACAATTCGCCCCATCTTGTTGGGATAGTAATATTCAACCTTCTCGGTGGAGAGTTGACTCATGCCTACATTACCTGGCCGTTTGCGCTTGAATGATTTTGATCCCCTAAGAACTTATGCACCGCTTGCAAAAACCGTTCCGGTTCATCCGTCATGGGGAAATGGCGTGATTGGTCCAGCAAGGTGATCTCTACTGTTCGAACCCCATTTTTTAGCAGATCGGCGTTGAGCGGGGAAACAATCTTATCTTTGGCTCCGTAAATTCCCAGAGTTGGGATGTCGAGGGTGGGCAGCTTGCTGCGTAAATCGGTGTCGCGTAAATCACCAATGCTGCGGAAAAACGATTCAATGGTGGTGCGCTGCACGTCTCTGAAGATCATCGTGCGCACTTTTTTGGAGTCCTTGGCCAGCAAGATACGCATAATGGAATGGAGCATGATGGGATAACGCCAGATAAGTTTGGCAATGGAGCCATAGCCGGCCAACTGCAAAAATGGGTGAAGCGACCGCCCGGTGACCGGCGAACCAACCAGTGCTACTTTTTCGACACGTTCCGGGTGAGAAAAGGACATTTGCAGAGCGACGGTGCCGCCCATGGAGTGACCAAAAATAGGTGCTTTTTGGATGCCCAGGGCATCCATAAACTGGTTAACCATCTCGACATAGCTGTCGATTTGAAAGGGAGTTGCTTGAATTTGTGTGGCTTTTGCGGAATCTCCAAACCCCCAGAAATCAAGTGCGTATACGCGGTACCGTCTGGTGTTGGCCAGATTGATCATCATCTCACGCCAAACATCCCAGGAATTAATCCAACCATGCAGTAAGATGATTGGCTGGCCCCGTCCTATTGATTCGTAATGAAGAATCCCTTGTTCGGTGACAATAGAACTCACGCTTACCTCAATTACCCCGTGTTGGTTGTCTTTAGAGCGATGGGTAATTTTGACAACGGCCGTTTATCCTCGCTGGGTTATCTGACAAGCTTACCGGAGATGGTCTAGTCAGATGGGCCACAGTCTTAAACCTGCCAATGGTTTCATCTTCTAAACTGACAAACGACAAAAGATTACCCGTTAGTTTGTAAATTGTGATGTATGCGGTGTCTGGAAAAAGAAGCTGGTGTTCAGCGAACCATCCTGTTGGGGGATCGGTGCGCTGCAACGGCATGATTTCGTGGACAAATGCACACCAAAAATAGTAGCATTTAGCGCTGGTGAAAACTGTGAAAAGCGGGTAAAGGAGGTGTAAAGGTCACGTTAATCAGTTATTATCGCCGTTTTCTTGATCCAGCTGGTCTAAAATTGAATAAAGCAATTCTAACAAGGTATTCTTAACGCTTTCCTTATCGGTGGCCACACAGGGTAATATCTTCACTTCAGGTTTCAGCCGCAAAATAATCCGCAAATCTTCCGGTTCCCAGGCGTCTTCCATATCCTGTTTGTTAGCGGCTACCACGTAGGGGGTTGAGGCATAGCTTTCGAAAGTCTCCAAAATGCGTTTGGCTTCGCGAAAGGTCTCTGGTTTGGTGCTGTCTACCATGACCACAAAGCCTAGCATACCCTGCGACAGAATGTCCCACATGAAGTCGAACCGACGCTGGCCGGGCGTGCCAAACAGATAGAGAACCAGATCATCACCCACCGTAATACGGCCGAAATCCATCGCCACAGTGGTACTTTCTTTAACCTGTTCCGCACTGCTGGAAATTTTACGCTCTGTTGAAACAACGTCGATCTCGCTAACGGAGCCGATGAACTGGGTTTTACCAGCAGAAAATGGACCAGTGATTACCATTTTGACAGCTTGCATAAAGTACTACCTTCTTGATTGAGCGGTGGATTTGTGTATGTTTATTTTCTGGTTGTTATGGCTCCGAAAGAATGGTTGTTCCAGCACAGTTGGGTGGGGAGTGACGGCCGTTACGGCCGTTTCCTATAAGCCTCGAATGCGGTCAATGAGGCGAACCACTACCGACCGCTTTGCCGCGGGTGACGGCTCCGGTGCGGCTTTGCGTCGTGCAGGAGATTCTGTCTTTTCTGGAGCGGGTTTCGGTTGATTGACAAACTCAACCAGGCCAGCTTGCAGCATGCCGTAGACGATACGGCGAATTTCAAAATCGCTCAGGTTATTGGCTTTGGCAATTTGCCGGATGGAGTTGCGCGGGTTCACAAACGAAACGACCCGCCACTCTTCCACCGTCAGGTTGATGTTGCGCAAACGAGCATCAGGCCGATCGGTAAAGCGCAGGGCCACGTCGAGATCGGGCAGCTCTTCCTGAAGAATTTCCCATTCTTTCAGGCGGCGGCTGCCTTCCATGATGACGCTTTCCAGATCGATCGGAATGGTGATGTAGCCACTATTAGGCAGCCTGTTGGCATCAAAGCGGAAGATGCCCTCTCCCCAGGTAAATAATTTGTAGACCGTGTCCAGCACACTCTGGCGCACGCTTTGGATGATGTCATTTTGGGTGACGCGCCGCGCTGTTACCAGGAGGTGGCCAATTTCTTTGTCGCTTTTACCTTCAGCGTGGGATTGTATGACCTGGGCTTGCTCGGCTGAGAGCTTGCCGCTGTTTTGCAAAATCTGCGCCAGATGGTTCTTCCCGTTATCATTCCCCATGTAAGCATAGATGAGCTTACCCTCACGAAAAGACATCTGGGCTGCTTCACTTTCTGTCTGAATGGAAAGGGTGCCTGTTTTTCTCGCCAGGTTAATGAGGTTGAGTAGCTGAGTTGTTGAGAAATCGCGCAGGTTGCCTTTAAGGGCCATAGTTGTTTTTCCTGCTGGGTGTTAATGGCAATTTTACCAGTAAGCTTTGTGAAAATGATTGACCAGAGCATTATACATGGTGCAAATTTCATAGTCAAACCTACTTATGTCACATAATTTGCCTGGCTCTCAGGAGAGCGTGTTTCAGTTGCTTGTACGGCCGTTCTTTCACGTGTACAATTATTTCCCTGTCTGGGGCGGTGGCGAAATGGTAGACGCAGCAGACTTAAAATCTGCCGGACGTCAGTCCGTGTGGGTTCGAGTCCCACCCGCCCTACTCACTTTTATGGCCCTTCTTGGGCCATTTTTTGTTTGTGGCGAGGGTTAGATGAGCGATAAGGCAGATAGACAGCTGTGGCGTAGGGTCGTGCAGACGCTACGGCCGTTCCCCCTCACATCTCCCCCAATAAAGCTGCTGGTTGGTGTGTCTGGCGGGGCCGACTCGCTGGCGCTGCTGCATTTGCTGTGGCAGCAGCTGGGGGCCGGGCAGCTGGTGGTGGCCCATCTAAACCACGGGCTGCGCGCCGCGGCTGATGCCGAGGCGGCCTTTGTTGAAGCCACGGCCGCTGCCTGGCAACTCCCTTTTGTCGGTCAAAAAATTGATGTAGCCCGGCTGGCCGAGCAGGAAAAATGGTCGCTGGAGGCGGCGGGGCGGCAGGCGCGTTACCGCTTTTTGGCGGAGCAGGCAATGGTGGTGGGGGCAACGGCCGTGGCGGTTGCCCACCATGCCGATGACCAGGCGGAGACGGTATTGCTGCACCTGCTGCGCGGCAGCGGCAGCGCCGGGCTGCGCGGTATGCTGCCGGTGAGTACCGTGCCGGGTGCGGCTGAGGTGGTGTTGGTACGGCCGTTCCTCCAGGTGCGCCGGGCAGACATTGAAGCGTACTGTGCCCGCCACGACCTGGAACCCCGCCGCGACAGCAGCAACGAAGACGTCAATTTCACCCGCAACCGCATCCGCCACGAGCTGCTGCCGCTGTTGGAGAGTTACAATCCACAAATTTCGGTGCGTTTGCAGCAGCTGGCGGCCATCACGGCAGATGAACACGCGGCGCTCACCGCCCAATTTGAGCTGGTTTGGCCTACGATGTTGGTGGAAGCGGCGGTGGCGCGGCTGGTGCTGGACCGGGCTGCGTTTAACGCTTTGCCGGTGGCCTGGCAGCGGCTGGCGCTGCGCCGGGTGGGGCAGCAGCTGCGGCCGTTTCACACCGAGATTAGTTTTGCTACGGTCGAACAGGCGCGGCGGTTGAGCCTGGAACCGGCGTCCGGCACGGCCGTTTTTTTGCCTGGTGGGTTGGTCATGCAGGTCACAGCCGATCGGCTGACCTTTGGCGAGGTGGGGCAGGCGGTGCACGTGCCGCAATTGTTGCGTGAAGGCCCGGTGATGCTCGCGGTGCCGGGGGAGGTGGAACTGGCGGGTGGCTGGCGCATGACGGCCGTTCCCCGCCCGGACGTGACGCTGGCTGCGGTGCAGCAAAACCGGGATCGCTGGCAGGCGTTTGTGGCGGTGGGGGAGGGGGCAACGTTGTGGGTACGGCCGTCGCATCCGGGTGAACGTTTCCAGCCATTGGGCATGGCGGGGCACAGCCAGCTGATTCAGGAATTGTTAAGTGATCGGAAGGTGGCGCGGGGGGAACGGCCGTTGTGGCCCGTGGTCGCCGTGGCTGATCAGCTCGCCTGGATTGTGGGGCTGCACCTGGATGAGCGCGTCCGCGTGCAGGCTGACACGCGCCAGATTGTGCAGCTTAGGTGTGCCCGGCAGGGCGAAGGGGATGAAACGTGAGAGATTCCCTCTTCACGTTTCACGCTTCACTATTCTACTCCAATGGAGAGCCCTGAAACGGTTTGCTTAGACGGCCGTTTCCGTTTCGCGAATTTTCCAGTCGGTTGTTTCTTCTTTGGCGCGGATGAGTAAAACGGGTACCTCTGCCTGGCGCAGCACTTTGTCGGCGACGCTGCCGAAAACCCAGCGGCTGAGGCCGCCCCGGCCATGTGTGCTCATGACGATGGTGTCCACGTCCCGGGTTGCGGCTGCATCCAGCAGCGCATCGGCAATGTTTTCCCCTTCGGTGACGATGGCCTGGACGTCGTAGCCTTGCTGGCGCAGCGAACCTTGATGGCTTCGCAGGTAGGACTGAGCGTCCTGTTCTGATTGGTGGCGCATTTCGGTAAGCAGTTGGGCATACACGCTGCCGTTGGCGGCCGTCATGATGAGGTGGGGTGGTTGGATCACCCAGACGAGGGTGATTTTGCTGTTAAACTTGCTGGCCAGTTCCATGGCAGCGGGGAGAGCCGCTTCGGCCAGTGGGGAACCGTCTAAGGGGACAAGCAAATGATTAAACATGGTGGCCTCCATAATTGGATCATATCCGGCAAAGTGCCAGTTTCCCTGAAATCCTGAGTTGATTATGCCAGAGCAAAACGGCCGTCTACCAGTGACAATCCCCTAAAGTTGTAGCGATAAAAGTCATTCTGCGGCGCCGCATGGGGTTGGCAGTACCTGAGAGTTGGGTAAACGGAGGGTAGGCATGCTTGGCTGATGGGGGGCAATCGTTATACTAACCGACGCTGTAAGGTTTAGGAAGGACGCTCAATTTTTTATGGCGAAATGGAAGTTATTCCTCATAAGCACGGCCGTTTTTCTGGTGCTAGTTGTGGTGGCGGGGCCACCGCTGCTGCGGGCGATCCCGCCCCGTTATGCAGCCCGCTGGCTGCCGGAACCGCTGTTGACGATTGCTTCCCCGCAGCAAGAAGTGCCGATCTTGCCAACGGTGGCGGTGCCCCTGGATGTAAGCAGTTTGCTGGGTGACCCCACGCCGCTGGCCGCACCCGAGGTGGTGGTGGTGCTGCCTACCGCAACAACAGCCCCGGTAGACGCGAATGCCACGCCAGAACCAACGGCCGTTCCCCCGACCGCCACACCATCGCCAGAACCGACGGCAACGGCCGTACCTATTCCGGTCGCCGCCCGGCTGGAAGGGATCCAGCACATTTTTCAGGATTGGAACAACTGTGGTCCGGCCACGATGGCGATGACGATGAGTTACTTTGATTTGTTTGTAACTCAAAGCGATACGGCCGCTGTCATGAAACCAAATCCAGAAGACCGTAACGTGAGTCCGGCGGAGATGGCGGCGTATGTTAATGAACAGACACCGTACCAGGCCATGAACCGGGTGAACGGCCGTCTCGACCTGTTGAAGCAGTTTGTGGCCAACGGCATTCCGGTGATTGTGGAGATTGGCATCGATCCGCCGGGCGAATACCGCTGGTTGGGCTGGTATGGCCACTATCTGCTGGTGGTCGCTTACGATGATGCCAACCAGCAATTTTTTGTGTACGATTCCTGGTTTGGCACCAGCGATGTGCCGGG
>ERZ761603.1670-NODE-1670-length-16237-cov-39.467062_pt1 | contig 16237 bp, 23 predicted proteins | sample MGYA00511879_ERZ761603 | MGnify/ENA primary metagenome ERZ761603 (study PRJEB28899, sample SAMN02850040) | bioreactor sludge metagenome | biome: EBPR Sludge; feature: EBPR Bioreactor; material: flocular biomat | place: Australia: Thorneside Wastwater Treatment... | reverse complement strand
CCTCATAGCTGCCGCTTTCACGTTCGATCTTCTCGATATTCCGATAGCCGGCAGACTCCAGTCTGGCGTGCACTTCGGGAATCGATAGCCATCTCGCCTTGTCGGCGCTGGCAGAACGGGCATCTTGAGCATGGCTCGAAATGGAGAAGAAAACAGTCGCAAGCAGTGCAGAGATGGTTAATGGTCGCATGATGAAATCCTCCTGCTCAGGTGGGTGTCGGGAAAGGTCATTCTTCGTAATAGCCTTGATCTGCTGCGGTATGGCAGGCGACACAGTTCGCCTTGGTTCGCACCTCCTTGTGGCGCCACTCCCAGTCGGGCACTTTGCGATGTTCGCTTACCCACTTGGGCAATTCCGTAATGCGTTGCGGAGCAGCCCCGGCAGCCACACCCTTGAGCAATTTGCTGCTGTAGCGCTGACCACCCGCATCGCCTGCATTGGCGACGAGATAGCGGGTGATCTTCTCGGCGGTGGCCGCATCGAGGCTGGCGTTATCCCCGAAATGGTTGTCCAGTTCGCCCATCATGCGTTGCCAGGATCGCGCCGGTAGCATCGAGGGGGCAAAGGCCAGGTGGCAACTGCCACACTCCTCCTTGACGATCGGATCGGCAACCGGTGCAAAGAAGTGGCGGTCACCTGCCTGGGCACGCGCAAAAACAAGGGCAGAAAAAGCCAAGGTCAAGAGGCCTATGGCAAGCGGACGATAGGGAATGCGCACGGGATTCTCCTTTATTTCGAATTACTGACCGATCACGAAGGTGAGCCAGTCACCTTTCTCTTGCGGGGTACATTCGCGCCCCAATACTTCAGTGCAATTGCGCTTGAACCACTTTTCGACCTTGGCGGGATCGGTATAACGCGACGGCGTCACCGACACGGCAACCGGTTCGATGGTCTTGCCGGTCAGCGCCCGTCCGGCACCCCCGGTGTCCTTGCCGTGACAGGTGGTGCAAGAGGGCGTATCAGGCTTTCCACCCGAAAAGTTCTGCGTATGCAAGGTTTGGCCGCGTGCCGCGGAAAACCCTGTTGTCTTGGCGGCTGCGGCATACTGGGCCAGCAGGTCTTCACGCGGACCGGCGAGTGTGGCGGTGCTGAGTATCATGGCGACAATTCCTGAGGTGACGACCAACATGTTCTTCATGCGTTTCTCCTGGCGGTTATCGGACTGTGGAACGCACTTTGCGCCACCCTGTCTGAATGAATGCTGAATCGCTTGTTCATCCTGCGTTCAGGTTCAAAGCGCTAAAAGATCAGCCTGGAAAACTGCGGAGTTAAAGATGTCGTCGAGAATCACCCCCCAATGGCGCCGCACACTGACAGGCTTGCTCATTTGGATGATGCTGGCGATGTCGGGCACGGGAGTCAGTTACGCAGCCGATAACTCCGACCATGAGCGTGCCCGCCAAGCCGTCGAGGCGGGGGACGTGCTGCCCTTGCGCACGATTCTTGATCGGGTGGAAGGTGAGTATCCCGGCCAGGTCATGGAGGTTGAACTCGACCGCGAAAAGGGTGAGTGGGTTTATGAAATCAAGTTATTGCGCAAGGGAGGCGTCTTAATGAAGCTAAAGATTCAAGCTCGAGACGGCACCATCCTCGGTTTCAAGGAAAAGCAGGGCAAGCCGCATAAACCACACGACCAGGGAGAGCCACGCTAATGCGCATTCTGGTTGTCGAAGACGAACCAACGCTGGCCACACAACTTGCTGAAGGCATTCAGTCGGTCGGCTATGTTGTGGATGTGGCTCACAACGGGGTTGATGGCCACTTTATGGGGGAAACCGAACCTTACGACGCCATCGTGCTCGACATCGGCTTGCCGCAGATGGATGGCATCACGGTTCTGAAGAAATGGCGTGCGTCAGGGCGCACCTTGCCGGTGCTGATCCTGACGGCACGCGACACTTGGCGGGAGAAAGTGGCCGGAATCGATGCCGGTGCGGATGACTATCTGACCAAGCCCTTTCACATGGAAGAACTGCTGGCCCGGCTCCGGGCCCTGATTCGCCGTGCCGGCGGGCATGCCACTACCGAGTTGGTTTGCGGTCCGCTGACGCTGGATACCCGCAGCAGTCGTGCCAGTGTGGATGGAACTGCCTTGACGCTGACGAGCCATGAATACCGGGTGCTTGCCTACCTGATGCACCATCCGGGTGAAATCGTCTCCCGTGCGGAACTGACCGAACATATTTACGCGCAGGATTTCGATCGTGATTCGAATACGGTCGAGGTATTCATCGCGCGCTTGCGCAAGAAACTGCCTCCCGGACTGATCGAAACCGTGCGTGGGCTGGGCTACCGACTCAACAAAGCGCAATGAACATTGCTTTCCTGCGTAACTCTCTGCGCATACGCCTATTGGCGGGGACACTTGTCTGGATCGTCATTTCGATTCTGGTCGCGGGCTGGGGGCTTGGCCAACTCTTCCATCAGCACGTTGAAGCTCAGTTCGATGCGGAACTAAAAAATCATCTGGATCAACTTACGGCCCAACTGATTCTCGATGAACAGAATCTGGCCCAAGTACGATTACTTCCGAGTGACCCGCGCCTCAACAAACCCTTGTCCGGTCTGTATTGGCAAATAGACCGGATTGCCGCAGCGGGTGAACTACCCACCAAGGCTGTGTTGCGTTCCCGCTCACTGTGGGACGAAACATTGGCCGTGCCAGCCGATACCCCGGCGGACGGAGAGATTCATCAGCATCGGATTGAAGGCCCCCAAGGTGATGCTCTAAGAGTGGTGGAGCGTACCGTCACCATTGACACTCATTCCCTGAGGTTGATCGTTGCGGCCAATGAAAGTCTGATGACAGGACCTATCGCAGACTTCAAAGGCCATCTTTGGTTGGCATTGGGCATACTGGGAATGGGATTGACGTTCGCTGCCTCAATTCAAGTATTCGTCGGGCTTGCCCCTCTGCGCAGCATGCAGGATGCCCTTGGGCGTGTCAGGCACGGAGATGCCCGAAATATGGAAGGCACCTTCCCAAGCGAGATCATGCCGCTGGTGAATGAGTTCAACGCGGTACTGGCGCAAAATGCGGAGGTTGTAGAGCGCGCCCGGACGCAAGCTGGAAACCTAGCCCACGCACTGAAAACACCTCTCAGTGTTCTCGCCAATGCTGCCAATGCGCCTGTGAAAAGGAATGATGAACTAGCTCATCTGGTATCGGCACAAGTCGATATCGTGCGCAAACAAGTCGATTATCACCTGAGTCGGGCACAGGCTGCCGCATCAGTTCGACTTCCTGGAGTAAGAACGCCAGTTGGGCCGGTTATCCAAGGGCTTGTACGGGTCATGCAACGTGTTTATGCAGACCGTAATCTCGAATTTGCAGTTGTTTCTGCCGATGAAACCCTGGTATTTCGCGGCGAAGAGCAGGATTTGCAGGAAATGTTGGGAAATCTGATCGACAATGCCTCCAAGTGGGCCAACTCCCGGATAGAGATTCAGGCTCGGGCCGAACAGGAGCGGCTCACGATCAGCGTCGACGACGATGGCAAGGGCATCGCCCCCGACAAGCGCGACACCGTGCTCCAACGCGGAGTCCGCGTCGACCAGCAGGTGTCTGGTAGCGGGCTGGGCCTGGCCATCGTCGACGACTTGGCGCGCATGTATGGCGGGCAATTGGCACTGGCAGACTCCCCTCTGGGGGGGCTACGGGCCAGTCTGAGTTTGCCCGGAGCGGACTGACGCACCCCGCATGCACGCCGACGCGGAACATTTTCCGACGTGATTCGTTTCACTCCGGAGCAGTCGAAAGCGAAACGGATGACAGCGGAGATCGACGATGGAGAAGATGTACAGCTTGCCGCCCGGGCCCAGATGGGGGATCGGCCGGCATTCGAGCAGCTGGTGCGACGTTACCAAGATCGGGTGTTCCGTTTCATTTTGCGTATGGTCGGTATGCGCGACGAAGCCATGGACCTGGCCCAGGAAACCTTCTTAAAAGCCTATCGGGCGCTGCCCGGCTGGCGGCCGGAGGCGCGCTTTTCCACCTGGCTGTTCCAGATCGCGCGAAATACCGCGCTCGATGCGCTGCGTCGCCGTCGCCACATCGATTTCGTCTCGCTGACGGCCAGCCCAGATGAAAAGGCCATCGAACCGTGCGACACAGCACCTCTGCCGGAAGAACGGCTGGCGGACAAGCAGCGTATCGGCCTGCTGGAACGCGCCCTGCGCGAACTGCCCGTCGAGCAACGCGAAATCCTGCTGTTGCGCGAACTGGAAGACATGAGCTACGCCGACATCGCGGCAACGCTGAATATCGAGGTCGGTACCGTCAAGTCGCGCATTGCCCGCGCGCGTGTCGCCGTCCTCGCCCATTATCGACACCATGCCGGAGAGTCTTGCCATGACTGACCCCGTCCGCCCGCACCTGCCGGACATGATTCGCCTCTCGGGCTATCTGGATGGTGAACTCGACGGCGCCACGCAGCGCGAAATGGAAACGCATCTGGCGGCGTGCCCGCCCTGCGCGGCGCGTCTCGCCGAACTACGGGCGCTGACAGCCGCTTTCGACGCACTGCCGCAGGACACGCTGGGCTTCGATCTGGCCGGCATGATCGCGGGCCGGCTCGCCGCCGCACCGCGCCCGTCACCAGAGCGGCCAGCACCGCGATGGTGGGGTTTGCTGCCGGCCTCCCTCGGCGCGGCGGCTGCCCTCACGCTCGGCACCGGCATAGGCTCGGTGCTGATCGGCGGCGGTGCGGCCATGCCGCGCATGGCGGCGATGAGCGTGTTCGACACGCTGCCGCCGGGCGGTCTCTGCTTCGGCTCGGATTCTTGCTACAGCAAGGGAGCCAGAAAATGAAATCCACCGTCCTGCGGGCACTGCTCGCCGTTTCGCTGCTGGTCAACTTGGGCGTTATCGGCGCCGTCGCATATCGCATGGCCGGCACGGACAGCTTTCCCGGCCTGCCGCGCTATCTGGAATTGAGCGCGGATCAGGTGCGCGACTGGCACGCCTCGGAACAGGATTTTCTCACGCAACTCGGCACCAGCGCCGAAGCCATTCGCACTCATCGCGACCGCATGATCCTTGCGATTTTCGCCGACACACCAGACCCGGCGCTGATCGATGCCGAGCGCATCGCAATTGCGCACTTGCAGGACGAACAGCAGAAACGGGTGATCCAGCAGTTGCTGCGCGAACGAGAACTGCTCACCCTGGCGCAGCGCACAAAACTGGAGCAACTGCTGCTCGACCAGCCAGCCGGGCTGTCGACCATCGAACTTTTGCACCGCGATTGACGCAAGTGTGGAACATTTCTCTCCGCCAATCGTTAAAGTAGGAAGGCCGACAAGCGCTGGCCCCTTCAACCATCAGACTGGAGAATCGAGAACATGAAGCAAAATATCCTGACCGCCTTGATTGTGCTTTCCCTGGGTGTCGGCGGAGCGGCTCTCGCCGCGAATAACGCGGCGCATGACCTCAGCCACGATCACGGCGGGAAACCGGCGACCCTGCAACTGAATGCCGGCAAGAAATGGGAAACCGATGCGCCGCTGCGCAAGGCGATCGGCGAGATTCGCCAGTCGATGGCGGCATCACTAGATGCCATCCACAACAACCGCCTGCCGGCAAAAGACTACGGCGCCCTTGCGCACAAGGTGGAAAGTGCCGTCGGCGATATCGTGGCCAATTGCAAGTTGGGAACGCAGGCCGACGAGCAACTGCACATCATCATTGCCGACCTGCTCGCCGGCGCAGAGCAGATGACCGGCAAGGCGAAACAGGCCAAATCCAGGGACGGCGCCGTCAAGGTGATCGTCGCACTGGACAAGTACGGCAAGTATTTCGACGACCCTGGCTTTCAGCCAATCGCGCACTGAGAAAACGCCAGCAAGTAATATCGCGCCGCCCTGCCGGCGCCGATTTTGCTGGCTGATTGCCCGCACCGCGCCGCTCGAATCAGGTGTTGCTCGTTTGAATCACGGCAGGGTCGTCGGCATGCTCCAGAAGAATCCGACGCACGCGGTCCTGCCATAGACTTCGGAACAACCGCTGCTCATCGATGGTTGCATCGCCTTTAAGGCATCGCAGCATCAGTTCGGCAATACGTGGATCTCCAGGAACTTTGGACAGGTCTGCCGAGACCTCGATACTCTGTTCAGAGTCCAACCGGGTCAGTCGCAAGCTGCCTGCCTTGATAGGCTGCGAGAAATATAGTTTGTTACGGCGGTTGAATTGACCGCCCAACCCACGAAAGCCTGTATCGGCGGTGGCTCCTGTGATCAGGGTTGCGATCGAAGCGATCACCCCGGCAACCCCGGCATCGGGTGGCTCCGCGAAATTGACGCGAATCTCGCCGCGCACAGGCAAGTCATTGCCATATAGCGCCGCCAGCCCCGCCCGCACCATCAGAAAAGCCGAAGCCACGGTCGGGCAACTGTGGCCGGCTAGTCGCACGGCGTCTTCGTAGCGGTAGTCGATGAGGCCGATCTCTGCGGCGCCAAGGAACTCGGCGAGCGGGTCGATAACGCGAATGATCGGAGCGTCAACAAAGAAATCGGGGAATCGCATTTTGTTACCTGCGGAAGCTTGCACTGAAGGAGTTACTTGCTAAGATAGTAACAGGTTACTTACTTATCGCCAATCATGAACGATATCTCCGTTCTCCAAGATCCGCCTGCCGAGCCCCGCCAGCGCCAATCCGCAGAAACCCGGCGCGAGGAAACCGTCGAGGCGGTGATTGATCTCGCCAGCGAGCATAGCCCGGAAGGCATTACCACGCAGGCAATCGCCACCCGGATCGGCGTCACGCATGGCGCGCTTTTCAGGCACTTTCCGGACAAGGCGGCCATTTGGCGCAGCGTTTTTGACTGGCTGGGGATCCGCCTTGGCCGTGTCGCCGACGCCGCGATTGCCACCGGAGGCACCCCGCTCCAGGTGCTCGAGCGCCTGTTCCATGCGCAGGTGGCCTTTGTTTCGGATCACCCCGGTGTTCCGCGCATCCTGTTCCACGAATTGCAACGCCCAGCCGGATCCCCATTGCAAGGGCTGGCGCGGACCATCGTCGGTGGCTACCGGGAGCGCATCAAGATCTTGATCCACCGGGCCAAGGATGTTGGCGAACTGCCGACCAGCCTCGATGAAGACACGGCCGCGATCCTGTTCATCGGTACGATCCAGGGCCTGGTGGTGCAGAGCACCCTGTTTGCCGGCGCCTTCGACATGCGCGAAGCCGCACAGCGCATTTTTCCCCTGTTGCTCGACGGTTATCGTGGAGTCAAGTCATGAGTCTTCCTCACAAACGAACACTGGTCCTCGGTGGGATTGCCCTCGTTTTCCTTGTTACCTTTGGTTGGATCGTCGCTACCCAGGGGCCGCTGGCGCCCGTCAAGGTGACACTTGACTCGGCCAAGGAAACCAGGCTCGAACGCACGTTGTTCGGAGTCGCCACCGTCGAGGCGCGGCGCAGCCACAGTATCGGCCCGACGCTGGCCGGGCGCGTGGCGCGGGTGCTGGTCGATCAGGGCGAGGCGGTCAAGGCGGGCCAGTTGCTGGCGGAGATGGAACCGGTCGATCTCGATGCGCGTCTCGCCGCTGGAACTGCATCCGCGGCGGCCGCCGCACAGCGCGTGCAATCGGCCGACGCTGCGCTGGCCGAAGCGGACAGCCGTGCAAAACTGGCGAAAAACAGCGCCGACCGCTACGCCGATCTGCGCAAGAAGAACTTCGTCAGTCAGGAAGCCGCAGATGCCAAGGCGCACGAGGCCGCCGCCGCGCTAGCTGCACGCCAATCGGCCACCGCCGCACTTTCCGCTGCAAAGGAAGATGTGCGCCGTGCGCAATCCGACGTCATCGGGGCGAGTAAGAACCGCGACAACCTGCGATTGGTTAGTCCGGTCGATGGCATCGTCACGGCACGCTTGGCCGAACCGGGTTCGACCGTTGTTGCCGGCCAGGCAGTGGTGCAGGTGATCGATCCGGCAAGTCTGTGGTTGCGCGTGCGCATCGACCAGGGACGTTCGCAAGGGCTGGCTGTAGGCCTGCCGGCGGAGATCACGTTGCGCTCGCGGCCTGGCGAGAAACTGGCCGGCCGGGTGGAGCGCGTCGATTGGGTCGGCGACGCGGTGACCGAGGAGCGTATCGCCAATGTGGTGTTCGACAGCGCGCCCACTGACATCGCCATTGGCGAACTCGCGGAAGTCACGCTGCGCCTTCCGGCGATCGAAAAAGCGCTGGCGATTCCCGCCGCCGCGCTGCAACGGCAAAGTAACCAAAGCGGCGTCTGGCAGGCACGGGATGGCCAGGCGCGCTTCCGGCCGATCACCGCCGGCACAATCTCTGCGGATGGTTTTGTGGAAATCCGGCAAGGGCTCGCCGCCGGCGATACGGTGATCGTGCATAGCGGCAAGGCGCTGGCCGACGGCACCCGCATCAAGCCGGTGGACGCCCTGAAATGATTAACCTTGCCAGTCGCGACGTCCTGCATGGCTGGGGCAAGTTCCTGTTCACCGGCATCGGACTGGGGCTGTTGATCGGCGCGACGCTAACCATGGCCGGCGTGTTCCGCGGCATGGTCGACGACGGCCAGGTGCTGATCGACAACAGCGGTGCCGATTTGTGGGTGGTGCAGCAGGGTACGCTCGGGCCGTATGCCGAGCCGTCCAGCCTGCGCGACGACGTGTGGCGCGGCATTGCCGGCATCGCGGGCGTGGCGGAAACCGGTAACGCGGCCTACCTGACCATCCAGATGGCGCATAACGGTAAAGACACACGGGTGATGATCGTCGGCATCGAAGTGGATCGGCCAAACCGTCCCGGCGCGCCGCCTTACCTCATTGCGGGCCGACCGATTTTGCAAGGCCATTACGAAGCCATCGCCGACGAGCGCGCCGGATTGAAGCTTGGCGAGCGGGTGAAGATTCGCCGCCATGACTACACGGTCGTGGGTCTTACGCGGCGCATGGTGTCGTCCTCCGGCGACCCGATGATCTTCGTGCCGCTCAAGGATGCGCAGGAAATCCAGTTCCTCAAGGACAACGACGCGCTGGTGAATGAGCGTGCGCGCACCGCCGCCAACCCCGTCTTCAACCGCCCCGGTGTGCCCGGCCTGCTCGAAGCGGCGCAAGCCAGCGCCACCCAGGCGCGCAGTGTAAATACCGTGCTGGTGCGCCTCACGCCCGGTGCTGATCCCGCCACCGTGGCTAACGAAATCCAGCGCTGGAAGCGGCTTACCGCCTACACCAAGGCGCAGATGGAAGACATCCTCATCGCCAAGCTGATCGCCACATCGGCCAAGCAGATCGGCATGTTCCTTGTCATCCTCGCCATCGTCACCGCCGCCATCGTCGCTTTCATCATCTACACCATGACGCTCGCCAAGGTGCGCGAAATCGCCGTGCTGAAACTCATCGGCGCGAAGAACCGCATCATCGCCGGCATGATCCTGCAGCAGGCGCTCGCGCTCGGCGTCATTGGTTTCCTCGTCGGACGCATTGCCGCCGGCCTATGGGGGCCGGCGTTTCCGAAATATGTGCTGCTGCTACCACAGGATGCCATCGGCGGCTTTGCCATCGTGCTGACGATCTGCGGGCTGGCGAGCAGCGTCGCCATCCGCGCCGCACTGGCCATTGACCCTGCAGAGGCTATTGGTGGATAGGGTGAACGTTCCCGCGATCAAGCTCACCGGCCTGAAGAAGCGCTACGGCACCGGCGATGCTGCCGTCGATGCGCTGAAGGGCGTGGATATGACCATCTGGCCGGGCGAAGTCGTTGGCCTGGTAGGCCCCAGCGGATCAGGCAAGAGCACGTTGCTCAAGTGCTTGGGTGCGGTGATCGAGCCGAGCGCCGGGCGCATGGAGTTGGCTGGCGACGTAATTTATGACGATGGCTGGAAGATTCCCGATCTGCGCGCGCTGCGCCGCGACCGCATCGGCTTTGTCTTCCAGGCCCCTTACCTGATTCCATTCCTCGATGTCACCGACAACGTTGCGTTGCTGCCGATGTTGGCGGGACAGGACAACGCCAGCGCCCGCAAGCGCGCCTTGGAACTTCTGACCGCACTCGACGTGCAGCACCGCGCCGATGCGCAGGTATCGCAACTCTCCGGCGGTGAGCAGCAGCGCGTCGCCATCGCCCGTTCGCTGGCCAACCATGCGCCGATCATCCTGGCCGACGAACCGACCGCGCCGCTCGACTCGGAGCGCGCGCTGACGGTGGTGCGCATCCTCAACGACCTGGCGCACGAATACCGCACCGCGATCATCGTTGTCACCCACGACGAAAAGATTATCCCGACCTTCAAACGCATCTACCACATCCGTGATGGCAAGACGCATGAGGAAGCCGGCGAGGGGCGAGTAATCTAAAGCGTGAAAAAATCGGCGCTGGCGGGACGACGGCATGCCTCATACCGTTATTCTCAGTGGTGCCGTAAAGCTCCGGAAACCAAGTTTCACTCACCCATTCATCATCAAAAGGAGATGGTTATGAAACACACGAAACTAACCCCTATCTACCACTCTTTCATGGCGTTCTGCACGACTCTGGCGTTTGTCGCCACCCCAGCCGGCGCCGCTGACCCCCGCCAATTTGCTGAACTCAAGCCAGCGGCACAGGAAACTCTGCGCCAGGAAATGCTCGACAACCTGATGGCGCTCAACGCGATCATCAGCCTGCTGGCGGGCAATCAGGTTAAGGAAGCCGGTGAGGTCGCGGAAAAAGAGCTTGGCCGCAGCGCAATGGGGAAAAATGCCTCCAAGCCCTTCGAGGCACGGCCTGGGCCGCAAATGCCGCGCGAGATGCATCAGTTGGGTATCAGCGGCCATCTGGCCGCCACTGAATTTGCCAAGGCTGCCGCAAGCGGCGACCGGGACAAGGCGCTGACGGAACTGCCGGCGGTGATCGGCAGTTGTGTGGCCTGTCACGCCTCGTACCGCACTCGCTGAATCCACACATTTTTTCAGATCTGCCGGCCTTCGTTCGCCACCTCGTCCAATTTGCCGTCGCGGATGTCGCGGATTGATAACGTTCGTTACTTATCGTTTAATCATGCATCGAACAGGGCGACAAAGAGACAGGGCCGGCTGTGTTCTGAAGCGATAAACGCTAAAAAAGTGACTTGGGGGTGAGTGACTGGTATCCGGATTTTTGCTGCCTGAGTCTGGCAAGAGGCTCAATGGCGGCAATGGCCGAACAAGAGACCGACGCCCCCACGTTCATCGAGCCTGAGACGGTTCCGGCTTAACCCGAAATACACCCCGATTCAGCCGGCTATTTGCTGCGCACCCCTGCCTAACCTCGGCGAAGAATAGCCGGGTATTACTCGCCGCAAGGAGGAAGCATGTCGCAGTTTCGTATCAATGACCATGTCCGGTTTCGGGTCATGACGTCGGAAGGCTCACTGACAGGCAGTGGCCAGATCATCAAGATTTTCGCGGCCGGACAGAGCCACTGGCTGCATGTCCGCCAAGGCGATGGGGCCGTCAGGATGCTCTACGAGGCCACCACGCAAATCGAAGCACTGGAACTCGAAGCCGCCTGAACGGCGTTCTCTATTCTTGCGTTGCCAGGGCCGCAGCGGCCTGCGGTAGCGCTGTTGTTCTTGGCCGGATGGCGGCAATGCAGTCGGGCAGATCGCCCTCAACCATCTGTGCCGTCAGGGCAAGCATGAGGTTAAGCGGCAGACCGAAGTCCTCGATGGCCATTCCCTGGCAGTCACGTTTGGCGTCTGCCGATAATGCTTCGGCACGACGGATGCGCTCCAACAGCGGCTCTGCGGAATCGATATAGGCCCATAGTTTCTTGCCGAGAGCCAAGGCATAGCCCAATTCGAAGGCGGTACCGGAGTCGGGTTCGAATCCGCGAAACGGATTCAGATTGGCGACCACGATCTGCGCCTTGCGGATCAGTTCGAGGTTGCCATCGAGGATTTTCTTGGGCTCGATTTCGCCGTGATCGAACGGTGTTAACGCTTCAAAGCCATGCTGGCGGCAAAGCTCCCGGGCGTTCGAAATCCACTTCTGGACATCAGGTCGAAAAATATCGGGGCCGGCGAGGTAGATTTTCATGGTGGTGGGGAGAGTCGATGTTGATGGATGGCTGCCAGTAAGCGGGCATCATCCACAGAGATACACTGCATCGGACTCAGGCAACGGGGCGTTCGGTCAGGCTTTCTTTCCAATTGCCGCTGTAGCCGAAACTTGGCGCAGGCACCTGGTCCGAGTACCAGAAGTCCGTATGGGGTGCCACGTTCGGTGCCAGCAACCAATGCGCCTGACCATTGGCATCCATGGCCCACCAGCGCGCACCCTTTGGCGCGGTTTTCCAATCGATCATCATCACCTCGACTGCATCACTCAAAGTGTTGATCTTAACGCTGTACGATGGCGTTGAATTGCATCACGACGATGGTTATGCCAACAATACTGCTTCAGCTTGCCGGCGTACAACCAATCCGGGTAACACGCGTCCACCGCCATGCACCCATCGTCCAAGTTCACTCCTGGCCGCTGACCAGTCACGCTGATTAATCCGTCGCCGCAGTGTCGACGTCTGCAGCCGCCCTGCGCCCAAATTGAATGTGAAATCCACAATGGCTGCGAGCCGGCTCTCTGGCTCTTTTGCCAGCACCGGGCAATATCGCAAGGTCGCTCGTAGCGCTGTCTGCAGATCCTGCGTCAGATAGTCCTCGGCTTCCTTCTCGGTGACTGGCGGATGATTCGGCTCGCACAGATGGCCGAAACCAATCGTCCAGAATCCGGCCGGACAGATGTAGGGATAAGCCCGATGCGGATCGAGTTTCGGCACGCGGTGAAATCCCTCGAACCGTTTCGCCAGTGCGATGGCTGCTTCGGGAATCGCCATCACCGCACCCGGTCAAATACGCGCCCGAGGAACCAGAAATTCAGCACGCCCGCCCACAGCGCCTGATCGGCTTCCGTCCAGGCATGCAGGATTGCCGTGCCCCAACCGGCACCCGCCGTGACAGCCGCCACAAACGCTGCCGTCTTGGCCGCGCAGTAGAGCGCCATGAACCAATAGGTGATGATGGGCCGCACGCTGATCGACAACGCATCGGCCCAGCGCACCCCGGACCGCTGCCCCTGGGCTGCCACGGCCTCCTTCAGCGCCTCGATCGCTCCGGTATTCCAGGCCGCATCGGCGCTGGCCCCGATCTCGGCCATGCGCTGCGAACCGCGCAATTTCTCAAACTCCAGCGCCTTGTCCTGCATGGCCAGTTCGTGACTGCGCTCGCCATTGCGGTCCATCCACTTCAGGATTTCCGGGGCCAGACGGAATGCACCGCCGAGCAACCCGCCAAGCAAGGTCTCGATCATGGCTGGCCCCCGAACAACTTGATCTTGAGCACGGTCCCAGCCAGCAAGGCCAGCACCAGGCCGGTGACGATCATCTTGACCAGGGTGATACCTGCCGTGCGCTTGGCCTCATTGAAGGCATCCAGCAGGTTCCTCAGTTCCCGGATGTCGTGAGCGGCATCCTCGCCATCCAGGCCCACGCCGTGCAATGCGGCGCGAGCGCCACGCTCGGCCGCCCGTTCCAGCATCGCTTCGAACTCTTCTTGCGGGATGGTCACCATTTTGCGGCGCTCCATTGGGGTTGCATCCATGATTTCGTCCTCCAAAAATGGAAAGCCCACCTCGTGGGTGGGCTCGTAGGGTTGGTCAAGCAATGTCAGATCGCGATGCCGGCACTCCAGCCAGTGCTCTTGTAGGCGGCGAGCACGGCCTCGTCCTCGATGTAGCAAAGCCAGCCAACCTTGGGCGTGTAGTACTCCCATGTGCTCGCCACGCGCACGGCGATCTGGTTGGCCCTGCCAGCCCAAACACCGGTCGCAGCGGCCGGAATGATGTAGCGGTCGCCGTCGACCGGACTGGCTGGTGGCGTGGCCAGATCCCGATCCTTGACCGCGAGCCCGACCACCGCACCGAGCCGCTTCAAATTGCCGTCCATCGTCGTGTGCCAGCCGGACTCGCCGAGCGTCCAGCCGTAGGTCAGTCCCAGATTCGGATCAGTACTTGCCATCAGATGCCTCCATAGTATTTGCCGTAGTTCAGGCCGAAGCCCGCCCGTTCGAAACTCCGCGTCTGCTTCTGCCAGCTGATATGCCCGTCCCGCACCGACTCGATCTCGACCTTGAGCCGGCCGTTGATCCGTCCCAGACCACTGTCCGTGGCTTCGTCGGTGGTCGTATAGGTCAGGGCCGTCGTGGTCAGACCCGTCAGAGTTTTTTGGAGCCCAAGGTTCTCGTTGTAGATGCGGACCGTGTAGGTGGTCCCCGCCTCGGGGCCGATATTTCCCTCCGCCTGCGTTACCAGATAGACGGTCTGCTGCATGCGGTCGCGATGGGCCCAGGTCAGTGCCATCTGGCCCAGAATCACAGTGGGCCACATCACGTTATTGACGCGCACATTCCCGGGCGGATACGGCCTGATCATGCGCTTGGCGAAGGTGTAGCTGTCGGCCGTCGCCGCTGACTCCGCCAGGCGTCCCATGCCGGTCGACGGCAGCAGCTTGACCTGCAGCGACTCCCCGGACAGATACTGCTCGGTGATCAGTGCTTCCACGGCATCGGCGAACCAGAGCCGCGCACCGGCTAGATGACTGGTCGGAACGGTATCGAGAATGCCCCGTTCTACCGTGATCGTCCCGGCACCGAGATTCACTGCCTTGATCGCCAGGATCTCGTCGTCGAGATAGGCCAGCTTGTCGAGGCCGACTGACTCCAGGTCCTGACCGTTGCCGATCGCCAGCACGGTAGCAGCCGGGTCGATGTCGTTTATCAGCGTCGCGTTGGGCGTAAAACCCATCGCCTCGACCTCGGCAAAGGCGGCACTGCCTTGGCGCGTCAACACCTTCACATTGAGGGAATCTCCGGAGGGCCGGCTTGCGCACACCACCAGCAGACCGCCTTCGGGTTCGAGTTCCGCCCGGGCCGTCGCCGATTCGCCAACCACCCGCTTCACCACCGTCCACCAGGGCGCCTCACCCAGTTTTCTGAACGGTACCGGTGCCGGGGCGGTCAGTGGCGAGACCCAGGAGGTGGGCGTCGGCGAGACATAGGTGGCCGAGGGCAAGCCGAAGATGTCTTCCACGCATTCGATGCGCACCCGCCCATCAGTCAGGGTGCCATAGCTGATGCGCACCACCCGCATCACCAGTTGGGCGATGCCCAGTTCCGGCCAGGTCAGCTTGAAGACGTCGCCGATATTGAGACTGGCCGCTTTGCGGTTGGCGACCAGCGTCGCCTTAGCCAGTGGCACGGACAACTGCTTGAGGTCGCCCAGCGCCACCTTCGAGGCCAGCGTGCCGTTACTGATGCCCGGATAATCCACCGTCACCGAGGACACCACGCCACCGGCCAGTTCCAGTGCCGCCAGGTCATGGACGGTGATCGCCGCATCCTTGTCGGTGCTGCGGTCCCGGTAGCGCACCGTGACCTGATTGATCAGTTCGGATTCGGCCGGACGCGAGAAGCTTTCCAGCGCGAGGATATTGGTGGCATCCAGCACCATGAGGCTGGAGAGGCTGTAGTCCGCCCGGGCGAGCTTCAGGGTGTATTGCCCGGTACGCGGATGGACATAGAGCGTGCCATCGATGTGGCGCAGCACTTCGCCGATGAACTCTTCGAGGGGCTGTTCGCGATCCCACAACAAGGAGAGTCCGAACTGTTCGCTGCCCAGCGTGTAGGACGCCGTCGAGAAACTGCTGGCATCGATCTCGCTGGTCGCGTGCCCCAGACCCCAGGTCGCATTGTTGAGGCACTCGTAGATGATATGGGCCGGATTGGCGTCACCGTTGATGTAGCCGCTACCCAGGGCCGCCGGTGCCGGAATTCGCCGTGCTTCGACGCTCCAGGGCTTGATGTAGGGGTTCATCGCTGACAGCTGGCACTGCTGGACGATCAGCGACAGCACGCCGCGAAACGCCGGAATGATGCTGCCGAGCTTCTGTTGCAGGTAGCCGGATACCGTCTCGGCAGGGCCGCCAAACTTCACCTCGACATAGCCCTGCACACCACCTTCGCGCGAATCGCCGCCGAACAGCTGCGGGGCATTGATGTAGATCGTCTGGCTGCTCGTGATGCTGCCGCTCCACGCCGTGCGCTCGCCGACGATGATGCGGGTGATGGCATCGACCGGCCCATGGCAAAAGACCAGATGCAGCCCCGCGTAGTAGCGATGGCCAACGACATAGGAACTCGAGCCGCCACCGCGTTTGCCGCCGCCGCCCATTTAGGCCTCCTGCTCACGTTGTTCAACGGC
>ERZ761603.1668-NODE-1668-length-16246-cov-41.145698_pt1 | contig 16246 bp, 12 predicted proteins | sample MGYA00511879_ERZ761603 | MGnify/ENA primary metagenome ERZ761603 (study PRJEB28899, sample SAMN02850040) | bioreactor sludge metagenome | biome: EBPR Sludge; feature: EBPR Bioreactor; material: flocular biomat | place: Australia: Thorneside Wastwater Treatment... | reverse complement strand
GTCATCTTCCGCGAGAACACCGAGGACATCTACGCCGGCATCGAGTGGGAAGCCGGCTCCGAGAGCTGCAAGAAGGTCATCAAGTTCCTGCAGGAAGACATGGGGGTCAAGAAAATCCGCTTCCCGGGCACTTCGGGCATCGGCATCAAGCCGGTTTCGAAGGAGGGTACCGAGCGCCTGGTGCGGGCAGCCATCAAGTACGCAATCACCAACAAGCGCCGCTCGGTGACCATCGTTCATAAGGGCAACATCATGAAGTTCACCGAAGGTGGCTTCCGTGACTGGGCCTATGCGCTGGCCAAGAACGAATTCGGCGGTGTCGAGATCGATGGTGGACCATGGCTCAAGCTGCCGAGCGGCATCGTCATCAAGGACTCCATCGCCGACGCCTTCCTGCAACAGATCCTGCTGCGCCCGGCCGAGTACGACGTAATCTGCACCACCAACCTGAACGGCGACTACATCTCGGACGCGCTGGCCGCACAGGTGGGTGGTATCGGCATCGCGCCCGGCGCCAACATCTCCGACCTCTACGCCTGTTTCGAGGCGACGCACGGCACGGCACCAAAGTATGCCGGGCTGGACAAGGTCAACCCGGGTTCGCTGATTCTCTCGGCGGAAATGATGCTGCGTCACCTGGGATGGTTCGAGGCGGCCGACCTGATCATCGCGTCGATGGAAGCGGCAATCGGCGACAAGGTTGTGACTTACGACTTCGCGCGACTGATGGAGGGAGCGACCGAGGTTTCCTGCTCCGAATTCGGCGATGCGATGATCGCCCGCATGTAGGGGTATCCCCCACCTGCTCCACTGAGAAGGCCCCCGCTAGGGGGCCTTGTTGTTGGTCGAACACCGGCAGCAAGCATTTCCCGGACGCCTTCATGGCAAGAGATTCAATGCCGCTCAGCGTCGGAAACTGGCTGATCGCCGGCCCGGATGGCCCGCCTCTTCAGTGTGTCGAGCTGCTGCTCCGGATAGCGTCCGACTTCGCACGCCCGCTCGCTGTCTTGCGGGTCACCATTGTTTTCTCGACAGTCCTTGTCGACGCGCCGGCCGGGAGGCGACACCGGCACATCCTCGGCAATCGCGGGACTGATCCCATCTGCCAGATGCACGCTCATGAATCCTGCGACCAAACCTCTGACCGGCCTGAAGATCATCGAACTCGGCAGTCTGATTGCCGGCCCTTTCGCCGCCCGTATCCTGGCCGAATTCGGTGCCGAGGTGATCAAGATCGAATCGCCCGACGGCGGTGACCCTTTGCGCAAGTGGCGCAAACTCTATCAAGGCACCTCGCTGTGGTGGTACGTGCAATCGCGCAACAAGAAATCGGTGACGGTTAATCTCAAGCATCCGGCCGGCCGCGAAATCGTCCACAAGCTCGTCGCCGAGGCCGACATCGTGATCGAGAACTTCCGCCCGGGAGTACTCGAAAAACTTGGTCTCGGCTGGGAGACACTGGCGACGATCAACCCCGGTCTGGTCATGCTGCGCCTCTCGGGCTTTGGCCAGAGCGGCCCGCTCGCCCAGCAGCCGGGCTTCGGCGCCATCGGTGAATCGATGGGCGGGCTGCGTTACGTCACCGGCTTCCCGGACCGCCCGCCGGTCAAGACCGGCATCTCGATCGGCGATTCGATTGCCGCGCTGTGGGGAGTGATCGGCACGCTGCTGGCGCTGCGCCACAAGGAGCACAACGGCGGTCAGGGACAAATGGTCGACGTCGCACTGTACGAAGCGGTGTTCGCGATGATGGAGTCGCTGGTCCCCGAATTCGATGTCTTCGGCTTCGTACGCGAGCGTACCGGCAACATCATGCCCGGCATCACCCCCTCCAACACGCACACCACCAGCGACGGCAAGCACGTGGCGATCGGCGCCAATGGCGACGCCATCTTCCGCCGGCTGATGCTGGCCATTGGCCGCGACGATCTGGCCGAGGATCCTCAACTGGCCGACAACACGGGGCGTGACGCGCGGCGCGACGAACTGTACGCTGCAATCGACGCATGGGTCTCGGCACACGACGAGGCCGAAGTACTGCGCGTCCTGACGACGGCCGAAGTGCCTGCCTCGCGCGTCTATTCGGTGGCCGACATGTTCACCGACCCACATTACCTGGCCAGACAGATGATCGAGTCCGCCACACTCCCCGACGGCAAGCCGTTCCGCATTCCAGGCATCGTTCCCCGACTCTCGGCAACCCCCGGCAGCACCGAATGGCTGGGTCCCCGGCTGGGCGAGCACACCGACCAGACGCTGCAACAACTCGGCTATTCAGCTGACGAAATCAGCGCCTTGCGTGCCGCTGGCGCAATCTGAAGAGAATAGGGCCGGATAGCCAGCACCGCTCTGGGCGCTGAAGCAAACAGGCCGCAGCGGTCATCGAAGGTCGCCTGCCCGCCAACCGACTCCCGGTCAACCGGCCACGGCGCGCACCGACCGGCGCAGGCAGCACCCCGCATGCATGCCTTCCCGGACCGGACGGCTTAGCCCGGTGGAGATCCGTCGTCGTTCTCGGGCGCTGCCGGCAGCGCTGTCGAGCCTGGCTCGGTCGCCGCTTCCGGAAGGCTCCTGGCAACCAGGTCTCGCTGTCGCTTCTCTTCCTGCTTCCTTTTCTTTTCCAGCTCTCGCTGACGTTTTTCAAACTGATAGTTTGGCTTTGCCAAAGCGTGTCCTTTCACTGCCGCGCTCGCGGCGACACCGGTTGCTGTTTGGAGAGGCGCGCCTTGACCCGGCCAAAGCGCCTGAAACGCAAGGGAGATCCGATCAGTAGCGGCCACCCGTGCGACCGCCGCCGCCACCACGACGCGCACCGGCAAATCCGCCGCTGCGGCTTTCCTGCGGACGTGCTTCATTGACGGTCAGGGCACGGCCATCAAGACTCTTCCCCGAGAGTGCCGCGATGGCCGCCTGCGCCTCCTGATCGGAGCCCATTTCGACGAAACCAAAACCCTTTGAACGGCCGGTTTCGCGATCGCTGATCACCTGCGCGGAAACCACCGTGCCATGTTTGGTGAACAACTGTTCGAGTTCGCTCTTGCCGATACTGTAAGCCAGGTTACCGATGTAAAGCTTCTTGCCCACTGTGAGTACTCCCGCTTGAAAACGTGAAAAACACTGCGTTGATCACAATAGCAATGCTCGGCCCTGGAGTCGAATGTTTTCCAGTGGCCGTTTAGTCGGACGCGGCGAGGAGTTCGCGCCACACCCCGCGCGATGCGTCCGCCTGCCCTTTTCTCGGCGGACGATTGATACTGTAGAATCCGCCGCAGCGATGGCAAGATTCCTCACCAGCAGCATTGCCGCGTCACACCGTTTACATCGACCGCTCAGGCAGGGCGGTCGATGTTCTGCAACCCTCCGGGTCCGTTCGTCCGTACTGGCCCATCGTTAGCAAAGCCGTCGATGGCCGGCCGCACTGGGTCACCTGTCACCTGCCGGAGAAAGGGAGGACGCTGATGAAAGAATTGAGAGTTATCCCAATGGTGACCCTGCTGCTGCTCTCCGACGCTGTGCTCGCCAAGTCCTTGCCGGAGGAACCACTCGAACGCCGCTGCTGGCTGCAATACACGGCGGATCGAACCTCCGTCAGCCTGTTTGCCGAATCGACCCCTGTAACCTTCTCGAACCTGCGTGATGGGTTCCAGGTGCGCAGTCCGTTCTGGGTAGAATTCGGCATCCGTGGCATGGGGGTGATCCCTGCCGGCAACAAACGGGAAAAAAGCGGCCATCATCATCTGTTGATCGATACGCCCCTGCCCTCGTCGGTCGCTGAACCGATCCCCTTCTCGGACAAGTACCGGCACTTCGGCAAGGGTCAGACCGCCGTGGTGCTCGACCTGCCACCCGGCCCGCATGACCTGCGTCTGCTCTTTGCCGATTACGACCATCGCCCGTACTACGTCTTCAGTCGAAAGATCAACATCAAGGTAAGCGGCAACCGCAAGGACTCGCCGAAGCCGATCATCGATGCGCAGCGCTTCGCCGAGACCTGCCAGGCATGGTACCAGGACGAGGTGTCGACACCACCGCCTGACGGGAAGCTCGTCTATGTCAAAAACATTCGCGATGGCGAAACGGTGGACAGTCCCTTCCTGCTCAAGCTTGGCGTGGTTGGACTGGGTGTCGCGCCGGAAAAGACTGCCCTCCCCGATACCGGGTTTTTCCTGCTCAATATAAGGAAGAATCGCGCCCTGGTGACGAGCGTACGGTTGAGCGACGGGCAGACCGAAACCGTCCTTGACCTCAACCCCGGCGACTATGACCTTGACTTGAGTTTTCTGGCCGGCAATGGACAGCCGTTGCTGCGCGACCAGTTGAAGGTGACCGTAGGAAGCCGGACACAATCGCCACGCAAATGATTTACCCCGGGTAGCATGCTCATCCACCCCGGCTCGGTCCTTGTTGCGGCCAATCACGGCCAAGCCCAATGAAAAGAAGAACTGCCGTTTCGCTGGCCGTGCTGGCGGCGGCTGTCGCCCTCGCCGTATACTGGTTTCAGCACAGCCGCGACGGCAAGCCGGGCAGTGGCGCAGAGAGAAGCGTGGCGCCGGTACCGGTCATCGTGGCGAAGGCAGCAGTGGCCGACATCCCGGTCATGCTCGAAGTGGTGGGCAGGGCCGAAGCTTACGAAAGCGTCAGCCTGAAGTCGAGGCTCGACGGCCAGGTCACTGCGGTACCCTACGGCGAAGGACAGAAAGTCCGCCAGGGAGAAGTTCTGGTCAGGCTCGACGCCGGTGATTTCGAGGCACGACTGCAGCAAACCGAGGCCAATCTGGCAAGAGACGTCGCTCTTTTGGCGAAGGCGAGGGCCGATGTCACACGCTATGAAGCCCTCCGGAGGCGTGGCTTCGTATCGGAAGAGAAGGTAAACGAAGTACGCACCATCGAAGCCGCCGCCACGGCAACCGTGAGGGCCGACCAGGCCTCACTCGAGCTGGCCAGAAGGCAAGTCTCTTACACCACGATCCGCGCCCCGTTCGATGGCGTCGTCGGCGCACGCCTGGTTTTTCCCGGGTCAGCCGTCAAGCTCAACGACACCATACTGGCGGTAGTCAATCGCGTGCGCCCCCTGTACATCAGCTTCGCGATTCCCGAACAACATCTGCCCCGCCTGCGCGCGGCACTGGCCGAGGGCAGCGGCATGCGGGCCAGCATCAGCCTTCCCGGCGACGCGACGCAGCGCCTCGCAGCGCCGGTCACCTTCCTCGACAATGCGGTCGACACGGCTACTGGAACCGTCCAGATGAAAGCCGTCCTGGAGAATCGCGACGAAGCTCTGACGCCCGGGCAGTATCTCAATGTCAGCTTGACTCTGGCGACGCTCACCGGGTCGGTGGTCGTTCCTTCAGAAGCCGTACAGCAGGGCCCCGAGGGCAAGCTTCTCTATGTCGTTCGCGATGACAATACCGTCGAACCCAGAACCATCGAGGTCAACGCCGGATACCGCGGGCTGACCGCCATCGGCAAGGGCGTTGCGGCAGGAGAAACGGTGGTCACCGACGGCCAGCTAAGGCTTGCTCCGGGCACACGGGTGCAGGCAAACCTCGCCCGCCCGCTTGCGCCAAGCACCGGCATCGCGCCATCGCCGGCCAGCGGGCCGGACAACTGAAGCGCGCCCGATGGAGCTACCCGCGCTCTGCATTCGCCGTCCGGTGATGACCACGTTGCTGATGGCAGCGCTGCTCATCTTCGGTCTTATCGGCTATCGTACCTTACCCGTTGCGGAACTGCCGAGCGTCGACTTTCCGACCATTTCGGTCACCGCGAGCCTGCCCGGCGCCTCACCCGAAACCATGGCAGCGGCAGTCGCCACGCCACTCGAAGGACAGTTTTCAACCATCGCTGGCCTCGACTCAATGACCTCGACCAGCGCGCAGGGTTCGACTTCGATCACCCTGCAATTCTCGCTTGACCGCGACATCGATGCCGCCGCGCAGGATGTCCAAGCGGCAATCTCCGCCGCCTTGCGCAGGCTGCCGCCGAGCTTGCCGGCACCCCCTTCCTTCCGCAAGGTAAACCCGGCAGACTCGCCGATCTTCTACATCGCCATGTCGTCACCGACGCTGCCGTTGTCCCTGGTAAACGAATACGCGGAAACCCAGCTCGCCCAGCACCTGTCAACCATCTCCGGCGTCGCACAGGTACAGATTTTCGGTTCCCAGAAATTTGCTGTTCGGATACAGGCCAACCCCGACCAGCTCGCCAGCCGGCGTATCGGCATCGACGAAGTGCAACAGGCGGTGGCCCAGAACAACGTCAATCAGCCAATCGGGCAACTGGACGGCAAGCAACAAAGCTTTGCCATCAAGGACCGCGGGCAGTTGCTTACAGCGGCTGACTACCGGCCACTGATCGTCGTCTGGCGCAACGGCGCAGCGGTCCGCCTGGAAGATGTTGCGACACCGGTCGACAGCGTCGAGAACAAGAGGATCGCCAGCTGGAACGTTGACAAGCGTGCCATCGTCCTGGCTATCCAGCGCCAGCCGGGCGCCAATACGGTTGAAACGGTCGAGGCCATCCGGCGGGTACTGCCGGCGTTTCAGTCGAAGCTGCCGGCGGCGATCGAGATGAAGATACTGTTCGACCGCAGCGTATCGATCCGGGAAGCCATCGAGGACGTCCAGTTCACCCTGCTTCTCGCCGGCTTCCTGGTGCTGCTGGTCATCCTGCTGTTCCTGCGCAACCTGTCGGCCACCCTGATCCCGAGTCTGGCCCTGCCCATTTCGATCGTCGGAACATTTGGCGCGATGTCGATCCTCGGCTACAGCCTGAACAACATTTCCCTGCTCGCGCTGACCCTGTCGGTCGGCTTCGTCGTCGATGACGCGATCGTCATGCTGGAGAATATCGTGCGCCACATGGAGCAGGGCGAGACAGCCTTCACCGCAGCGATCAAGGGAGCACGCGAGATCGGCTTCACGATCATTTCGATGACCGTCTCGCTGGTAGCTGTTTTCATTCCGGTATTGTTCATGCGCGGCATCGTCGGCCGCCTTCTGCACGAGTTCGCGGTGACCATCTGCGTCGCGATCCTGATCTCCGGTTTCGTTTCGCTGACCCTTACGCCAATGCTCTGCAGCCGCTACCTCAGGCACACCGACGGACAGGCGCACGGGAACCTCTTCCGGCTCTTCGAGCGTTTCTTTGCCGCCCTGCAAGCCGCTTATGGACGTACGCTCAGGCAGGCAATGACCCATCCGAGAAGCGTCCTCGCCAGCCTCCTGGCGACCCTGCTGCTCACCGGCCTGCTCTTCGTGTCGGTGCCGAAGGATTTCCTGCCCGGCGGCGATAGCGGCCAGATCATCGCTTTCACCGAAGGCGCGCAGGACATCTCTTTTGCCTCCATGGTCCAGCATCAGCGTGCACTGGCCGAGATCGTCGCTGCGGAGCCCGATATCCACTCGTTCATGTCCTCCGTCGGCGCCGGCGGGATCCGACCGACGGCGAATACGGGAACCCTGTTCATGATTCTCAAACCACGGCACGCCCGCAGTTCGTCACCGGATGAAATCATTCAGCGTTTGCGGCCAAAACTGGCAGCCGTTCCAGGGATCAAGGCCTACCTGCAAAATCCGCCGGTCATCCGGATCGGGGGCCAGCTCACCGCTGCCCAGTATCAGTACACCCTGCAGGACACCGACCTCGGAGAATTGTATCAATGGACCGCTCTGCTGACCGACCGGATTCGGCAACTGGCGGGCTTCATCGACGTGACCAACAACCTCAACAACCGCAGCCCGGTAGTGGCGCTGGATATTGACCGCGACCGCCTGGGCACTCTCGGCCTCGGCTACGGGCAGGTCGAGGATGCTTTGCAGAGCGCTTTCAGCGCACGTCAGGTGTCCACCATCTATGGCTCGAGCAATCAGTATCAGGTGATTCTCGAAGTGGCTCCGGAGTATCAGGCAACGCCGGAATCCCTGTCCCGCCTGCACGTTCGCAGCAGCAGTGGCAAACTCGTTCCGCTCGATGCGATCACGCGCTTCAGCCAGAAGACCCAGGCCCTGACGGTGAATCATCAGGGCCAGTTGCCATCGGTCACGATTTCCTTCAACCTGCTGCCGGGGGTATCGCTGGGACAAGCGGTCGACCGCATCAAGGCACTGGAGCAGGAAATACGCATTCCGGTTTCGCTGAACACCAGTCTGCAAGGGACCGCCCAAGCCTTCCAGTCCTCCCTGCAAGGCCTGGGTGTCCTGCTGCTGGTGGCGATTCTCGTTGTATACCTGGTGCTCGGCATTCTCTACGAGAGTTTCATTCACCCCTTGACCATCCTCTCGGGCCTACCGTCAGCCGGACTCGGCGCGCTGTTGACCCTGCTGCTCCTTGGTGCTGATCTGAGCCTCTATGCTTTCGTCGGCATCATCATGCTGATCGGCATCGTCAAGAAGAACGCAATCATGATGATCGACTTTGCCCTGGTGCAGCAGCGACAGGCGGGGGTCGCGGCCAGCGAAGCGATTTTCCACGCCTGCCTGACCCGCTTTCGGCCGATCATGATGACCACCATGGCAGCGCTGGTCGGCACGCTGCCGATCGCCCTCGGTAGCGGGGCCGGCGGCGAAGTCCGGCAGCCCCTTGGCTTGGCGGTGGTGGGTGGATTGCTCGTCTCGCAGTTCCTGACGCTCTACCTGACACCGGTGGTCTATCTCCATCTCGATCGCTTCCCGGGCAGTGCCGGCCAACCGCAGACATCATCGTGATCCGCTGCAGGGTGGATCGGCTCGTCAGCGCGAGCGCCCGGTGAACGGTGCGGCTGGTCCGGAAACCCGTCACCGAGTGTTGCAGGCGCTGCCCCAGACCTCTGTGGGGCGCTGCCTTGCCCCGGAACCTGGCTGCCCAGTGATCGGGCAGCCGGCGAACGCAGCCTGCAGCAGCGATGGTAAGATGGACGCCAATCGCCGCCAGGCTTCGTCTCGACATCTGCCTGCACCTCGCCCCTGGGACCTGCCTGCAGCTACTGCCCCAGTCCCCGTACCAGCGACCCGGAATCCCGGCTGAAGCAGACGGAAGCTTCATCCCGGCAGGAGAATTTCCGACATGAAGAAATCTACGCCTTACTACACCACACTGCTGGTCACCTGCGGACTCGCGTTGAGCATCGCCGGCTGCGGCAGGGCGCCCGATGAGGCCGGCATCAAGGCCCAACGGCCCGCGACGCCCGGCCTTGACGACGTTGCGACCGCCGCATCACCGCTGGCCAAGGCGGCGAGTCGCGGCGATCTGGCAGCGATCAAGACACTGCTCGAAGGAAATCCCGAAGTCGACGCCAGCGATGCGCTGGGCAGGACGCCACTGCACATGGCGGCCTTCTACGGCCGTACCCGGGCAAGCGAACAACTGCTTGCCGGTGGCGCGAACATCGAAGCCCGGGACCGGATCGGCATGACCCCGCTGCATGCAGCAGTGCTGGCCGGTGGCAGGCAAGAGGTGGAGTTCCTGCTGGCCAGGAAAGCTGATGTGAACGCCGCGACCGACACCGGGCAAACACCACTCCATCTGGCCGCCGCAACCGGTCAGCCGAGGGTCGCGCGAGTCCTCATCGAACACGGTGCGGACCCGAAGAGCAAGGACAAGAGCGGCAATACGCCGCTCTTCTACGCCTCGCGCAACAAGCACCCACTGACCACCGAATTGCTACAGCAGTACGCAGCAAAGGATTCAGCGCGCTAGTCCCGGCCAGCAGATGCCATTCGCAGAATGGCGCCGCCCCATCTCATTGTGCGAATCAGGCTTTCTTCAGCACTTCGTCGCGCAGTTCGCGACGCAGGATTTTGCCGACGTTGGTTTTCGGCAGTTCGCTGCGAAACTCCACCTGGCCGGGAACCTTGTAGCCCGTCAGGTGTTCCCTACAATGGGCGATCAAGGCCTCGGCGCTGAGTGCCGGATCCTTCTTTACGACAAAAATCTTGACCGTCTCGCCGGATTTGTCGTGTGGCACGCCGACCGCAGCCACCTCCAGGACTCCAGGGTGTTGCGCCACGACATCCTCCACCTCGTTCGGGTATACGTTGAAGCCCGATACCAGGATCATGTCCTTCTTGCGGTCAACGATACGGACAAAGCCCTTCTCGTCCATCACGGCAATGTCCCCGGTCAGCAGGAAGCCGTCGGGCATGATCACCTTGGCGGTTTCTTCCGGACGATTGTAATAACCCTTCATCACCTGCGGGCCGCGTATGCACAGCTCACCGCTCTCACCCAGGGGCAGGTCTGCTCCTGCGTCATTGCGAATGGCGACCTCGGTGGAGGATATCGGCACCCCGATGCTGCCGGTATAGGCCGGAATGTTGAGTGGATTGATGGTCGCGGCAGGCGAGGTCTCGGTCAGACCATAGGCCTCGATCAGCGGCCTGCCGGTCACCTGTTTCCACTTTTCGGCAACCGCTTTCTGCACAGCCATGCCGCCGCCGAACGATACCCTGAGTTTGCTGAAGTCGAGTGCGCAGAAGGCAGCGTTGTTCAACAATGCGTTGAACAGGGTGTTGACCCCGGTAATGACGGTAAACGGATGCTTGGCAAGCTCATTCACGAAACCGGGGATGTCGCGTGGATTGGTGATCAGCAGATTGCTGGCCCCGATCTTGAAAAAGGTGAAGCAGTTCGCCGTCAGCGCGAAGATATGGTAAAGCGGCAGTGCAGTGACCACCATGTGCTGCTCGTCGCCCAGCTCCGGCTTGATCCAGGCATGCGCCTGGGCCAGATTGGCCAGCATGTTGCGATGAACCAGCATGGCTCCCTTCGAAAGGCCGGTCGTGCCACCCGTGTACTGCAGGAAGGCGAGATCTTCCTGCGTCACGTTGACCGCCTTCAGCTCGGCCGACGCTCCCTTGCCAAGAGCCGTCCGGAAGTCCACCGCGCGCGGCAGACTCCAGGCGGGAACCATCTTCTTGACATACTTGACGACGAAGTTGACCACCGCTCCCTTGGGAAAGCCGAGCATGTCACCGAGGCGCGCCACCACGATGTGTTTGACCGGCGTCCTCGCCAGCACCTGTTCGAGGGTGACCGCAAAATTCTCGAGAATGACGATCACCTCGGCCCCCGCATCCTTGAGCTGATGCTCCAGCTCGCGCGGCGTGTACAGCGGGTTGACGTTGACCACGACGTAGCCCGCACGCAGCGCGCCGAAAATGCAGATCGGATACTGCAGGACATTCGGCATCATTACCGCCACCCGCGCCCCCTGGGGCAACTTGAGAACCGACTGCAGATAGGCAGCAAAGTCACGCGACAGCTTGTCGAGTTCACCGTAGGTCAGCTCGGCGCCCATGTTGATATAAGCGACGCGATCACGGTACTGCGCGACACTCTTCTCGAAAAGTTCGCCAAGGGACTGGAACTCGTTCAAGTTCACCTCGGCGGGAACTCCCTCCTGATAGCTCTTCAGCCAAATCTTTTCCACTGCTCTCCTCCTGAGTTACCTTGTCTGTATGAAAACTTCCAGCCGGTCGCCTGCTGTCAAGCACCTGCGGTCTGCCCGCAGGCAAAAGCGGCATGATCAATGCGGCAGGCTTCATTCTAAAGGATTTCTTGCTGCGAGCACCGGCGCGAACACTGCTCGCACGACGCCCGCCGGGCGGGTGCACACCTGGGCGCAAACGGTCAGGCAACCACGCCATCCGACGCCGATTGCCTGACGAGCCGGCTCGAGTGTCTCCCCAGCGCTTGCCGGAAAGCAGAAGCAAGCGGAGCGCGAGTCAGCGCTTCAGGTACTGCAGCTTGTCGGGCTTGTTGTTCCACTCATCGGCATCGTCGAGTGGCTCCTTGCGCTCGACGATCACCGGCCAGGTCTGTGCCAGCTCGGCATTGAGCGCAATGAAGCGACGTTGTGCGTCCGGCACGTCGTCCTCGGCATAAATTGCTTCCGCCGGACATTCGGGGACGCACAGAGTGCAATCGATGCACTCCTCGGGATCGATGACCAGAAAGTTCGGACCCTCATGGAAGCAGTCGACCGGACAGACGTCCACACAATCGGTAAACTTGCATTTGATACAGTTCTCGGTAACAACGTACGTCATGGTCACACTTCTGCAGGCTGGGTTGAAATGCAAGGGACTATAGCCTAGTTGAAGCCCACGAGACAGGGCCACTGCTTCCCTTGACGGGATTTTTTCGCTAGCATTGCCAAGCTGGCCGCCCGGAACCGAGTCTCTACGAGCCTTGCCAGCCACCGCCACGACGCACTCCTTCCCCGATCCAGCATGAGGCTTTCAATGAACGAACACATCCATCACGTCACGGACGACAGCTTCGCTGCCGATGTACTGCAATCGGCAACACCTGTTCTCGTCGATTACTGGGCCGAATGGTGCGGACCCTGCAAGATGATTGCGCCACTGCTCGACGACATCGCCACTGACTATGCGGGTCGCCTGAAGGTGGTCAAACTCAATATCGACGACAATCAGAAGGTTCCGGCGAGCTACGGCATCCGCGGCATTCCGACCCTCATGCTGTTCAAGAACGGCAACGTCGAGGCGACCAAAGTCGGTGCCCTGTCGAGGGGGCAACTGATCACCTTCATTGACAGTAATCTGTAAAGTGGATACCCTCCCGGTCTGAAGGTTCCCGAGGGGCAATGGCTGCCCCGCAGCAAGTCGCCAGCCGGCATAGAACCTTCAGGCACCCTCTCCCTTTGGCAACCGCCCTCGCCGACCCCACGGCCCTCCTCCCGGTTCGCGTTACCGACGCGGCGGCGCGCACAGCGCGTGTGGTTTTTCCCTCCTTAGTCTTCAGCACATGCACCTATCCGAACTCAAAGCACTCCATGTAAGCCAGCTCCTCGATATGGCAGTCAATAACAACATCGAGGGTGCGAACCGGTTGCGCAAGCATGAACTGATCTTCGCGCTGCTGAAGAATCAGGCCCGCAAGGGCGAAAGCATCTTTGGCGACGGCACCCTCGAAACGCTGTCCGACGGTTTCGGCTTCCTGCGTTCACCGGACACCTCGTACCTGGCCAGCACGGATGACATTTATGTCAGCCCGAGCCAGATCAGACGCTTCAACCTGCATACCGGCGACACGATCGAGGGAGAAATCCGTACGCCGAAAGACGGGGAGCGCTACTTCGCCCTGGTCAAGGTAGACCGGATCAATGGCGAAGCACCGGAGGCATCGAAGAACAAGATTCTCTTCGAGAACCTGACGCCCCTGCACCCGGCGGAGCATCTGCACCTCGAGCGCGACATCCGCGGCGAAGAAAACATCACCAGTCGCATCATCGACATCATTGCACCGATCGGGAAAGGCCAGCGCGGACTGCTGGTGGCCAGCCCGAAGAGCGGCAAGACCGTGATGATGCAGCACATTGCCCACGCCATCACCACCAACCACCCGGATGTGACGGTAATCGTCCTGCTGATCGACGAACGTCCCGAGGAAGTCACCGAAATGACGCGCTCGGTACGCGGCGAGGTCGTTGCCTCGACCTTCGACGAACCGGCCACCCGTCATGTACAGGTGGCCGAGATGGTCATCGAAAAGGCCAAACGCCTGATCGAACACAAACGCGACGTGGTCATCCTCCTGGATTCGATCACCCGCCTGGCGCGTGCTTACAATACCGTCCAGCCAGCCTCCGGCAAGGTGCTGACCGGCGGCGTGGACGCCAATGCGCTGCAGAAGCCCAAGCGCTTCTTTGGCGCGGCGCGCAACATCGAGGAGGGTGGCTCCTTGACGATCATCGCAACCGCGCTGATCGACACCGGTAGCCGGATGGACGACGTGATCTACGAAGAGTTCAAAGGCACCGGCAACATGGAGATCCACCTGGACCGCCGGATGGCCGAAAAGCGGGTGTACCCGGCGATCAACGTCAACCGCTCGGGCACCCGCCGCGAAGAACTGCTGCTCAAGCCGGACGTGCTGCAAAAGATGTGGGTCCTGCGCAAACTGCTCTACAACATGGACGACCTCGAAGCGATGGAGTTTCTGCTCGACAAGATCAAGGCCACCAAGAACAACGCCGAGTTTTTCGACTCGATGCGCCGCTGAACACGGCTCCGCCCGTCTCGCCGATCGTCTGGTCAGACAACAGCGTGCGCCGCACCGTTCCAAACCATCGAGCCACCCAAGCCGATTGCAGATGGCGGAGAAATCGTCGATAATTATTGTTTTTACGGATTCCTCGTCTCGCGGGCAGCGTCTCCTCGCAATGGCCGGCCAGATATAACCTACGGGAAAAGCATCAAATGAAAGACAAAATCCATCCTGCCTACGGTGAAATCACGGTGACCTGCTCCTGCGGCAACGTCTTCACCACCCGCTCGACGATGAAAAAGGCGCTGCACGTCGAAGTATGCTCGGCCTGTCATCCTTTCTACACCGGCAAGCAGAAGATCATCGATACCGCCGGGCGCGTCGAGAAATTCAATCAGAAGTACGGTGCGATGCGCAAGCCAGCCTAGGTCGAGCGGCGGGGTCGAAGAAGAAGGCAGCCCCTGGCTGCCTTTTTCGTTTCCGCCAACCAGGGTTCATTGGCAACAGCCTCCCGATGTCGGATCACGCGGCGCAGCCTCGCTTGCGCGGAATCACCTTGCCACCCAGCGGGTGGACTCTGGCGATCCTGCTCGCGCTCTATGTCCTGACCGGACTGATCGGCCACGACCCGTGGAAGAATGACGATGCGGTAACCATCGGCATCGTCCATGACATGGTCTCCAGCGGCCACTGGCTCATGCCGGGACTCGCCGGACGACCCTACCCCGACGCTCCTCTGTACTACTGGGTGGCGGCGGGCAGCGGCCACCTCCTGTCCTGGCTATTGCCGCTACATGATGGTGCGCGCATCGCCAGCGGACTGTTCACACTGCTCGCCCTGAGCTTCATTCTCCTTGCCGCGCGCGAATTGCACGGTCGCGAACAGGCGCCCGCTGCCCCCCTGCTGCTGGCCGGCAGCATCGGCTTCCTGTTCCACGCCCATGAGGCGCAACCGATGCTGGCCACGCTGACCGCGCATGCGGCGGCCTATTGTGGACTGGCACAACTCGACCGGCGGCCGCTGCGTGGCGCCACGTTCTTCGGCACCGCTCTCGGCCTCGGCTTTCTCAGCAATGGCCTGGCAGCCATGTTGCCCCTGCTCCCCGTAGCCGCTTTCGTCGCCTGGCGTTCGGACAACCGCCAGAGATCGACCCTCCTGCTGCTGGGTTCACTGCTGGCCGCCGGCATCCTGGGTGGCAGTTGGTTGCTTGCCCTGTCGGTCAGCCAGCCCGGCTACCTTGCAGCTGTCTGGCAAGTGGAGTGGACCCAGCTTGCCGGCACCGCCCAGCCCTGGCTCAACCTACCGCGCCTGCTGGCCATGCTTCCGTGGTACGCATGGCCAGCTTTCCCGCTCGCCGCATGGGCGCTTTGGGCCAGGCGCCGATATCTCACAACAACGCCAATGGCCTTGCCGATCTTCGCCTTCCTGGTCACGTTGCTCTTGATCAGCGTCTGGTTTGGCGCGCGCAGCGCTCCGGCCTTGCTGCTGCTCCCACCCTTGGTTCTGATGGCGGTGCCTGGCGTGACTTCCCTGCGTCGCGGCGCGGCCAACGCCTTTGACTGGTTCGGCATGATCACCTTCAGCATCTTTGCCCTGCTCGCCTGGTTCGGCTGGTATGCGATGCTCTTCGGTTGGCCGGAAAGACTTGCACGCCACTCCATTCGGCTGGCGCCCGGCTTCGTGGGCGAATTCAGCCCTCTGGCCGCCGGCCCGGCACTGTTGGCGACGCTGGTCTGGGGTTGGCTGATTGTCACCACGCCCCGCTCGCCGATGCGCGGGATCATGCACTGGATGGCCGGCCTGACGCTGTTCTGGCTGTTGGTGGCCACCCTCTGGATGCCCTGGATCGACCACAACAAGACCTACCGTCAGGCAGCGGCGTCACTGGCCAGGACACTGCCCGAGCGGTACGCATGCATCGCCAGCGTCAACCTCGCCGACTCGGTCCTTGCCTCGCTCGACTACTTCCAGAGCATACGCACCGTTCCCGCCAAATCCGTTGCCGGCAGAAACTGCGACCTGCGCCTAATCCACGGCTCATCCAGGGAAGGCGCCGCAGCGGAGGACGGCTGGCGGCAGGTCTGGGAGGGAGGCCGTCCCCCCGATCGACGTGACAACGAACAACTGCATCTCTATAAACGTGAAAGCCGGCGAGCCGCAGCCTCCGGCAAATAGGCAGCCGGCAGGCCCCGGAACCTGGCTGGCTCTCAAGAAACAGAACTGAAGGCGACCGTTTTCATGCGGCTGCCTGCAACG
>ERZ761603.1664-NODE-1664-length-16280-cov-100.005054_pt1 | contig 16280 bp, 12 predicted proteins | sample MGYA00511879_ERZ761603 | MGnify/ENA primary metagenome ERZ761603 (study PRJEB28899, sample SAMN02850040) | bioreactor sludge metagenome | biome: EBPR Sludge; feature: EBPR Bioreactor; material: flocular biomat | place: Australia: Thorneside Wastwater Treatment... | reverse complement strand
TGGTCGCCACGCCAGCCGTGATCAAGAGCAGCCAGATGATGCCGATCGTCTTCTGCGCATCGTTCCCGCCATGCCCCAGGCTGTACGCGGCAGCGGCAAAAAGCTGGCCGCCCTTGAACCACTTCCCTGCCTGATACGGCGACTGATTCCGGAATATCCAGGCGACCAGGACCATCAGAAGCCCACCGATGATCACCCCGACCAGCGGCGAGATGATGATGAACGCCAGGATCTTGCCGAAACCTTCCCAGACGATCGGTGCACCCGAACCCGCCTTGGCAACGGTGGCGCCGACCAGCCCGCCAACCAGCGCGTGCGACGACGACGACGGGATGCCGTAATACCAAGTGATGATATTCCACGCCAAGGCGCCGATCAAGGCACCAAAAATGACGTAGTAATCGACGAACTTGGGGTCGACCGTGCCCTTGCCGATGGTCGCCGCTACCTTGAGCTGAAACACCCAGAGCGCGGCAAAGTTGAAGAATGCGGCAAACAGCACCGCCTGCTTGGGGGTCAGCGCGCCGGTCGCGACGATCGTCGAGATGGAGTTCGCGCCATCATGAAACCCGTTCATGAAGTCGAACGCGAGCGCTACTGCGATCAGCAGCGCCAGCGTCCAGATGCTCATATTTAGGCCTTCCATTTTCGGCTACCTCTCAGGAGTTTTCGATCAGGATCTCTTCGATCATCTTCGCCGAGTCCTGGCAGGCATCGAGCACGGCTTCCTGCAGAGAATAGAATTCCCGCATCTTCATCGTCTGCCAGACGTTGGCGCCCTCCTTGAAGAGCGCGGTGATCGCCTTGTGCTGAACCTTGTCGGCCTTCGATTCGATCTCCTCGATTTCTTTGCACAGGTTCAGGGTTTCTTCGCCGCGATTCTTGTCGGCCAGAGCGGCAACTGCCCGGCTCAAGCGCATGCAGGCATCGGCACTCAGCGCCGCCATTTCGCGCGCTTCGACCGTCGACTGCGTGATGTTGTACATGCCGAGCGCGTTGGCAACGCTCTGCAGTACGTTCAGCGTCATGTCGAGATCGCTGATCAGCGCATGAATCTGGTCGCGGTTGATCGGCGTCGTGAAGGACTGGTGCAGACGCTCGATGACCTTGGCCTTGATCTGGTCGCCATTGTGCTCGTGTTCATTGACTTCCGCGACGAGCGCCGCGAGGTTTGCACCGCTATCCCCCAAACCATTGATCAGACGCAAGGTGGCATTCGCGCCGGCCACCACCTGTTCCGCGTGGGCGGCGAGAAGTTCAAAAAATTCCTTGCGTTGCGGCATCAGACTGCTAAACATACGACCTCCCTTGGTTAACTGCTCTGTCGAGCACTATCACTATCGATCAACAAAAAACCAGCGCGCCGACTGTTCTCGGCGCGATTACTGAACCCTGTCTGCTCTCCTGCTTGCCATTCTTTCCCCCTCCAGCCGGCGCGGCCGACAGGCCGCCTGCGGGTCGCGGCGAACGCTACCAGACGCCGCCCGATCACGCGCTTCCGGGGCCTGGCTCAACTCTTCTTCTTTCCCTTCCCGGCAGCCATCCTGGGCAGCCCGTCGAGCACATCCTTCATTTGTTCGAGTTTCTGCTCGGCGAACAGGCGAACCCCGGCGCGCAGAATGTCCGAGCGGCTCACCGCCCAGCCGACAAGCTTCACCAGATCAGCGCGCGCAGCCTCGATTGCCGCTTCCTCGCTCTTGAAAATCTCAACCGACAAGCGGACGACCTTGTCGCGCTTGTCCTTCGCTGTGCTGACCACTTGCTCGCCCGCCCGCCGGGACTTCGCCGGCTTCTTGTCGCCCGCAACGGTCTTGGCCGGTTGCACAGCTTTTCCCGCCTTGGCCGGCAGCGCCGCCTTCTTCTCGCCCTTGACCGTCGCTGCCGGGTCAATCGCTTTGTTTCCAGGCGCTCGGCTTGCCGCAGCCTTGCCGGTAGCCACGGCCTTGGCCCCGCGCTTGCCGGGAGCGGAACGCTGAGCGCTTGTCCGCGCAGCGTTCGCCTGCCCGAGCGGAGTGACTGGCACCTCGGCTGGTGGTATGGGAGCGGGCACATCTTCCGTGGCCGCCGGGACAAGCAGCGGCACATCGCTCGCCGCCAAGCGCTCACCCAAGGATTCGTCTTCCTTCTTCAGGCTGGCACGCAACGCGGCCTTGTTGCCGCTATCGTTTCCCGAGGTGGTCATCAGGTTTCTCCCAACTGTTTGAGGACTTCGGCAACCAGCTTGCGCACTTCCGCCTGCGCCGCTTCGGCGCTCGCACCAAGCTGGAAGACCGACGCGCCGACGACCGCGCTCTGCGCATACGCGTTACGCTGGGTAAGCGCTACGTCAAGGATAGGCAGAGTGAATTCACGCAACAGGTCAAGGACATCACTGGCCAGCGCCGTGTTCTGCACACGATTGGGCACGATGCAGCCGTGCAGGCGGTGACTTTGCTCCATTCGCTTCAGAATCAGGCGCTCGACGGCGAGCGTAGACCACAGGTCGGTCGGACTGGGCACCGCCGGCACGATGGCCAGATGCGCCACAGCCAGGGCTGCCATGGTCGACGGATGGGCAATCGACGGTGGCGTGTCGAGCACGATGTAGTCGGCCTCGCCTTGCAGTTCGACCACGTGCTTGATCAGTTCGAGCCCAGACATCTTGCGCACGTCCAAGTGCAGTTTGGCGTCGATCAGGGACGCCGACTCGGCCCAGCGGAAAGCGCTCTCCTGCGGATCGAGATCGATGAGCAGCGCCGAAGCACCGATGGCGTGCAGGCCCCCGCCGAGCTGCATCGCCACTGTCGTCTTTCCCGCTCCGCCCTTCTGTGAGACGACGGCAATCACCCTGCCTAATGGCATGGACATGAAACCTTTCCAAAAGAGGCTTTGCCGACGGGAATCTTCATAATCAACAATTATGCCACCGGCAGAAGAAGCGACAAGGCAAAAAACGAGCGATAACGGGCCATGAAATGGGCCATTTTCTTGCTCAGGGAGCAGGCCTCTGACGCAGGTCAAGGAAAAGCTGCTGAGCGGCCGCAGCGCTCGAGGAGGGCGCCGGGCGTAGCCCTCTCGGCGCGCGCCAATCGACCGGCAAAAGCGCTGCAATCAGCGCCGACGCAGACTCAACGATCGCTGATCAGCTTGAGGCTGCTGGCGCGGGCGACGGCCTCGCGCCGGTTCGATGCGCACAGCTTGCGGTAGATGTTCTGGGTATGGCGCTTGACCGTTGCGCGCGAGATGCACAGTTCCTCGGAGATCTCGACATTGCTCAAGCGCAGCGCCAACAGCTTGAGGATGCGCAGTTCGCGACGCGTCAGGTCGTCTCCGAGCTGACGCCGGCCGCTGCTCAGCAGCAAATCGTCGTTGAGTCCGGACAGAATCTGCGCGAAATAACGCGGTGCATTACTGGCCGCCTCGAGGCGCTTCAGCGGCCTGACCAGGTCCTGGCCGAGGTCGACGAAGACTCGAATCAGGCCGCCTGGCTGGGCAAGCGCCACCGCCCGGGCAAGCCGCTCGCCAGTCGCCACTTGATCCCCGCGCAAGGACGCGAGCAGCGCTTGCAGCGCCAGCACCTCGATCAGGAAACGAGTGTTGTTGCCGGCCGTCAGTTGCGCTTCCAGCAGACGCAGAAGCTGCTCGGCCTGGTCAAGGCTCTCGCTACTCCTTTGCACCAGCCAGACGCGCGCCAGCGTCAGATGCGGCGCATTGAAGAAACGATAGGCGAACTGCACCGGACCGGGGTCGAAGCTGCGCGCCCAGTTGGCGGCGTCCGCTGTCCGACCTTGGCGCAGTGCGAGGTCGGCCTGGCAGGCGCGGGCGCGGAAAAGTGCCGGCAAGTCCTCGTTGCGCTCCAGGTGTCGGCACAGTTCATCGACGATGCCACGCGCACGCTCAGCCTGACCGAGCGCCTGATAGACCGCAGCGAGCGCGATCGAGATTTCGCTCCGGTAGCCGAGCAGCGGGGCGTAAGCCGGCTCCAGCGCAGGCAGCAAGGCGGCCTCTGCCTGGGCGAGTTCGTTGCGCTGATAGTGAGCAATCCCGACGAAATAGCCGCCAAGTGCCCTGTTTCCCGCGCAGCCGGCTCCGCTGTCGTTGAGGTCGAAAGCCTGACCCGCCGTCCACTGCAGGGCCGACAGGTCTGCCGCCATCCACTCGATGAAGCAAAGCGCGGCCGCCAGTGGGGCCTGGCAGACGGCGACCGGGCCGCTCGCATTGATCAGGGCCGAACGCAGAAACTCGCGCGCAGCAGGTAGATCGCCGCTCATCTGCCGGCCTGCGGCAAGCACGCTCTGCGCGAGTACGCGCGCATGCCGGCAGTCGGTTGGCAGTTGCGCGAGTGCGCGCTCGGCGTAGTCAATTGCCTTGCCCGCCTGACCGTCGAGGTAGGACTGCACGCTGCGTAGCGCCGTCACGCTACCTGGCAAGCCAATCAGCTCGGCGGAAGGAACGACGCCAGCGGCATCGTCGGCGCCGAGCAGGGCGTCGATGCGGTCAAGGACCAGCGGGGTTTCAACGTGCCGCCCCTGATGATGCATCAGCCAGGCCTTGAGCAGGAGCAGCGCTGGAGTCTGCTCGACCGCGTCGAGCGACAGCAAACGCAAACAGCGCGCCAGTTCGTGCCGCCGATGGCGCTCGAGCAACGCTTCGGCATGAGTGAGCAGCAGGCGTGCAGCCGCGCTATCACCGCCGGCGGCATGCGCATGGCGTACAGCTTCCGCCATTTCGCCATGCGCTTCCCACCAGGCGGCGGCGCGCCAGTGCAGTTGTGTGATCGCCTGCACTGAGCAGAACTCGGACAACTGGCGCAACAGGAAGCCGCGAAACAGAGAGTGATAGCGAAACCACTTGCCTTCGCCGTCGACCGTCAAGTGCGGCACGTCACCGCCTCGGGTGGCGCGCAGAAACGCCTCGGTGCGCGAACCCGAAGTGTCCGTCGCGCCGTTTTCGCCGACCATGGCAGAGTAGAGGTCTGCGCAACAGCGGCTGACAAGCGCCGACGCCAGCAAGCCCTGACGGATCTCATCCGCTTGCGGTGCCATGATCTCTTCGCGCAGATACGCGTCGATCCAGTGCAGCCCATCGTTCAGCGCAGGCGCCCGATCGTCCAGTCGGCCACCGTGGCGTAACGCCATCCCGACCAGGCGCGCGCCAACTGGCCAGCCCTCAGTGCACTCGTGCGCGCGAACCTTTTCCGCGTCGCTCAGACAGCGACCAGCGCAGCGCTCGATCAGATCAACGCATTGTTGCGCGCTGAACTCGAAGAGGCGCCCCGGGACTTCACACAGCAGGCCACGAACACGCAAGGTGGCGAGCGACAAGGGTGGCTCGCGGCGGCTGATGATGATCAGGCGCAGTGCGCCTGGCGGGTGCGCCAGCAGACCGTCCAGCAAGGTGTGCGTTGCGCGTGATTCGATCAACTGGTAGTTGTCGAGGACGACCAGCAGCGGCGCGCTGAGCGCTTCCAGGTCGTTGTTCAGCAGCCCGCCGACGACGGCCAGCGGCGGCTGCCCCTGCTCCAGGCAGCACCGCGTTTCCTGGCAAGCATCGGCGACGACGGTACGCACCGCCGCAACCAGATAGGCGACGAAACGCAGCGGGTCGTTTTCCTCGCGCGTCAGCGAAAGCCAAGCCGCGGCGGGCACCCGTCCGCCCACCCAGTGGGAAACGAGCAGCGTCTTGCCATAACCGGTTGGCGCCGAAATCACCGTCAACGGCAACTGGCGGCCGGCTTCGAGCCTTTCGATCAATTCGCTGCGTACGACAGGGTCGGCGACGACCGGCGGGCGATGGAGTCTGCTGCGCACGATCAGGACGGGTTGCATTCCCTCCAAGAGCGACAGCCGTCAGTGCGGCGAAGCAAACAAGAATCGCCCGCTCAGAAGTGCAGTGGCCGCTTGTCGCACGCCAGCGCAGCTTCGTGCACCACCTCCGAGAGCGTCGGGTGGGCGTGACAGATGCGCGCCAAGTCTTCCGCGGCAGCGCCGAACTCCATGCCCACGACGCCCTCCGAGATCAGCTCCGAAGCGTTGGCGCCGATGATGTGAACGCCAAGAATACGGTCGGTCGTGGCGCAGGCCAGGACCTTGACGAAACCGGTAGGATCGCCCATGCCGAGTGCGCGACCGTTGGCCGCGAAGGGAATCTTCCCCGCCTTGTAAGCGATTCCGTCGGCCTTCAGTTGCTGCTCGGTGCGGCCAACCCAGGCGATTTCCGGACTGGTGTAGATCACCCATGGGATCGTCTCGAAATTGCAGTGGCCGGCTTGTCCAGCGATCAGTTCGGCCACCATGACGCCTTCTTCCATCGCCTTGTGCGCCAGCATCGGACCGGCAACGACATCGCCGATCGCCCAGACGCCGGGCAGATTCGTCCGGCAGTGCGCGTCCACCTCGATCTGCCCGCGTGCATTGATCTGCAGGCCGACCTTCTCGCCGCCCAGGCCATCGGTATTCGGCACGCGGCCGATCGAGACGATCAGGCGATCGGCGTCGAGCTTTTGTGGGTTCCCGTCCTTGTCAGTGTAATCGAGCGAGACGCCAGTCGGCGAGACCCTGACTTCGCCGATCGTGACTCCGGTGACGATCTTCAGACCCTGCCGGGCAAAGACCTTGGCGGCTTCCTTGGCGACATCGAGGTCGGCCAGCGAGAGAAACTCGGGTAGTGCTTCGAGCAGCGTAACGTCTGAACCCAGCCGGCGCCAGACACTGCCCATCTCGAGCCCGATGACGCCGGCACCGATAACCGCCAGCCGCTTCGGAACGGCGTCGATGTCGAGTGCACCGACGTTATCGCAGACGATCTCGTTATCGACCGGAACGCCGGGCAGGTGACGTGCCTTCGAGCCGGTGGCCAGAATGACCTGCCTGGCCTCGACCAGGGTCTCACCGACCCGCATCTGCCAGACTTCGCTGCTCGCTCCAGCCCTGCGCTCGACGAAGGCAGCATGACCGGCAAGCAAGGTAACCTTGTTCTTCTTGAACAGCGCCTTGATGCCGCTGGTCAGTTGCTTGACGATGCCATTCTTGCGCCCGATCATCCGGCTGACGTCGATGTTCGGTGCGCCGACACAAATGCCTTGCTCGGCAAAGCTGTGACCGGCTTCTTCGAAGAGGTGCGAGGTATGCAGCAGCGCTTTCGAGGGGATGCAGCCGACATTCAGGCAGGTACCGCCGAGACGCGGCTCGCCTTTCGGGTCGGCGTAGGCGTTCGATTCGCAGCAGGCCACACTGAAGCCGAGTTGCGCTGCCCGAATGGCGGCAACATAGCCCGCCGGACCGCCACCAACCACGAGAACGTCGAATTGTTTGGACATGACAAATTCCCTTTCCAAGCGCAGAGACACGCAGGCACGAAGGTCGCACAGAGTACTGCCCTGGGCTTCTCCGTGCCCTGAAGTGAGGCGTTAGACGCCGAGCAGCAGGCGAGCCGGATCCTCCAGCGCCTCCTTCATCGTCACCAGCCCGAGCACGGCCTCGCGGCCATCGATGATCCGGTGATCGTAAGACATGGCCAGGTAGTTGATCGGGCGAATGACAACCTGCCCGTTCTCGACAACCGGCCGATCCTTGGTCGCATGGATACCGAGGATCGCGGACTGCGGTGGATTGATGATCGGCGTCGAGAGCATCGAACCGAAAACGCCACCGTTGGAAATCGAGAACGTTCCACCGGTCAATTCTTCCATCGACAGCTTGCCATCCTTGGCCTTGACACCGAACTCGCCGATCTTCTTTTCGATGTCGGCAAAAGTCATCTGGTCAGCGTCGCGCAGGATCGGAACGACGAGGCCGCGCGGACTGCCCACGGCGATACCGATGTCGATGTAGCCGTGATAGACGATGTCGCTGCCGTCGACTGAGGCGTTGAGCACCGGGAAGCGTTGCAAGGCGGCGACCGCTGCCTTGACGAAGAAAGCCATGAAACCCAGGCGCACGCCGTGCGTCTTCTCGAAGCGCTCGCCGTACTGCTTGCGCAACGCCATGATCGGACCCATGTTCACTTCGTTGAAGGTGGTCAGTATCGCATTGGTCGCCTGCGACTGGAGCAGGCGCTCAGCCACGCGCGCGCGCAAACGCGACATCGGAACGCGTTGCTCTGGCCTCTCGCCGAACGGAATCGTGACCTCGGGAGCCGGCGGCAAACTCGCGGCAACCGAGACGAACGGCGAGGGCGTTGCACCCGTGGCGGCTGTCTTGCCGGCGGGTTTGGCGGCTGCTGCGGGCGCCGCTGCTGGCGCAGCCAACGCGTCCGCCTTGGTCACCCGACCGCCCCGCCCGGTTCCGGCCACGTCGCCCACCGCAACCCCTTTCTCTTCCAGGATCTTGCGCGCCGCCGGCAAGGCAACGCCGGCCGACGATGCCGCTGCCGATGGCGGCGCACCGGCTTCGTTGGGCTTGCCGGGTGCAGCAGCCTTTGCTGCCGGCGCGGCGACCGTTCCCGCCTGAGCCGCCGTATCGATGCGCGCGATCACTTCCCCGGAGACAACGGTCTCCCCATCGCCCTTGACGATCTCGACCAACACGCCGTTATCCGGCGCCGGCAGCTCGAGCACGACCTTGTCGGTCTCGATGTCGATCAAGTTTTCATCGCGCACAACGGCTTCGCCAGCCTTCTTGTGCCAGGCAACCAGCGTCGCTTCGGCGACCGACTCGGAAAGCTGTGGAACTTTGACGTCGATGATCATGTTCTCTCCGTTCTAGGGCAGTTTGTAATACTCGATCTCACCCAGTGCGGAGTCGATCAGAGCCTTCTGTTGGGCGTTGTGCTTGCTCGCGTAGCCAACCGCCGGCGAGGCCGACGCCGGGCGCGAGACGAGCAGCAGATGCTGCTTGTCGCTCAGCGAGCGCGACAGGTGCTGGCGCGAGGCAATCCAGTACCAGGCACCCTGGTTGCGCGGCTCTTCCTGGCACCAGACGACCTCGGTCGCTTTCGGATATTTGGCCAGCTCTTCCTGGAAAGATTCCTGAGGGAAGGGATAAAACTGCTCGAGCCGGGCAATCGCCACATGCCCGATCTTGCGCTCTTGGCGGGCAGCGATCAGTTCGTAGTACACCTTGCCGGAGCAGAAAATGACGCGCGTCACCTTCTTCGCATTGATCGGCTCGACTTCACCGATCACGCGCTGGAACTCGCCGTCGCTCAATTCTTCCAACGATGAAGTGGCGTCCTTGTGGCGCAGGAGCGACTTCGGCGAAAAGACGACCAGCGGCTTGCGCTGATTGCGGATCGCCTGTCGGCGCAACATGTGGAAGACCTGCGCCGGCGTCGACGGCTGGCAGACTTCCATGTTCATCTCGGCGCACAACTGCATGTAGCGTTCGATGCGCGCTGACGAGTGCTCGGGCCCCTGCCCTTCGTAGCCGTGCGGCAGGAGGAGGACGAGGCCGCTTGCCCGTCCCCACTTGGCTTCGCCCGAAGCGATGAACTGATCGATGACCACCTGCGCACCGTTCGCGAAGTCGCCGAACTGCGCTTCCCAGACGACCAGTTCGTGCGGATTGGCCGTCGAGTAGCCGTACTCGAAGGCGAGCACAGCCTCTTCCGAGAGCACCGAATCGAAGCACTGGAAACCTCCCTGCCGTTCCTGCAGATGCGCCAGCGGATAGTAGGTTCCCCGATCCCAGTGCTCGCGGTTCTGATCGTGCAGCGCAGCGTGCCGATGGAAGAAGGTGCTGCGTCCAACGTCCTCGCCGGATACCCGGACGCCGTAGCCGGAAACGAGCAGCGAGGCATAGGCCAGATTCTCGGCCATCCCCCAGTCGACGGGTAGTCTGCCCTCTCCCATTTGTCGCCGGTCCTCGATGATCTTCTTCACCCGGCTGTGCAGGGTGAAGTTCGGCGGGATCGTCGTCAGGCGTTCGGCCAGGCGCTGCAGTTCGGCGACCGGCACCTTGGTGTCGCAGATCTCGATGTACGTCGGGGTGAGAAACGGTGTCCAGTCGATCGTCATCGGATGCTTGTAGCCGGCGATCACCGGGTTGTAGAGCAACTCGCCGCGGTCCAGATGCGCCCGGTAGTCGGCGATCAGTTCGTCCGGCCCTTCCGGCGGCAGAACGCCTTCGGCAACCAGCTTGTCGCCATACAGCTTGCGTGTCCCCGGATGCTGCTGAATCTTCTTGTACATCAGCGGCTGCGTCACCATCGGCTCGTCCTGTTCGTTGTGGCCGAGCTTGCGATAGCACACGATGTCGACGACGACATCCTTCTTGAAGGTGCGTCGATATTCGGCGGCGATTCCAGTAACCAGCGCGACCGCTTCGGGATGGTCGCCGTTCACATGGAAGATCGGCGCCTCGGCCATCTTGAAGATGTCGGTGCAGTACAACGACGAGCGATAGTCGCGTGGATCGGATGTAGTGAAGCCAATCTGGTTGTTGACCACGACATGAATGGTTCCGCCAACGCCGTAGCCGCGCGTCTGGGCAAAGTTCAGCATCTCCTGGTTCACGCCTTGTCCGGCAACCGCTGCATCGCCGTGAATCAGCACCGACAGCACCTTTTCCTTGCCGTTCTCGCCGCGCCGGCGCTGACGCGAGTAGACCGAGCCAACGACGACCGGATTGACGATCTCCAGGTGCGAAGGATTGAACGAGAGCGTCAGATGGCACGGCCCGCCAGGGGTCGAAACGTCGGAGGAGTAGCCCATGTGGTACTTCACGTCGCCTGCCGACAAGTCTTGCGCTTTCCTGCCTTCGAATTCGTCAAAGAGCATCGCCGGCGCCTTGCCGAGCGTATTGACGAGGACGTTGAGGCGCCCACGGTGCGCCATGCCGACGACGATCTCGTCAACACCACCTGCCCCGGCGACGCGAATCAGCTCGTCCATGGCGACGATCAGCGACTCGCCGCCTTCCAGCGAGAAGCGCTTCTGACCGACGTAACGGGTATGCAGATAGCGTTCGAGCGTCTCGGCTGCGGTCAGCCGTTCGAGCATTCGCTTGCGTTCGTCGGCCGTGTAGTTGGGCTTCGAGTGAATACGTTCCAGGCGATCCTGAATCCAGCGCTTCTCGGCAACGGTGCTCAGATACATGTACTCGACACCGATCACGCCGCAGTAGGTCGCCTTGAGCGCGTCGTAAATCTGTCCGAAGGTGGCGTGATCGGGCGTCCCCTTGAACGATCCGGCGTTGAAGACGGTATTCAGGTCAGCGTCGGAAAGGCCATAGTAGGCCGGATCGAGCTGCGGGATCTCGGGGCGTGGGGTGCGCTTCAGCGGATCCAGATTGGCCCAGCGGTCGCCGATGAAGCGGTAGGCAGTGATCATCTGGAGAATGCCGACCTGTTTGCGATCGTCGACCGGCGCGACAGCGGCGGCGCGGTAGCCTCCCTTGCGAGCCTGTTCGGCAAACGCGTTGATCACCGGCAGATGCGGTACGTCGCGGTCCACATAACCCGGCAGGCGGCCCAGCTTGTCGAAGTAATCGCGCCACTGCTCGGAAACTGAACCGGGATTGTCAAGATAGTTTTCGTACAGCTCCTCGACGAAAGGCGCGTTGCCGCCGAAAAGGAGGGAGTTACCAAACAACTGATTCATCATGGCTTTACCTGTCGTCACGGTCCTGGTTCTGGATGCGAAAACCCGTGGTGTCAAGACCACAGAATGAAAAAAGGGCGGCCCCCGAGCAGCCGCCCTTTCGCGCTTTTCGGCCTAGCGCTGGTCGATCGCCACGACGTCGCGTCGCGCCGCGCCGATATAGAGCTGACGCGGACGGCCGATCTTGTATTCCGGATCGTTGATCATCTCTTCCCACTGGGTCATCCAGCCAACCGTTCGCGCCAGGGCGAAAATGCAGGTAAACATCGAGGTCGGAATGCCGAGCGCCTTTTGTACGATCCCGGAATAGAAATCGACGTTCGGATAGAGCTTCTTCTCGATGAAGTAGTCGTCTTCCAGGGCAATCTTCTCGAGTTCCATCGCCAGCTTGAACAGGCGGTCATTCTCCAGGCCAAGCTCGCGCAGAACATCGCCGCAGACCTTGCGCATCAGCTTGGCGCGCGGGTCGAAGTTCTTGTAGACCCGGTGCCCGAAGCCCATCAGCTTGAAGTCGTCGTTCTTGTCCTTGGCGCGCGCAATGTACTTGCCGACGCGCGAAACATCGTGAATCTCCTCGAGCATTTCCAGGCAGGCCTCGTTCGCTCCGCCATGTGCCGGCCCCCAGAGGCAGGCAATACCGGCCGAAATGCAGGCGTAGGGGTTGGCCCCGGAAGAACCCGACAGGCGAACGGTCGAGGTCGAGGCATTCTGCTCGTGGTCGGCATGTAGCGTAAAGATGGTATCGAGCGCATGCACGAGCACCGGGTTCGGCTTGTATTGCTCGCACGGCGTGCCGAACATCATGTGCATGAAGTTGGCAGTGTAGTCGAGGTCGTTGCGCGGATAGATGAAGGGTTCGCCGCGGTGATACTTGTACGCCATGGCAACGATCGTCGGCAGCTTGGCGACGATACGGTTGAAGCTGATGTTCTGGTGCTCGAGATCGGAAAAATTTTCCGCTTCGTGGTAGAAGGCGGAAAGCGCGCCGACCACGCCGACCAGTACTGCCATCGGATGCGCGTCCCGGCGGAAACCCTGATAGAACTTCACCAGTTGCTCGTGCACCATGGTGTGCTGCTTGATGTTGTTCTCGAAGTTGACCTTCTGGGTCGCCGTCGGCAGTTCTCCGTTCCAGAGCAGGTAAGCGACTTCAAGGAAGTTGCACTGCTCGGCCAGTTGCTCGATCGGATAGCCACGATAAAGCAGCTCGCCCTTGTCGCCGTCGATGAAGGTGACCGTCGACCGGCAACTCGCGGTCGACAGATAGCCCGAGTCGTAGGTGAAAAGACCGGTCTTGGCGCCCAGCGTGCGAATGTCTATGCATTCGTTGCCATGCGTGGGCGTCATGATTGGAAACTCGACGGGAGCTCGCCCTTCGATGATCAGAGTTGCTTTACGTTCGGTCGTCATTTCTTTTCCCCGTACAGGTGTTGAGGTCACAGCTACGAACTGGAAGCCGCGAGAATCTAGGGCAACTTCCTTACTTCACTCTTACGTTGCGCAACAGCGCGAGGACTTCCGCCTGCACCGGGTCCGAGCTTGCCCGTGCGCCATTGACCAGCGGCCACAGTTCAAGATCCTCCATGTCGGCAAGCTTCGCAAACGCTTCCGCCTGCGCTGGCGTCAGGCTCGGATAAACGCGCTCGAGAAATTCACCGAGCAGCAGATCCATCTCGAGCATGGCACGGCGCGTGCAGCGCCAGCGCAGACGGTTAAGTTTTTCCCTTTCCTCCATCAGATGGCGCGACGAACCATCATTTCCTTGATCTTGCCGATGGCCCGGGTCGGGTTGAGACCCTTCGGGCAGACATCGACGCAATTCATGATGGTATGACAGCGGAACAGACGATAAGGATCCTCGAGGTCATCGAGCCGCTCATTCGTCGCCAGATCGCGCGTATCGGCGATGAAGCGATAGGCGTTGAGCAACCCGGCCGGGCCGACGAATTTGTCGGGATTCCACCAGAAGGATGGGCACGAGGTCGAACAGCAAGCGCACAGAATGCACTCGTAGAGGCCGTTGAGTTCCTCGCGGTCCTCGGGCGACTGCAGCCGTTCACGTTCGGGACGCGGACCTTCGTTGACCAGGTACGGTCTGATCGAGTGATACTGCTTGAAGAACTGCGTCATGTCGACGATCAGGTCGCGAATGACTGGCAGCCCGGGCAGCGGCCGAAGCACGACCGGCTGCTTGAGGTCCTTGATTTCGGTCAGGCAGGCAAGACCGTTCTTGCCGTTGATGTTCATTGCGTCGGAACCGCAGATCCCCTCCCGGCACGAGCGCCGATACGCCAGCGAATCGTCCTTGGCTTTCAGACGCGTGAGGACATCGAGCAGCTTGCGGTCGAGCGAGAAATCAACCTCGATCGAAGCGTCCTGCATGTAGGGCGCCTGGTCCTTGTCCGGGTCGTAGCGGTAGATCTTGAACTGCATGATGCTGGTGGCCATTATCAATTACTCCTTGGCGCGCGATCAGTAGGAACGTGTCTTCAGCGCGATCGTGTCGACGGTCAGCGGCTTCATGATCACCGGCTTGTAGCTCAGGCGGCTGCCCTCCCGGTACCACAGCGTGTGCTTGTGCCAGTTGACGTCGTCGCGACCATTGGGATTGGCCGGCGTGTCAGGCGCGTCGTCGCGCACGTGCGCGCCGCGCGATTCCTTGCGCGCTTCGGCCGAAACCATCGTTGCCTTGGCCACTTCAATCAGGTTATCGAGTTCGAGCGCTTCGACGCGCGCCGTATTCCAGACCTGTGACTTGTCCTTGATTTCCGTCCTGGCCACAGCCTTTTCGATATCGACGATGCGGGCCACGCCTTCGGCCAGCATGTCCTTGAAGCGGAAAACGCCGCAGTGCTTCTGCATCGTCCGCTGCAGTTCGAGGCGTGTTTCGTTAACGTTGGCACCGCCGGTCTGCGTATTCAGACGGTCAAGCCGGGCCCGCGTCCGATCGGCGAAGTTGGCCGGCAGATCCTTGAGACCGATATTGCCCGACCTGAGGTCTTCGATCACCGTATCGCCCGATGACTTGCCGAACACCAGCAAATCGAGCAGCGAGTTCGTTCCCAGGCGGTTGGCGCCATGCACCGACGCGCAGGCGACCTCGCCGGCAGCATAGAAGCCCGGAACCGGCGAACCGTCCTCATTCACCACCTGCCCCTTGTAGTTGGTCGGCAGGCCGCCCATCTGGTAATGGCAGGTCGGCACGACCGGAATCGGTGCCTTGATCGGGTCGATCCCGGCAAACTGGATCGAAATCTCGCGGATGCCGGGCAGCCGCTTCATGATCGTCGCCGGATCGAGGTGAGTGATGTCGAGCAACACGAAGTCCTTGTTCGGCCCGCAACCGCGGCCCTCGTTGATCTCGGTGACCATCGCCCGCGAAACGACATCGCGCGAGGCCAGGTCCTTGGCATTCGGCGCATAGCGCTCCATGAAGCGCTCGTTCGTCGAGTTGCGCAGAATGCCGCCTTCGCCACGCACGCCTTCGGTGATCAGCACCCCGGCGCCAGCCACGCCGGTCGGGTGAAACTGCCAGAATTCCATGTCTTCGAGCGGCAGGCCGGCGCGCGCCGCCATGCCCAAGCCATCGCCAGTATTGATGAAGGCGTTGGTCGACGAATAGAAGATGCGACCGGCGCCACCGGTAGCAAAGACCGTCGCCTTGGAATGGAAGGCGACGACCTCACCGGTTTCCATCTCGAGCGCAATGACGCCGAGAACCTGCCCGGAATCATCGCGAATCAGGTCGAGCGCCATCCACTCGACGAAGAACTGCGTATTGGCGCGCACGTTGCGCTGATACAAGGCGTGCAACATGGCGTGCCCGGTACGGTCGGCCGCCGCACAGGCGCGCCGGACCGGCTTCTCGCCGAAGTTGGACATGTGCCCGCCGAACGGGCGCTGATAGATCTTGCCTTCGTCGGTGCGGTCGAACGGCATGCCGAAGTGCTCGAGTTCGACGACCACCTCGGGCGCCTTGCGGCACATGTACTCGATCGCGTCCTGGTCGCCCAGCCAGTCCGAGCCCTTGACCGTGTCGTACATGTGCCAGTGCCAATGGTCTTCCTCGGAATTGCCCAGCGACGCGGAAACGCCGCCCTGGGCGGCAACGGTGTGCGAACGCGTCGGAAAGACCTTGGACAGCACGGCTGTCTTCAGGCCACCCTCGGACAACTGGATCGCTGCGCGCAGGCCGGAACCGCCGGCGCCGACGATCACTGCATCGAACTTACGTACCGGAATGCTTAGCTTGTTCACTTACATTCTCCACAGAATCTGAACCGCCCAGCCGGCGTAGCCGACGAGCACCGCAACTGTCGCAATCATCAGCAGAAGACGCAATCCGTCCGACTTGACGTAGTCCATCCAGATATCCCGGACGCCGATCCAGGCATGGTAGAAGACGCTGACGAAGAAGAGAAAGGTCGCGAAACGCATGAAACCGTTGGCAAAGATGCCGCGCCATGCGTCGAAGGAGTCGGGACCGACGGCGCCGACGACAACCAGGAAAATGACCGTATAGACCGCCATGATGATGGCCGTCGCGCGCTGGATGATCCAGTCCTTGAGGCCATAGTGGGCCCCGACGAGTATGCGGTTTACCATAATACTTTCGCTCCAATGATCAGCGTCAGCGCGATGCTGACGGCGAAGACGACCTTGCTCGACAGACGAGCCGATTCGAGGTCTATCCCCTTGTGCAGGTCAAGCATCAGATAGCGGATGCCGGCGCAGAAGTGATGCATGTAGAGCCAGATCAGTC
>ERZ761603.1663-NODE-1663-length-16284-cov-59.025263_pt1 | contig 16284 bp, 12 predicted proteins | sample MGYA00511879_ERZ761603 | MGnify/ENA primary metagenome ERZ761603 (study PRJEB28899, sample SAMN02850040) | bioreactor sludge metagenome | biome: EBPR Sludge; feature: EBPR Bioreactor; material: flocular biomat | place: Australia: Thorneside Wastwater Treatment... | reverse complement strand
GCTGCTGTTCGTGTGGCCGATCAGCATCGCGCTGACGCACTACTTCGCCAACAACGTCGCGAGCTATCCTTATGACCAGGCATTGCGCGAACATGTCGCAGCGCTCTCGCGGCAGGTCCGGTTTGTCGATGGCGAGGCGCAGCTGGAGCTGCCGGGAGTGGCCGAGGTGTTTCTGCGTGCGGACGAGATCGACACCGTCTACTTCCATCTGCTGGATGATCAAGGCCGGCTGCTGGCAGGCGACCCCGAACTGCCCACACCAGCAAACCCCGGCGGACTGGCTCGTGGCGAGTTTGGCGAAGCACAGTTGAGGGATGACGAGTATCGCGGTCAGCCGATGCGGATCGCCTACCTTTACCTGCCGCAGCCGGCAGAAAAGGCATTCCCGGGAGAACGTCGCGGAGTCCTCCTCGAGGTTGGGGAGACGACCGAGAAGCGTGCGCAGCTGGCCAACAAGATCATCGCCAGCGTCATCGTCCCGCAGTTCGTCATCATTCCGCTGGCCGTTGTCTTGGTGTGGTTCGGTCTGTCGCAGGGCCTGCGCCCGCTGACCCGGCTGCGCGACCGCATCGAAGCGCGACGCGAGGCCGACCTGTCACCGATCTCGCTCGGCCGCGTTCCGGAAGAACTGCGGCCGCTGACGGAAGCGTTCAACTCGATCCTCGCCCGCATGCAGCAGAACGTCAGCGCACAGCGGCGTTTCATAGCCGATGCCGCTCATCAGATGCGCACTCCCCTTACCGGGTTGAAGACGCAGGCGCAGCTGGCGATGCGTGAGAACGATCCGGACGAACTGAGGCATGCGCTCCGACAGATCCTGACGGGGGCCGACCGTGCCTCGCACCTGGTCGACCAACTGCTCGCCCTGGCTCGCGCCGAAGCCAGCGATCGGGCTCAGCACGCGTTGCTGATTCTCGACCTCGATCATCTGTTGCGTGAGGTGGTCGAAACCTGGGTGATTCGCGCACTCGACAAGCGCATCGATCTGGGCTACGAACATGCCGGCAAGGTGCTGATCGACGGCAATGTCTTCCTGCTGCGTGAGATGATCAACAATCTGTTGGACAACGCACTGCGCTACACGCCGGTCGGTGGGCGGGTCACCGCACGGGTTGCAGCGCTCGGCGACTTCGTCGTGCTCGAGATCGAGGACAGCGGTCCCGGGATTTCAGAGGACGAGTCGCTCAAGGTGTTTGACCGTTTCTATCGCGGCGAGGGAACGGACGTCGAGGGCAGTGGCCTCGGGTTGGCGATTGTTCGCGAGATCGCGGAAGTCCACAAGGCGGCGGCGAGCCTGCGGCCGAAAGCGGGAAGCACTGCCGAAGGGGAAGCGGGCGGTTGTGTCGCCCGCATCGTCTTTCCCGCCCATCGCCCGCCGCGACAGCCGGTGCAGGAACCGGTGCAGACGGGTTTCGCTTGAGGGGTTGTGAACTTGAAGGAATCGTCGCGAGCAGGCCGAGATGCATGGGCCGAGCGAACGACCGACGAGACTCACCGCATCCCGGATCCGCCATTCTTGCCTGTTTGTCTCAGCGTGGCCGGGCCACCGGCGCCGCCGCGAGTCGCGGGGCACTCAGGCCAGTGTGCGCAGGTAAGCCGGGGCAAACTCGATGACGAAATCCCAAAAGGCTCCCAGAGCGGGGGTCAGATGTTTGCTCTTGTGGCGGACGATGTGCCAGCGGCGCATGACCGGGGTGCCCTCGACGTTGAGAACATGCAGCCGGCCGACGGCCAGCTCGAGGCCGAGGGTATGTGCCGAGATGAAGCTGATTCCCAGGCCAGCGACGACGGCCTGCTTGATCGCTTCGTTGCTGGCCATTTCCATGCCGATTCGGGGCCTGATCGCGTGTTCGTGAAAGAACTCTTCCATTGCCGAGCGGGTGCCCGATCCGGACTCGCGGACGATCAGCGTTTCGTCCGCGAGATCCTCGACCGCCAGGGCGGAAGCCCAGACGAGCGGGTGTTTCCTGCCGGCGACGATCACCAGTGGGTGTGGTGCGAAGGCGACGGCGATGGCGTCGAGATCCGCCGGAGGACGTCCCATGATCGCCAGGTCAACCTCGTTGTTGGCGAGCAGACGGCTGACCGTGTCACGATTGTCGATCAGCAGGCGAAGCCGGACATCTGCCTGCGACCTGCGGAACTCGGCCAGCAGACCCGGGGCAAAGTACTCCGCCGTGCTGACGACGGCGACCGCAATTCGCCCGCCCTTGAGTCCCTTGAGCGCCAACAGGGCCTCGTCCGCCTCCTTCAGTGACTGCAGGATCTGGCGTGTGTGAGCAAGCAGAACCTCGCCCGGTTCGGTAAGAAAGACCCGCTTGCCAATTCTCTCGAAAAGCAGCGTGCCGCTGACTTCCTCGAGCTGCTTGATCTGCAGCGAGATCGCCGCATGCGTCAGGTGCAGCTTCTCCGCTGCCCTGGCAAAGGACAGGTGGCTCGCGGCGACCGAAAAGATCTGGAGCTGGCGGATGGTGGCGTTTCTCATAGATTAACTTTCATTAAACAAACATTACATAATGTTTAACTTTAAGTTTTGTTTTGGGCCGCTACAATGAGGGCCAGTCGGAGCCCGAGCTGGCTTCGTGATTCCTGGAGCAAGCCATGTTATGCGGACGGACCAACGTTAACAAGTTCCTCGTTGAAGAGCAGCGACGCAACCCTGCGCTGATCGGTGATGTGTCGATGCTCATCAGCGATGTCGTGCGCTCCTGCAAGGCGATCGGCCAAGGGGTCTCGCGCGGTTCTCTGGCTGGCGTGCTGGGTGATCAGGGCAGCCGGAATGTGCAGGGTGAGGTGCAGAAGAAGCTCGACGTACTGGCCAACCAGGCTTTCCTGCACCACTGTGAATGGGGCGGGCATCTGCGTGCGATGGCATCGGAGGAAATGGAGGATATCCACCCGATCCCCCCGGAACATCCCTGCGGCAATTATCTGCTGGTTTTCGACCCGCTCGACGGCTCCTCCAACATCGACGTCAATCTGTCGGTGGGCAGCATCTTCTCGGTCCTGCGCTGCCCCGATCATGCCTGTGGGCAGCCGCCGACCGCGGCCGATTTCCTGCAATGTGGCAACCGTCAGGTGGCGGCCGGCTATGCGATCTACGGCCCGTCCACGATGCTCGTGCTGACGGTCGGCAACGGCACGCACGGCTTCACTCTCAACCGCGACATTGGCGAGTTCCTCCTCACCCATCCCGATCTGGTGATCTCGCCCGATACCCGTGAGTTTGCGATCAACGCTTCCAACGAGCGTTTCTGGGAACCCCCCGTGCAACGCTACGTCGCCGAGTGCCTGCAGGGCAGGAGCGGCGTCCGCGGCAAGGATTTCAACATGCGCTGGGTGGCATCGATGGTTGCCGAGGTGCACCGTATCCTGATGCGCGGCGGCGTCTTCATGTATCCCCGCGACAGCAAGGACATGTCGAAGCCCGGTCGCCTGCGTCTGCTGTACGAGGCCAATCCGATGGCCATGATCGTTGTCCAGGCTGGTGGCCAGGCTTCGACGGGCGACCAGCGGATCCTCGATGTGCAGCCAACCAGCCTGCACGAGCGAGTACCCGTGATTCTCGGTTCGCGCAACGAGGTCGAACGGATCGAGCGTTACCATCGCGAGCATGCGAGCGGCGAGGATCAGCCGTTCCGCTCGCCCCTGTTCTCGACCCGGACCCTTTTTCGGGACGACTGAGAGGTGTGACGAGAGATCGTTACGAGCAGGCCCGGTTGCCGGTTGGGAACGAGCCAGCGACGGGACGGATCGACGAGCCACGTCGCGGGTCAGCACGCTGACTGGCCGCGCAGCAGATTCATCAACAACCCCTGGGATCGCCTGGAGGAGTCCGGCGACGCCTGGTCAACCCGCGGAGTCACGCCTCATGTCGATCAAGAATCCAGTCATCGCGATCACCGGTTCGTCGGGCGCCGGGACGACGTCCGTCACCCGTTCATTTCAGCACATTTTCCGGCGTGAGCGGCTCAACGCCGCGATCCTCGAGGGCGACAGCTTCCACCGTTACGATCGCGAGGGGATGCGCAACCAGATGGCCGAGCGTGCTCTCGCCGGCGACCATCATTTCAGCCATTTTGGCCCCGAGGCCAACCTCTTGAGCGAGCTCGAGGGCTTGTTCCGCGAATACGGCGAGACGGGTCGCGGCAAGCGTCGCCACTATGTTCACGATGACGAAGAAGCCATGCGCTATGGCTCGCCGCCTGGAACGTTCACCGACTGGGCGGAGCTGCCCGCCGATACCGATCTGCTGTTCTACGAAGGGCTGCATGGTGCCGTCACGACCGACACTGTCGACATCGGCCGCCATGTCGATCTCTGCATTGGCGTCGTGCCGATCATCAACCTCGAGTGGATCCAGAAGCTTCATCGCGACAAGGCGCAGCGCGGTTACTCGACGGAAGCGGTGATGGACACGATCCTGCGTCGGATGCCGGATTACATCAACTACATCTGCCCGCAGTTCTCGCGTACGCACGTCAATTTTCAGCGGGTGCCGACGGTGGATACCTCGAATCCGTTCATCGCCCAGGACATTCCCACGCAGGATGAAAGCATGCTGGTGATCCGCTTTGCCGACCCCCGGGGGATCGACTTCTCCTATCTGCTGAGCATGCTGCACGATTCCTTCATGTCGCGGCCGAACATCATCGTCTGTCCAGGCGGCAAGATGGGGCTGGCGATGCAGATCATCTTCACGCCGATGATCCTGAAACTGATCGACCGCAAGCGCCGGAATCGCTGAAAACGTGCCCGCCGGCGCGCGTCCGCATGCCCTGATCGAAGAAAGGAGATCGTCGCCTTGCCCACCGAATCTCGCAAGTTTCGCCGGCGCTGCGCCAACGCGCTGCGTTTTCTCGCCATCGACGCCGTCCAGATGGCGAACTCCGGTCACCCCGGGATGCCGATGGGCATGGCCGACATAGCCGAGGTGCTGTGGCGACGCCACCTCAAACACAATCCCGCCAATCCGGGCTGGGTGAACCGCGATCGTTTCGTTCTCTCCAACGGTCACGGATCGATGCTGCTCTACGCCCTGCTGCATCTGTCTGGCTACGATCTGTCGATTGCCGACCTGTGGCGCTTCCGGCAGCTGCATTCGAAGACACCGGGACACCCCGAGTTCGGCGTGACGCCAGGCGTCGAGACAACCACCGGGCCGCTCGGGCAGGGTCTGGCCAACGCAGTCGGAATGGCCGTCGCCGAGCGGCTGCTGGCGGAGACCTTCAACCGGCCCGGTCACCCGATCGTGGATCACTACACCTATGCCTTCGTCGGCGACGGCTGTCTGATGGAAGGTATATCGCATGAAGCCTGTTCGTTGGCAGGGCGTCTGTCGCTGGCGAAACTGATCGTCTTCTATGACGACAACGGCATTTCGATCGACGGTCATGTGCAACCGTGGTTCGCCGACGATACGGCCAAGCGCTTCGCAGCCTACGGCTGGCGCGTGCTGCCGCATTGCGATGGCCACGACGTCGATTCGATCGAAGCCGCGATTCGCGTCGCCAGGACCGCCACCGGGAGACCGACGCTGATCTGCTGCAAGACGATGATCGGTTTTGGCTCCCCGAACAAGGGTGGCACGCACGATGTTCACGGTGCGCCCCTGGGCTCCAGCGAGATCGCCAACACGAGACGGCAACTCGAGTGGCCGTACACGGCCTTCGAGGTTCCGGTCGACGTGCGTGCGGGTTGGGATGCATGTGGCAAGGGCGAGGCCGCCGAGTATGCGTGGGATGCGACTTTCGCTTCCTATCGCGACGCCTTTCCCGAGTCGGCACGCGAGTTCGAACGTCGGATGCGCGGCGATCTCCCCGCCGACTGGGACGCGCACGTTTCAGCGTTGCTCGACCAATGGTCCCGGCAGGCGGCGCCGATGGCGACACGCAAGGCGTCGCAGGAGGTCATCGAGACCCTTGCCCCGACGCTTCCCGAACTGCTTGGCGGTTCGGCTGACCTGACCGGTTCGAACCTCAGCAGCTGGAGTGGAACCCGATCGGCCAATCGCGAGCTGGCCGGGAACTACATCAGTTATGGCGTGCGCGAGTTCGCGATGACGGCAATCGCCAACGGCATTGCGCTGCACGGTGGGTTCATCCCTTACACGGCCACCTTCCTTGTCTTTTCGGATTATGCGCGCAACGCCATCCGTCTCGCCGCGCTGATGAAGCAGCGGCAGGTCATGGTCTATACGCACGACTCGATCGGCCTCGGCGAGGACGGTCCGACACACCAGCCGATCGAGCAGGCCGCGTCGCTGCGGCTGATCCCGGGCCTTGATGTCTGGCGTCCGGCCGATTCCGTCGAAACCGCCGTCGCCTGGGTTGCGGCCCTCGAGCGTGGCGACGGTCCTTCTTGTCTCCTTCTGTCGCGACAGAACCTGGCAGCCCTGCCGCGTCCACCGGGGCAGATCGCCGACATCCGGCGTGGCGGCTATGTCCTGAGTGAAGCGGCTGGCGGTGACGTGCGGCTGGTATTGCTGGCCACGGGCTCGGAGGTCAGTCTGACTCTGCAGGCGCAGGCCGTGCTGTTGCAGCAGGGGATCCCGGTCCGTGTCGTCGCCATGCCCTGCACCGGGCGTTTCGACCGGCAGCCGGCAGAGTATCGCCGTCAGGTGCTGCCGGTGGCGACGCCGATACTGGCCGTCGAGGCTGGGCATCCCGATCTGTGGTGGAAGTATGTGGGTGCTGCTGGCGCGGTGATCGGCATCGATCGCTTTGGCGAATCGGCGCCGGCGGCCGACCTCTACGAGTTCTTCGGCATTACCGTCGACGCGATCGTGGCGCGCGCGCGGAGTCTGTCCGGTCGGCTTGCCGACTGAAGGCCTGGCGCCGCGAGGCTGCCGACTTTCATTGGCCGCCGGCGAGGACCCGCAGTCGCTGATTCAAGCTCAGCGAACCGACCACCGGCAGATCCGCCAGAAGCGCGGCGATGTCGCTCTCGAGCCTGGCCAGGACGGCGCTGGTGGTGACCGTGCCTGCGGGCAGCAGGATCTCGACCTCGACTCGGCTGCCGAGATAGTGCAGCACGACCTGGTCCGGGTCTGGCAGGCCGGCGAAAGCAGGCGCCAGGCGCTTCATCAGTTCGTCGCGGTCGGGCAGCCCGTGACTCGCCAAGTCGTGATCGAGGTCGTCCTCGACGTCCACGTGGACGAGGACGTCCGCCACCGCAGTGTGGCTGTCGAGTACCCGCTTGCGCGTCATTTCGGCGATCCGGTGCCCTTCCGAGACGCTGACCCGGGGCTCGACACAGACATGTGCATCGACCAGCGAACGATGCGCCATGCGCCTGGTGCGGAGTTCGTGCAGGCTGCTGACGCCCGGGGTATCGACGATGACCTGGCGGATGCTGGCGACCTCGTCGATCGACAATCCGGTATCGATCAGTTCCTGCACCGCCTCCCAGGCGAACACCGTGCCCATGCGCACGATCATGAAGCCAACGATCACCGCGGCAACCGAGTCGGCAAAGGTGTAGCCAAGGAGATTGCCGACGATGCCGACGGCCACGACGAGCGACGATGCAGCGTCCGATCGGGCATGCCAGGCGTTGGAGATCAGCATCGGCGACCGCAGGCGCTCGCCGACGTGCAGCATGTAGCGGAACAGTCCTTCCTTGGCGGCCAGTGCCACGATCGCGGTCCATAACGCCAGTGGTGCCACCGGCGGCAGGTCTTCGAGCGACTGCAGCTTGACGCCCGCACTCCAGATGATTCCCGCGCCGGTCAGCGCCAGGATGGCGCCCAGTGCAAAGGACGCTGCCGTTTCGATGCGGGCATGGCCGTAAGGGTGGCTTTCGTCAGCCGGGTCCTTGCTGTGGTGAGCCGCGAACAGGACGAGGAAGTCACAGACCAGGTCAGAGAGCGAGTGCAGTCCGTCAGCGATCAGGCCCTGCGAGTGGGCAATGATGCCGGCGACCACCTGCCCACCGGTGAGAAGAATGTTGACCAGGACGCTGACCCAGGTTACCCGCTGGGTCATGGTGTGTCGCTCAGGGTCGTCGTATGCAACTGCCGGTTGGTCGTCCAGGGTGCCCATGCGTCCTTTCCTCGTGGTCGATTCTTGCGCGCAATTCTACAGCTGATATCGCGGCTGCGTCTGCTGGCGGTACGGCCCCGGGTGCCGCGCGCCGCCGCCGGGCCGGCATTCTCGCTGCTTGACGTTAATCCAGGCTTAATGCGCAAGCCGACCTCCGTTACAATCGAGCAACCTGACGGTGGCCTCGACTCGCGCGGCGTTCTCTCTCGCACGGCCCGTTGCCTGCCCACCGCAAACTTTCTGCGGAGTTGCCATGAATGTCCTCATCAGCCCAGTCAGCGTGTACGATGTCGACTCCGTGATCGCTCTGGCGCGGCAGGTTTGGCAGCGGACCTACCCGGAGATCATCAGCCAGGAGCAGATCGACTACATGCTTGCCCAGCGCTACGGCCGGGAGCGCCTACTGGCCGAACTGGAAACGTCCAGGATCTGGTGGGACAAGGCGACGGTAGACGGTCGCCTGGCGGGATTTTCTTCGTGTATCGCCGTGTCTGGCTGCCGCGAGATGAAACTCGACAAGCTCTACGTTGACCCGCAGCGGCAGAGAAGCGGCATCGGCGGCCGGCTGATCGAGGAGGTCGAGCGGCATGCCGGCGCCGCCGATTGCAGCACGCTCATCCTGGCCGTAAACAAGCGCAACGAGCGTGCCATTGCCGCCTACCGCCGGCACGGCTTTGTCGTCCGCGATTCGGTCTGCGTCGATATTGGCCACGGTTTCGTCATGGACGACTTTATAATGTCCAGATCGCTGCCGGTTGCGGCAGCCCCGTGGTGAAGGCCAATGCTGCTTCCCTTCGTCAAGATGCACGGTCTCGGCAACGATTTCGTCGTCCTTGACGGCGTGCGCCAGTCGCTTGAGCTGACCCCGGCGCAACTGCGCCGGCTTGCTGATCGCCATTTCGGCATCGGCTGCGATCAGGTGTTGCTTGTCGAGATGCCGACACAGCCCGATTTGGATTTTCGCTATCGTATCTTCAATGCCGATGGCGGCGAGGTCGAGCAGTGTGGCAATGGGGCACGCTGTTTCGTCCGTTTCGTGCACGAGCAGGGGCTGACGACGCGACGCCAGATCCGCGTCGAGACGATCCGTGGCGTGATCGTTCCGTGCCTCGAAGAGGACGGTTCGGTCACTGTCGACATGGGGCCGCCGGAGTTCGCCGCGGCCCGGATCCCGTTCGTCAGCGACTCGAATGACATTCTGCAGCCACTCCGGCTTGCCGACGAGGAGATCGTGATCAGCGCAGTGGGCATGGGCAATCCGCACGCCGTGCAGCTCGTCGACGACGTCGATACGGCGCCGGTCGAGCGTCAGGGGCCTGCCATCGAGTTCCACCCGCGCTTCCCGCAGCGTGTCAACGCCGGTTTCATGCAGGTGAGCGACCGACATGCGATTCGTTTGCGGGTGCATGAACGCGGTGCAGGCGAAACGCTGGCCTGCGGCACCGGCGCCTGCGCGGCGGTGGTAGCCGGAATCGCGCGCGGCCTGCTGGATTCCCCAGTCCGTGTCGGCACGCGCGGCGGAGAGCTGCTGGTCGCCTGGTCGGGCAAGGATGCCCCGGTGTTCATGACCGGCCCGGCCGTTACGGTCTTCAAGGGAGAAATCGAGTTATGAGAGCGGAAGAAGTCGCGCGCTACCTGCAGGACAACCCAGGTTTCTTCGAGCAGCACGCCGATCTGGTGGCCAACATCGTCGTGCCGCATCCGCACGGTGGGCGTGCGATCTCGATCACCGAGCGGCAGATGGTCGCGCTGCGCGACAAGAACAGGCAGCTTGAGGGCAAGATGGGCGAGCTGCTGCAGTTCGGCGAGGAGAACGATGCGCTCGGCGCCAAGATGCATCGGCTGGCGGTGGGGATGGTCGCCGCGCGGAGCTTCCAGTCGGTGCTGCACACCCTCAACCTTCATCTGCGCGACGACTTTGCCGTGCCGCATGTCGCCGTCCGTCTCTGGCGCCACCCCGAGGGCCGCGAGGAGTTGCCGGAGTTTGCGGAAGTCGGTGAGGAACTGCAAGCCTTCACGGACACTCTGGTGCAGCCCTTTTGCGGTTCGACCAGTGGCTTCGACACCTCGTCCTGGTTCGGGGAAGCGGCCACCCATGTGCGCTCGCAGGGGCTGATCGCGATGCGCGACGGTGGTGGTGGCACGCTCGGGATGATCGCGCTCGGCAGTGAGGATCCAGAACGGTTCTACGCCGGGATGGGCACCGTCTATCTCGAACGTCTCGGCGAGATGGCTGCGGCGGCGTTGGCACGCGTCCTCGGGTGAGGGCGTCGGAGCGATCCGGCAGGGTGTCCTGAATGACTGCGGGCGACAACGCGGCGAGTGTTCGTTCGTATCTGGAAGAGCTCGCACAGCAACGGCGATCGTCGGCGCATACGGTCAGAAACTACCGTCACGACCTTGAACTGCTTTGTGTCTTGCTCGGCGAACTGCCTGGCGGAGCCAGTCTTGCCAGCGTTGAGCCGCATCACATACGCCGTTTTGTCGCACAGTTGCACACGCGCGGGCTCGGCGGCCGGTCGCTGGGGCGTACTCTGTCCGCCTGGCGTGGCTTCTATCGCTGGCTTGGCCAGCGTGGACAGGCGACCCGCAACCCGGTCGACGGAGTTCGTCCGCCAAAGAGTTCGCAGGCGCTGCCAAAGGTGCTCTCACCCGACGAGGCGAATCGGCTTCTTGCTGCAGAGAGCGACGGCGTGCTGCAGCTGCGCGATCAGGCGATGTTCGAGCTCTTCTATTCGTCCGGCCTGCGCTTGGCCGAGCTGGCAGGACTCGACCTGTCGTGTCTCGCGGAACTGCTGGGTGGCGAGGTGCGCGTGCTCGGCAAGCGCAACAAGTCGCGCATCGTTCCGGTCGGAAGCAGGGCGAGGCTGGCGGTGGCGAATTGGGTGGTGCAGCGCCCCAGCCTGGCGGCGGAAGGCGAAGCCGCCCTCTTCGTCAGCCAGCGTGGCACGCGCCTCAGTGTGCGCATGATCCAGTTGCGCCTGCAGCGCCGCGGGCTGGCGCAGGGTCTGCCTGCGCGCGTGCATCCGCACATGTTGCGCCATTCCTTCGCCTCGCATGTCCTGCAGTCCTCGGGCGACCTGCGTGCCGTGCAGGAGATGCTCGGTCATGCCAGCATTTCCTCAACGCAGGTCTATACCCACCTCGACTTTCAGCGCCTGGCCGCGGTTTACGATCAGGCGCATCCGCGTGCCAGGCGCAAGCCGACCGAGCTGGCGAAACCGGGTACGTCCGACCGCAAGAGTGGCTGATTCCGGTGATCGATTCGCCTTTGCCATCCATTGTTCGTCAGTACCTGCTGCGAGATCGAGTAGCTGGCGCTGAACCGCTTGCAGCCGGCCCATCCGGAAACGCTGCCGTCGGGGGTGAAAGCCGGTGTCAGTCCGGAAGCGGCCAGTGGGCCGACCACGGCCTGCCTGCCGTTCTTGCCGTCGGTCAATCGCCAGGGGCCAGGTGGTGTGGCCCAGATCGTCGCTGATGGCGACCGGAGCGGTGCTGCCGCAGGCGAGCGGAAGCTGGCAGGCAAGCAGCAGCAGGTTGCGGCGTGGCGTGGTCATCGGCGTCAGCCTGAGCCCCGTTCAGGTGGCAATTCCTGGCTGCCAGCGCGACTCATCCGGCTGCGTCGGCAGGTGGCCGGGGAACACCCCCCGTGCCGCGCGGCAGTTCCAGGAAACGCTCGATGATCTGCCGGCTCGCCGCCGACATGCGCCTGCAAAGCGCCTCGTCCTCGGCAGCGAAGCGATGCAGGGCGGTCGCATCGTCTCCGGCGAGCGCGGTTCCTGACGCTGCGGCCCAGAAGACCGAATGGCGATTGGTCGCCGACTCGTGCTCGAAGAGGAAGAGCAGCGACTGCGCCACCAGCCGCGTCTCCTCGGCGAGCTCGCGGGCGGCTGCCTGCAGGCGGGACTCGTCCGCGTGTACCCCGCCGCCCGGCAGCAGGACGAGTCCGCCCCGGTTCTCGACCAGCAGGATGCTCCCGTCAAGCTCGACGATGATCGTGGCGCGCTGTCGTTTCACGGCTCTCTTCAGCTCCTTTCGGTGTGCTCGCAGTGCAGCTTCCGGTGGTCTTCGGGTCCCGCCATCGCCGCCGCAAAGTGGGCAAGCCTGCAGTCGCAGCGGCTTCTCGAGACGGGCCGTCGCCAGCAGCTCCGCGTCCTGCAGGATGACCGCGCTGGCACCGTCGGCAACGATCGTTCCCGCGTCGAGCACCAGCGTCCGCGGACAGAGGTCGAGGACCATGTCCAGATCGTGCGTGGCGATGATGAGGGTCTGCTCGAGGGTCTGCAGCAGCTCGATGAGCTGCCGCCGCGAAGCCGGATCGAGGCTGGACGTCGGCTCATCCATGGCGAGGATGGCGGGCGACAGCGCCAGAACCGAAGCGATGGCGACGGCGCGCTTCTCGCCGGTCGACAACCGGTGCGGCTGGCGGTGCAGCAGATGCGTCGCATCGACGACCGCGAGCGCCTGCATCACCCGGGCGTTCACTTCTTCTGCCGGCAACCCCAGGTTCACCGGGCCGAACGAGACGTCGTCGTACACCCGCGGCATGAAGAGCTGATCGTCGGGGTTCTGGAAGAGCATGCCGACGCGGCGGCGCAGCTGCGGCAGATTCTCGCGGCAGAGCAGGAGATCGGCGATGCGCACGCTGCCGGCCTGGGGCAGCAGGCAGCCGGCGAGATGCAGCAGGGTGGTCGATTTGCCGGCGCCGTTGGCGCCGACGATCGCCAGCTTCTCGCCGCTGCCGACCTCGAACGAGACGCCGTCCAGCGCCGTCTGGCCATCGGCGTAGGCATGCCGCAGATCGCTGACGGCGACGAGGGCTTGCGTCACCACGGCAGCAGCTCGCCGAAGGCGTGGCCGAGCGCGGGTGCCGGGTCGAGGAAGCGCAGGCCGAGAAGGACTGCCGTCCAGCCAGTGAGGAAGGCGACATCGCGCCCGCCGATGCGCAACGGGCGCAGCAGGCGGACTTCGCCGTCGAAGCCACGGCACTGCATTGCCAGGTAGATGCGTTGCGCACGATCGAGCGTCCGCAACAGCAGTTGCGCCAGCAGGCTGGCGACGACCGACAGTTCCATGCCGCGGCGACCGAATGAGCGCTGCGCGCGGGCCCGCGACAGCCGCATCGCCTCATCGACGAGAACGAAGAGGTAGCGGTAGAGCAGCAGCAACTGGACGACGAAGGGGCGCGGCACGCCGAGTCTGGCAAGCGCCAGGCAGAGTGAATCGAAACCGGTGCTGGCGACGAGGATCAGTGCGGCACTGACGGTGAGGGCGAAGCGGAGCATGATCGAGGCGAAGGAGATCCAGCCGCCGGAGATCCCGATCGACCCGACATGCAGCAGGGTGGCGCGGTCGAACAGCGGATTGAAGAGGCCGATGCAGAGCGCAAACGGTACCGCCAGCAGCAGATGGCGCAGGATATAGCCGGGTGGCAGCCGCGCCAGCGCGAGCAGAATGAGCGGGTAGATGGCGAAGGGCAGCAGTGCCGAGACTTCGTACTTGGCGAAGGACACCACGCAGACGATGAAGAGCAGGGTGGTGATCAGCTTGACCCGCGGATCCAGGCGATGGATCGGCGAATCCCGGTAGGCGAGGCTGTCGAGGTAACTCAGGTGCGAAGACGAGGCGTCGATCCGGGTCATGGCTGCCGCTTCTCTTTGCGCCGAACAGCGCTGCCGCCATCCACCGGGCGGAGCCGGTGGACGCGGTCGGGCGCGGTTCCGGCCGCCTAGGGCCGCTGTCGGAGCCGCAGCAGGACGAAGCCGAGCAGGCCGGCGAGCAGCAGGCTGATGGTCGCCCCGATGAGGCCGGAGAAGGATGTTCCGGCGTTGACGTCGGGCCACGCCTTCTCGATCTCGCCGACCGTTCCGGCGACCTCGCCGGCTGCGGTCGCGTCGCCGCTCTCCGCCGCCTGCCGGAAGCCGTAATCGGGGAGCAGCGCGGTCCTCTCCTGCAGCGCCGCGGCCAGCGAATGCGCTTCGCTCACCGGCGTCGGCAGCGCTTCCTTGCCGGTGCTGTGAAAGATCGCCCATTCGAGCCCGTCGTGCTGTGGTGATGCGAACCAGGAGAGCAGTCCGCCGGTGAGTGCGGTCAGCAACAGCAGGCCCGCCAGCAGCCTGCCGCCGCCATGCGGTGGCCGCTGCCGGCCGCTGGCCGCGACGGCCAGAACCTCGGGGCGCGCACGGCCGACGAAGCTGACGACGGCCGCCGTCAGCAGCCCCTCGACGATGCCGATCGCCAGATGGATCGGCAGCATCAGCAGCAGGAAGGTGGCGAAGGGCAGGTCGGAGATCCCCGAGAACCAGGTCTGCAGAACGACGCTGGCGGCGCCGAGTTGCAGGCCGACGATCGCGGCGACCAGCGACGCGGCGACGACGCGTTTCCCGGCTGCCTGCGTGCCGGCAATCGGCCGGTAGATCAGCGGGTAGGCGATGAAGCAGGGGAAGAAGGCGAGATTGAAGATGTTGCAGCCCAGTGCGAGCAGGCCGCCATCGGCGAAGAACAGCGCCTGCACGGTGAGCACCGACGCCAGCGTCAGGAAGGCGGCGTACGGACCGAGCAGGATGCTGAGGAGCATGCCGCCACCGAGGTGGCCACTCGAACCGGTACCCGGAATGCTGAAGTTGATCATCTGCGCGGCGAAGATGAAGGCTCCGAGAACCCCCATCAGCGGCACGATGCGGTCGTCGCCGCCGGCCTTGAGTTTGCTGGCGCTGTAGACCGTGATGCCGGCGCTGGCCGCCCACATCACGCCTCCGACCAGCGGCGAAATCAGTGCGTCTGCCATGTGCATGGGAACTCCTCCCGGTGCCGGACCCCGCGGCTGCAGGGATCGCGTAAGAAGATTTTAAAGTGGTTCTTAACGGAGTGGCAAACTGTTTTCGTATTCGCTGACTGCGTCGGCGACCTCGCCGTTGCGTTCGTTTTCCGATTGCCGAGCGGTGCACTTTGAACAGGCCCAAACGGAAGCTTCATCGGTTGGTTCTCCCCGCAAAGTCTGTCTGAACGCAGCACTCGCCGAAGTCCGCCACGTCGATGACCGAAGGACGAACGGTGATGACCGTCGCAAACCGTGATGATCGGAGTCGTGACCGTTTCCCGCATCCCGGAGCCTTCTGCCGTACCCAGGAAAAGGGATTTTCGAGATTCGCCGGTGCGGCGCCCACATCAAGGCGGCGATGGGAAAGCGCACAGCATCCGCCGCGCTGCTCCGTCGAGTTGGCAGCGGCTGATTGCCTGGCCGTCGGCGTCGATCAGCGTGCCGTTCCAAGTCTCCTCGGCACGTTCCAGCAGCAGGAAGCCGTAGCGGTTGAGGACGATGCCGCTGCTCGCCGCGACGCCATCGTAGAGCCGCTCGTCCGGATCTGCCCGCTCCTTGCTGCCGGGCGCTCCGGCTTCGTAGAGCGGCGACTGCGGATCGAAGGCCTCGAGCTGCGTGCCACTGCCGCCAGCGATCACTTGCGCCGGTCGCCGGGTTCTGTCGGCGAAGTTGATCGTCGCGAAGGCGTGCTGGTGGCCGGCGAAGACGACCTGCGTGGCGGTCGGCAGTCCGTCGCGTGCGAAGGTCTGCAGCGCGTTGGGCTGGGCGCTGGCCGGCAGCAGGCCGTACCACAACGGCTTGTGGATCAGCAGCCAGAGCGGCCGTTCCGCCGGCAGCGTCGCCAGCGTGCTCAGCGAGCGGCGAAGGATGGCCAGATCGTCCGGCGTCTCGGCCAGCGGCAGGTAGTCGGCAAAGGCGGCGTTGTCGGCGACGACCAGCGTCAGTCGCTCGCCCAGATCGATCCGGTACGCGTCAGCAGTCAGATTGTTGCCGAGCACCGACTGGCTGGCGGTCCGGTACCTCTGGCTGCCGCATTGCCGGTAGGGCCCCGGCGACAGGAAGCGCATCCATCCCTCGCCGCCGCGGTCACAGTTCTCGTGATTGCCGCGGACGAAGATCCAAGGCGCCGCCGCGAGCAGGGGCGTCGCCGGAGCGAAGAAGTCGGCCTGCCAGCCAGCCCAGCCGTAGCCGACGACGACCCCCTGGTCGAGCAGCCGCTGGCACCTCGCCGGATCGTCGCAGTACTCGCGATAGTGATAGTCACCGAGATGAATCACCAGGTCGGGCCCTGTTGCCGCTGCCGCGGCGGCGATTCTCGGCCACGGCCATTCGCTGGCGCTGGCGCAGTCCTGCAGTGGGTCGGCGGGGCCGCTGGCCGGCACCTTGATGCGGCAGCCGGTGTCGCCGACGACGACGATGCGG
>ERZ761603.1662-NODE-1662-length-16286-cov-66.908816_pt1 | contig 16286 bp, 9 predicted proteins | sample MGYA00511879_ERZ761603 | MGnify/ENA primary metagenome ERZ761603 (study PRJEB28899, sample SAMN02850040) | bioreactor sludge metagenome | biome: EBPR Sludge; feature: EBPR Bioreactor; material: flocular biomat | place: Australia: Thorneside Wastwater Treatment... | reverse complement strand
GTCGGAAAGTCGTTTGCATTTCATAGGCCATATTATCGCTCACATGACACTACTTATGGGAAACTTAGTACCACCTCGGTTACCACAAACGTCACGGTAATCTTGGTTTCGGTATCCAGCCCGGTATCCACCAAAATCCGCGGGGCAAAGCGGATCCACGCGCGTGAAGGCTGCCGCGTCGTGATCACGCCGAAACAACGTGAGTGCATGCGGCAACTCGTCCAGCCATGCTCCGCCATGGGGCATGGTTGCGATCGGTATAATGCCAAGCCCGTTCGCCGCACCCAACCACGCCCCCCCGCCGCCCATGCTCAAGCTCGAACAGATCACCCCGAACACCGCGCTGGTTGGTATCGAGCTGGGCCAGATCGTCCGCGTCGTCGCCACCGAGCCGGTCGGCCCCGACGCGCTCACCGTGGTCTACAAGACGGCCGACGGCCGCTTCGGCGAACGCATGGTGTTCCGCAGCGACGAGGCCAACCTGTCTGTCGCCGAAGAGGGCCGCCCATGGGCCTTCGACGCGCCCGGCGAAGCGTTCAAGCTCGCGGCGGAGGCGTGGCGAATCAACCTCGCGCATCTGTTCGACCCGATGATGGCGGTGCATACCTCCAACGTCGAACCGCTGCCGCACCAGATCACCGCGGTCTACGAATCCATGTTGCCGCGTCAGCCGCTGCGCTACGTCCTGGCTGACGACCCCGGCGCAGGCAAGACGATCATGGCGGGCCTCTTCATCCGCGAGCTCTTGATGCGCGCCGACGCCCGCCGTGTGCTCATCGTTGCCCCAGGCAGTCTTGTGGAGCAGTGGCAGGACGAGATGCGCGAGAAGTTCGGGCTCGAGTTCCGCATCTTCGGTCGCGACCTCGTCGAGAACAGCGCCAGTGGCAACCCGTTCGAGGACAGCGATCTGCTGGTGGCCCGGGTCGATCAGCTCTCGCGCAACGACGACCTGCTGCAGAAGCTGCAGCTCACGCGCTGGGATCTGGTGGTGGTCGATGAAGCGCACAAGCTCTCGGCCAACTACTTCGGCAACAAGATCAACAAGACCAAGCGCTTTCAGCTCGGCGAACTGCTCGGCAGCATCACCCGGCACTTTCTGCTGATGACCGCGACGCCGCACAACGGCAAGGAAGAGGACTTCCAGCTCTTCCTGTCGCTGCTCGACTCGGATCGCTTCTACGGCAAGTTCCGCGATGGGGCGCACAAGGTGGATGTGTCCGACCTCATGCGCCGCATGGTCAAGGAAGAGATGCTGCGCTTCGACGGCACGAAGCTTTTTCCCGAGCGCCACGCCTACACGGTCAATTACCGCCTCTCGGATCTCGAAGCCGCGCTGTACGGCGCCGTCACCGACTACGTGAAGACAGAGATGAACCGCGCTGACCAACTCGAAGACGGTGCGCGCCGCGGCACGGTCGGATTCGCGCTCACCGCACTGCAGCGCCGGCTCGCCTCCAGCCCCGAGGCCATCTACCAGTCCCTGCGCCGTCGCCGGACCAAGCTGCAACGCCGGGTCGAAGAAGAGAAGCTGCGCCAGCGCGGCGAAGTATTGGCCAACAGCGTGTTCACCAACGGCGCCGGCGAAGACATCTGGGATGCGCCCGACAATCTCGCCCCGGAAGACTACGAGGCGTTCGAGGAATCGGTCGTCGATCAGGCCACAGCCGCCCGCAGCATCGTCGAGCTCCAGGCCGAGATCGTCATCCTCGAAGGGCTGGAAGAGCAGGCCCGCCAAGTGGTGCATTCCGGCCAGGACCGCAAGTGGGACGAGCTCTCGCGCCTGCTACAGGATACGCCCGAGATGCGCGATGCCGACGGCCGTCAGCGCAAGCTCATCATCTTCACCGAGCACCGCGACACCCTGAACTACCTCGTAGTGAAGATCCGCGGCGTGCTGGGTAGCGAAGAGGCGGTGGAGGTCATCCACGGTGGTGTCAAGCGCGAGGACCGGCGCAAGGTGCAGGAGCTCTTCCGCAACGACCCGGTGGTGCGTGTGCTCATCGCCACCGACGCGGCCGGCGAAGGCGTGAACCTGCAAAACGCCAACCTCATGGTCAATTACGACCTGCCCTGGAACCCCAACCGCATCGAGCAGCGCTTCGGCCGCATCCACCGTATCGGCCAGACCGAAATCTGCCACCTGTGGAACATGGTCGCCAACGAGACCCGCGAAGGCGATGTCTTCCAGCGCCTGTTCGACAAGCTCGAAGTCGAGCGCAAGGCCCTGGGCGGGCGGGTGTTCGACATCCTGGGCGAAGTGTTCGAGGAAAAGAGCCTGCGCGAACTGCTCATCGAGGCCATCAAGTACGGCGAAGACCCCGCCCGCAAGGCCGAGCTCTTCCGCAAGATCGAGGGCGCGCTCGACACCGACCACCTGCAGAACATCATCCGCCGCAACGCGCTGTGTGAAGAGGTCATGGACCCGCAGCGCCTCTACGCGGTGAAGGAAGAGATGGAGAAGGCCGAAGCCCGCAAGCTGCAGCCCTATTTCATCCGCGCCTTTTTCAACCAAGCCTTCGAATCGCTCGGGGGCGAACTGCGCCCGCGCGAAGCTGGCCGCTCCGAGATCACCCATGTGCCGGCGGTCATCCGTGAACGTGATCGCCAAATCGCGGGTCGGGATCGGCGCTACAACGAGCCTGTGCTGCGTCGCTATGAGCGGGTGTGCTTCGAGAAGGAGCACGTCCGCGTGCCCGGCCGAGCCGAGGCCAAGATGGCAAGCCTCATCCATCCCGGCCATCCGCTGATGCAGGCCGTCACCGACATCGTGCTGGAACAGCATCGCAACAAGCTCAAGCAGGGCGCGGTGCTGATCGATCCGGCCGACATGGGACTTACGCCGCGGCTGATTTTCAGCATCGACCATTCGGTGAGGGAAGGGGCAGACCAGACTCGTGTCGTTTCACGCCGTTTGCAGTTCGTCGAGATCGACCCGCAAGGCCACGCGATCAACGCCGGCTGGGCGCCACACCTGGACCTGGAGCCCATTGAGCCTACCGACATTGCCCTGATACAGGATGTGCTTGCAGCGCCTTGGATCGCGAGAGATCTCGAGCAGCTCGCCCTCGCTCATGCTTCCCAACAACTCGTGCCCATGCACTTCGATGAGGTGCGCCAACGCCGCGAGCAATCGGTCGACAAAACGCTCGGGGCTGTCCGCGAGCGCTTGGTGAAGGAAATCAACTTCTGGTCCGACCGCTACATCAAGCTGCAGGACGACATGGCCGCCGGTAAGGATGTACGGCTGACGCTGGAGAACGTGCGCCGCACGATCGACGACCTCACCGCCCGGCTTGAGTCGCGCCAGCGCGAACTGCAGGCCATGCGCCACGTCGTCTCTGCCACGCCTGTTGTGCTGGGTGGCGCGTTGGTGATCCCCGCGGGCCTGCTGATGCAGCGCAAGGGCGTGTCGCAGGAGGTCGGTGGCTGGTCGGCCGACGCCGAAGCTCGCGCTCGCATCGAGCGCATCGCCATGCAGGCGGTGATGGACGCCGAGCGTGCACTAGGCCACGACGTGATCGACGTCTCCGCGCAAAAATGCGGTTGGGACGTGACCAGCATCCCGCAGTCCATCGACGGCCGCATCCCGCCTTCGCGCCACATCGAGGTCAAGGGGCGGGCGAAGGGCGCCACCATCATCACCGTCACCCGCAACGAGATCCTCTACGGACTGAATCAGGCCGACAAGTTCATCCTCGGGATCGTACTTGTCGATGGCGACCACCAAGAAGGACCGTATTACGTTCGTCAGCCCTTCCAGCAGGAGCCGGACTGGGCCGAGACCAGCAAGAATCTGGATCTCGGCCTGCTGCTGGAGCGTGCTGTTCGTCCTAAGGAGACGCTCTGACATGAGCGACATCGTCAAAATGGCCGAGGCTTGGTGTGCGACGCGCGCGCGCCGCATTGCGCCCCCGAGCAACTACATTGCCGGGTTCGACATGCCCAACGGGCGCCAGATTGCGCTTGAGCGAGACCGAGCGCAGATCTACGTCTGGACCGAGCAAGTCTCGCTCGACGACGCGCCGGCGGCGCCCGCGCGCGCCTACTCGGCCGAGAAGTCGCGCAACTCGAACCTCAACGGGAAGAACTGCCCGCGGCTGCGCGTCGGGAGTCCGGTGCTGTACTGGATCTTCCATACGCTTGACGAGCTCGTTCGTTTCCTCGTCTGGTACGGCGACTTCCAGCAGAAGGGGATCGTTTCAGAGCTGCAGCCAGCAAAGGTGCCGCAAGGCCTCCTCGAAACCGGCAACACGACCGCGGATTCCGTCGCCACCCTCGCGACTAACGCAATGCCTTCCAGTTCCTTTTCGATCCCCGGTGCATACATGGGTTACCAGACCACGACCGTTGCCGAAACGCTCAACCGCATCAACCGCGAACTCTTCATCCCCGCCATCCAGCGCCCCTACGTATGGACGCCCGAGCAGATCATTCGGCTCTTCGACTCGCTCATGCGCGGCTATCCGATCGGCGCCCTGATGTTCTGGGACCTTCCGCCCGGCAGCCGTGACGACTGGGAGATTTATCGCTTCGTAACCCACTTCCGCATGGGGTCCATTCACAACGAACCCTCCGGCCTCAGTGCGGACGACCGCGTTTCACTGGTCCTCGACGGGCAGCAGCGCCTGACCTCCCTGCTCATTGGGTTGCAGGGCTCCTACACGGTCAAGCGCAAGCACAAGCGCAAGGCCACCGATGATGCCTGGGACGAGAAGATCCTCTTCATCGACCTCGCCCACGCGCCCGAAATGGAAGCCGATCAGGAAAACGACGAGCTGAGCCCGATCGCCGAGCATTACCGCTTCGAGTTCGTGGATCAGGCCCACCCCCCAATCAGCAAAGGCGACGAACTCTGGTTCGAGGTCGGGCTCATCCTGGCTGCGCCCACGCCCGAGCAGCGCGACGTGATGGTCGAGAACTGGGTCGAGGCTAACCTCAATCTCAGCGCAACCGGCAGGACAATGGCGCGCGCCAACCTGCTGCGCCTGTGGGATGCCGTCTGGCATGACCAAGCGATGGCCTATTTCACCGAGTACAGCGATTCCTACGACCGGGTCCTCGATATCTTCATCCGCGCCAACGACGGCGGCACACGACTCAGCCGCAGCGATCTGCTGATGTCGGTGATCACCCTGCGCTGGGAGCGGTTCAACGCGCGGGAAGAAACCGAAGAGCTCATCGACGACCTCACCGAGTCCCTGAACCCCAAGCGCGCGATTACGCGCGAGTTCGTGCTGCGAGCGGCGCTGTTCCTCAACGACCTTGATTTCTCGATCAAAGTGCAGAACTTCGTACCAGCCAACATCCGCGTGCTCGAGCAGAGCTGGGAGCGAACCAAGGAGGTCTTGCGCTTCACTGCCCGGGTCCTGCGCGAGATGGGTTTCCACGGCGATCGCCTGTTCAGTACCAACGTGGTCATGCTGCTGGCCTACTACCTGCATCGCAGTAACCCGTCGGCCGAGCTTCGACTTGCCGATGTGGACCGCCAGCGCATCCGCCGGTGGCTCGTGCTGCTCGACTTCAAGAGTCTGTTGAGCCTGCAGACCGGGACGACGTTCTCGACCTATCGCAGCGTCGTCCGGCGCAACCTTCAGGGCCGCAGCGACTTTCCGCTGGCCGAGATCGCCGAGGGGTTCGGCCGCATGGGCCGTTCGCTGGAGTTCGGCGAGACCGACCTGCGTGCTTGGACCTCGACACCCATCGAAGCCTCGAACGCCGAGGCGCTGTTGTCGCTGATCTACTCCGACGACTTGCCCAACTTGAGGCGTCGCGCGCTGCCCTTCGTGCAGTCGCGCTTCTTCATGCCGGACGAGCTGCATCGCGCCGGCGTACCCGACGCACTGATGTCGGCCGTGCAAGGCTTTGCCAATAAGCTGATCCTCGGTGTCGCGCTCGATACTCGCGAGCAGGAGAGCTATTTCGCGCTGCCCTTCGAACAATGGGCCGCCAGCCTGTCGCCCGAGGCGCGCGCATTTCACTGCCTGCCGGAAGACCCCGCGCTCTACGCGCTCGACCGACTGCCGCAATGGGTCAGCGCCCGTCGTGCGTTGTTGGCTCAGAGGCTGGTCGGCCTGATCTCGGACGTGAATGAGCCCGTTGGTAGCATTCCAGAGCCAGCGTGAAAACAGTTGAGTTGCGGCGCACGCGCCAAAATCACCTCGTGCGAACGGGAGCCCGACTGGCCGTGACCAGCATCAATCCGGACTTGAGTAAATTGCTCAAACGCGTGGAGGCATCATGCCCCATCTGAACCTTCAGGCCCTGAAGCTGTGCGACTACCGCTGTTTCGAGGTTCTCGACATCGATTTTCATCCGCAGCTCACGGTACTTGTGGCCACCAATGGGGCGGGGAAGACCTCCGTCCTGGATGCCGTCGCGGTGGCGTTCGGGCCGTACGTGGGTGCCTTTGACGAGGCCGTGGGCAAGCATTTCGAGGCGAGTGACATCCGTCTGTTCAAGGTTCGGGAAACAGCCTCACACGAGATGGAGTACGCCCCGAAAGGGGTTCGCTTGTATGCGCGTGGATTCATTCCCGATAGCCTGATCGATAGCGTTTCGGAAACTCATCCATCATCGACCTGGCATCGGGCACTGACGGGCCCGACCAAGGCCAAGACGACGATCAAGGACGCGAAGGAGCTGATCGACTACGGAAAGCGCCTGCAGGAGGCCGTACGCACGCCCGGCAAGGTGGTGCTCCTGCCCTTGCTGGCCTACTACGGTACTGGCCGCCTCTGGCAACAGAAGAAGCTGATGGCGAGCAAGAAGATCCAGCGTACCTCGCGCACGATCGGCTACGCCGACTGCCTCGATCCTGCATCGAGCTACAAGGCTTTTGTGGAGTGGTTTCGCTACTGGAATCTCAACGCCAAAGAGACGCGCATCAAGGCGCAAGAGACTGGCCAACGCTCCACCCACACTGAGTTCGAAGGCTATATCGAGTCGGTCGGCAACGCGGTGAATATCTGTCTCGAACCAGCGGGCTGGAAGGACATCGAGTATTCGTTTACCCACGATGCACTGGTGGCGCATCACGAGCAGTTCGGCCAACTCCCCGTCGAGTTGCTCAGCGATGGCATCCGCAACATGATCGGCATGGTTGCCGACATTGCCTTTCGTGCCACCAAGCTCAACGGGCATCTTGGAGCAACAGCAGCGGTTCACACGCCGGGCATCGTGCTGATCGATGAGGTCGACATGCACCTTCACCCGGAGTGGCAACAAGTGGTGTTGCAGAACTTGACACGCGCCTTCCCGGCCATGCAGTTCATCGTCACGACCCACAGTCCCCAGGTCCTTACCAGCGTCGATGCACGTTGTATCCGGCAGTTGCGTCAGGTAACCGACCCTGAGACCGGCGCTACCGTCAGCGTAGTCGCGCCCGTGACGACTCAGACCCGAGGCGTCTCCAGCGCCGACCTGCTCGCGCGGATCATGAATGTGGATCCCGTGCCCGACGTATGGGAGGCCCGGGTGCTGAACGACTATCAGGCGCTGATTCAGCAAAATAGGCACGACAGCAAAGACGGCCAGGCCCTGCGCGCGCAGTTGGTTCGGCACTTCGGAGCAGACCACCCGGTCATGCGCGAGTGCGACCGTCTAATTCGCCTGCAAGGCTTCAAGCAGCGGCTGCCCCTCACACCTGGCGATGCGAAGGGCTGACATGCACCGACTACATCGTGATCCCGTGGCACCTTTCGGTCTGAGCCACTACCGGCACGGGCAACACGCTTGGTCGAAGACCTGCCCAACGGCGGCCGAGCGTGCCGCAATTTGGGACAAACTCAATGCCATGCAGGGCAGCCGCTGCGCCTACTGCGAAGGCCCGGTGAGCGAAGACAATCGCCATATCGAGCACTTTCGCCAGCGCGACCGCTACCCGCAGGGTACCTTCGACTGGCAAAACCTGTTCGGCTCCTGCAACCGCCCTGGCACCTGTGGTGACCACAAGGACAAGTGCGGCGCCTACCCCCACCAAGACCTGATCAAGCCGGATGTTGAAGACCCGGAAGCCCTCCTCGTCTTCACTCCCAACGGTGCCATCCGCCCACGGGCGAAACTGCAGCCACACGACCACCGTCGCGCCAAGGAAACCATCCGCATCCTGGGCCTCGATGGCGCGCTGAATCAGATTCGGCGCACCGAGGTGGTCGGCTACATTCAGACGGCCGAGCTATTCGCCGAGATGGCTGAAACCTTCAGCGAGGATGAGTGGCTCCCGCTGCTGCAGGAAGAGATCCTGCGCACCGCGCACCTGCCCTTTGCAACTGCCATCAGGCATGTGCTGACACGACAAAGCGAAACCGCATGACCCCCATCAAAACCCCCAAGAAACTCATCGAAGTCGCTCTCCCGCTCGACGCCATCAACGTCGCCGCGGCGCGCGAGAAGTCGATCCGCCACGGCCACCCCAGCACGCTGCACCTGTGGTGGGCGCGCCGGCCGCTGGCGGCGGCGCGGGCGGTGATCTTTGCGCAGATGGTCAATGACCCCGGCTACGAGCGCCACCTGGGGCGCGGGGTGAACAAGGAAAAGGCCGCCATCGAGCGCGAGGGCCTGTTCAAGATCATCGAAGACCTGGTGCAGTGGGAGAACACCAACAACGAGGAAGTGCTCGCCCGCGCCCGCGCGGAGATCTGGAACAGCTGGCGCGAGACCTGCGCGCTCAACAAGGGCCACCCCCAGGCGGCCGAACTTTTCAACCCGGACAAGCTGCCCGCCTTCCACGACCCCTTCGCAGGTGGGGGTGCGCTGCCGCTGGAGGCCCAGCGTCTGGGGCTGGAGAGCTACGCCAGCGACCTCAACCCGGTCGCGGTCACCATCAACAAGGCGATGATCGAGATTCCGCCGCGCTTTGCCGGCCGTGCGCCGGTGGGGCCGCGGATTCCTGGTGACAAGCAGGGCAAGCTGGCCGAGGACTGGTCCGGCGCCAAGGGGCTGGCCGAGGACGTGCGCCGCTACGGCGCCTGGATGCGGGCGGAGGCGGAAAAGCGTATCGGCCACCTGTACCCGAAGATCGAAGTCACCGCAGAGATGGTCGCGGAGCGACCTGATCTCACGCCACTGCTAGGGCAGAAGCTCACGGTGGTTGCTTGGCTATGGGCGCGTACAGTGAAAAGCCCCAACCCTGCCTTTAGCCATGCCGAGGTGCCGCTGGCCTCGACCTTCGTGGTGTCGAGCAAGGCGGGCAAAGAGGTGTATGTGGAGCCAGTAGTCGATGGGGATAGCTACCGCTTCACGGTGAAGGTTGGGACGCCGAGCGACGCAGCCACGGCGGGCACCAAGGCTGCCGGGCGCGGGGCAAATTTCCAGTGCTTGCTTTCTGGAACCCCGATTGGTGGCGACTACATCAAGGCCGAAGGTCAGGCTGGACGCCTGGGGGCGCGGTTGATGGCGATAGTTGCCGAGGGAGTGCGTGGTCGCGTGTATCTCGCCCCGACAGAAGAGCAAGAAGACACGGCCCGACAGGCAAAGCCGACATGGAGGCCGTCTGGCGATGTGCCAGCTCGACTCACGGGCGGAACTTGCGTGCCCTATGGTCTGAAGGAATGGGGCGATCTCTTTACCCCCCGGCAACTGGTGGCGCTGACCGCCTTTTCCGATCTGGTGCACGAGGCCATCGAAAAGTGCCGACAGGATGCGCTGGCCGCGGGGACGGCCGATGACGGCAAGGGGGTGGATGCCGGTGGCAGCTGTGCGACGGCGTATGCGCAAGCGGTGGGCGTGTATTTGGCTTTTGCGCTTAATAAACTGGCCGACCGCGGCTCTAGCATTTGCACATGGTTTACGGAGCGGGACTCAACGCGTAACACCTTTGCTCGTCAATCGATTCCGATGACTTGGGACTTTGCCGAGCTAAATACGTTGCTGAGTGGTACAGGTAGTTTCACGGGGGCTGCGGAATGGACCGCCGAGAGTATTGAAGGCGTAGCGGTTGCCGATGCGTTCGGTTTACCAGTTGCGACTCAAGCTGATGCGCAATCGCAGACGATCAGTAAGGCAAAGGTCCTTTCTACCGATCCTCCTTACTACGACAATATCGGCTACGCCGATCTGTCCGATTTCTTCTACGTTTGGTTGCGCAAGAATCTGAAGTCGATCTTCCCCGGCTTGTATGCCACGCTGGCCGTACCCAAGGCCGAGGAGCTGGTCGCTACGCCCTATCGTCACGGCAACAAGGAAAAGGCCGAAGCCTTCTTCCTTGATGGCATGACCCGCGCGATCCATAACCTCGCGGAGCAGGCGCATCCGGCCTTCCCGGTGACGATCTACTACGCCTTCAAGCAGGCGGAAACCAAGGGTGACGCGGGTACCTCCAGCACCGGCTGGGAGACTTTCCTCGACGCAGTGATTCGCGCCGGCTTCGCACTCACTGGCACGTGGCCGATGCGCACCGAGCTGGGCAACCGCATGATCGGTTCTGGCACCAACGCACTCGCCTCCAGCATCGTCCTCGTCTGCCGCAAGCGCGACGCCGATGCCGCCACCGTCAGCCGCCGCGAGTTCATCCGCGAGCTCAACGCGGTGCTGCCCGAGGCGCTGATGGACATGACCCGCGGCGGCATCAACAGCCCGGTAGCGCCGGTCGATCTGTCCCAGGCCATCATCGGCCCCGGCATGGCGATCTTCAGCCAGTACGCCGCGGTGCTGGAAGCCGACGGCAAGCCGATGAGCGTGCGCACCGCGCTGCAGCTCATCAACCGCTTCCTCGCCGAGGACGACTTCGACCACGACACCCAGTTCTGCCTGCACTGGTTCGAGGGCCAGGGCTGGGCCACCGGCAAGTATGGCGAGGCCGACGTGCTCGCCCGCGCCAAGGGCACCAGCGTGACCGGTCTGACAGAGGCCGGCGTGGTGGCATCCGGCAAGGGCGAGTTGCGCCTGTTGAAATGGGCCGAGATGCCGCGCGACTGGAACCCGGAAACCGACACCCGCGTGCCGGTGTGGGAAGCCCTGCACCAGATGATCCGCGCGCTGAACCAAGAAGGTGAAGCCGCCGCCGGTGCGCTGCTCGCCCGCATGCCCGCCCGCGCCGAGCCCATCCGCGCGCTCGCCTACCGCCTCTACACCCTGTGCGAGCGCAAAGGCTGGGCCGAAGACGCCCGCGCCTACAACGAGCTGATCACGGCCTGGAGCGGCGTGGAGCGCGGGGCGAGCGAGGCGGGGCATGTGGGGTCGCAGGGGAGCCTGGATATCTGAGCCATGGCCGACAACGAGGCGCTGGAATTACTCGACCACATCGGCCGCGAACTGACCCTGCTGTGGGGGCAACTGGAAGCGTGGCAGGAACTGTTCGATGTCGAGCAGGAGAAGCGTCAAGCTCTCCTCGCAGCCACTGCTCCCGGTTTTTTCTCCATCGTGCAGGTCACGTTAGCCGAAAGCATCTTGATGCGCATCGCGCGCTTGATGGACCCACCGAGGAGTGCGGGCCAGGACAACTCAACTTTCAGCAGTCTGTGCGATGCACTCTCAGACACCCCAGAAGATACTTCACTTCGAGACATCCAAGCTCTCATAAAGGAGTGGTCGAAGAAGGACCCTCAGACAAGAGCTGAGCAAGGCAAGTACGCTCGCCTCAAGGTACTGCGTAATAAGTGGCTGGCTCACAACGACACGGGGCACAAACAGAATCAACCAGCAGACTCTCTTTGGATTCCGTTGACACATGAGGACTTTGCGTTAGCGCAACGGCTGGCTGGCATGTTGTGGTCAATCTATCGCCGTGGCTGCTGGCGGCTCCGTGGGACGGCTGTTGTAGAGCCGCAGCACAACCCATGTCGAATGGAGAACCGCGCATCCGCAGTCTTGAAACGGTTGTGCGAAAGTCGGTTTCTAGATGAATTGATCGATTCGATGCCTGATGAAGCGCGGCTTTCAAGTTTGGCAGGACGGCAGGCGTACGAACGGCAGCAGATGGGCGAAGACCGCATCCGGCACGTATTCACTCGCGGCACGAGGAGCGGGTCATGAAGCTGCCCCCTGCGGAATTCATGCCTTTAGTGAGTGAGCTGCGTGGCCTGATCGAGCAGGCCCGCCGGCATGTCGCGCAAACGGCCAACAGCACTGTCACGATGCTTTACTGGCAGGTCGGCCTGTGTATTCGGCGCGAGGTGCTGAACGAGACGCGTGCCGACTACGGGGAACGGATTGTCGCGACGGTGTCGCGACAATTGGTGACCGAGTACGGCAAGGGCTTCGCCGAGAAGAGCGTTCGACGCATGGTCCAGTTCGCCGAGGCGTTCCCGGAGGAGCCGATTGTCGCGACGCTGTCGCAACATTTGAGTTGGAGCCACTTCGTCGAGATCCTGCCGCTCAAGAAGCCGCTGGAGCGCGATTTCTACGCCGAGATGTGCCGCATCGAGCGCTGGAGCGTGCGCACCCTGCGCGAGCGCATCGGCAGCCAGCTCTACCTGCGCACAGCGCGGACCAAGCAGCCCGAGGCGCTCGTCGATGCCGAACTCGTCAAGCTGCGGGCAGGCGGCCAGATGACGCCCGACATGGTGTTCCGCGACCCCTACATGCTGGATTTCCTGGGCCTGCCCGACGGCTACAGCGAGCGCGACCTGGAAGCCGCCATCCTGCGCGACATGGAGCGCTTTCTGCTGGAGATGGGCGCGGGCTTCGCCTTCGTCGCACGCCAGAAGCGCATCAGCGTGGGCGGTGACGACTTCTATCTCGACCTGCTGTTCTACCACCGGCACTTGCGCCGGCTGGTGGCGGTGGAGCTTAAGCTGGAGAAGTTCCAGCCCGCCCACAAGGGTCAGATGGAGCTGTACCTGCGCTGGCTGGACAAGTACGACCGCGCTGCGGGCGAGGAGTCGCCCATCGGCCTGATCCTGTGCGCCCAGGCCGACACCGAGCAGGTCGAGCTGCTCGACCTGGGGAGCGCCAACATCCGCGTTGCCGAGTACCTGGACAAGATTCCCGACATGAAACTGCTGCGCGAGCAGTTGCACCGTTCGGTGCAGCGGGCGCGCGAACAGGTCGCACTGGGTGCCTTGCCACCTGTGTCCGAGCCTGATGGAGAAGAGCAATGAGTCTGAAGCCGTGGCGTGAAATCGCCGTTCCGCACGAGGACGTGCTCAAGGGCACCTTCCAGCAGGCCGAGTTCGCGGCCGACCTGTCGCGCGTGCATCAGGGTACGGCGACCGCCGAGTACCAGGACCCGTCGCTGTTCTTCCAGCGCACCTTCATTACCGAAGGCATGCGCCTGTTACTCGACTCCGTGGTCCATCGCCTGACCGGGCGCGGCGGCGACCCGGTGATCCAGCTGCAGACCGCCTTCGGCGGCGGCAAGACGCACACCATGCTGGCGGTGTATCACCTGGCCAAAGGCGAGGTGTCGGCCTCGGACATGCCCGGCATTCCGGCGATCCTGAACGCGGCCGGCGTGGTGGAGATGCCGCGGGCGCGTATCGCGGTGCTCGACGGTATCCGCCTGTCGCCAAACCAGCCGATGAAGCGCGACGCGCTGGCGGTGCGCACGCTCTGGGGCGAGCTCGCCTGGCAGCTCGGCGGGGCCGAGGGCTACGCCATGGTGCGCGAGGCGGACGAGTCCGGCACTTCGCCGGGTAAGGGCGTGCTGGCGGATCTGCTCGGCCGCTACGCACCCTGCGTGATCCTGATCGACGAGCTGGTGGCCTACATCCGCCAGTTCGAGGAAGGCAAGACGCTGTCGGGCGGCTCCTTCGACTCCAACCTGAGCTTCGTGCAGGCGCTGACAGAGGCGCTCAAGGCCGTGCCGACGGCGGTGTTGTTGGCCTCGCTGCCCGAGTCGGATAAGGAAGCTGGCAGCCAGCGTGGCGTAAAGGCGTTGGCTGCCCTGTCGCACTACTTCGGGCGGGTCCAGGCGCTGTGGAAGCCGGTGTCGTCCGAAGAGGCCTTCGAGATCGTGCGACGTCGGCTTTTCTCGAGCATCGGCGACAAGCTGGGTGCCGAGGCGGTATGCCGGGCCTTTGCCGACTACTACATCGCCAACGCAGCCGACCTGCCGCACGAGACCCAGGAGGCGCGCTACTTCGAGCGCCTGATGCACGCCTATCCGATCCACCCGGAGGTGTTCGTGCGCCTGTACGAGGACTGGTCTTCGCTCGACAACTTCCAGCGCACCCGCGGCGTGCTGAAGCTGATGGCGAAGATCATCCACCGGCTGTGGAAGGACAATAACTCCGACCTGCTGATCATGCCCGGCAGCCTGCCGCTGTACGACGCCGATACCCGCAACGAATCGATCTACTACCTGCCGCAGGGCTGGGACCCGGTGCTGGAGCGCGACGTCGACGGCGAGCGCGCGGAGACCACCGAGCTGGAGAGCGTGGATACGCGCCTGGGTAGCGTGCAGGCGTGCCGGCGCACGGCGCGGACGATCTTCCTTGGTAGTGCGCCATCCACTGCTAACCAGATGGTGCGCGGCATCGAACTGGAGCGGGTTCTGCTGGGCTGCGTGCAACCGGGGCAGCAGATCGGCGTGTTCAAGGACGCGCTGCGCCGCCTGAACGACCGCCTGCACTATCTGAACTCGGGCAATAACCGCTTCTGGTTCGACACGCGGCCCAACCTGCGCCGCGAGATGGAAGACCGCAAGCGGCGCTTCCAGGACAAGGACGATGTGATCCCTGCCGTCCGCGACCGCGTGCAGCGCACGCTGGCGCCGGGCGTGTTCGGCGGTGTGCATGTGTTCACCGCCAGCGCCGACATTCCCGACGACTGGGCGCTGCGTCTCGTGGTGCTGCCGCCGACAGCCGGCTACAGCCGCAGCGGCGACCAATCGGCGATCCGCTACGCCACGGAGATCCTCAAGCACCGCGGCGAGCAGCCGCGTTTCAAGCAGAACCGCCTCATCTTCCTGGCCCCGGATGCGGACAGTGTGAGCCGCCTGAAGGATCAGGTGCGCTCGGTACTGGCTTGGCAGTCGATCGTCGCCGACATCAAGGACCTCAAGCTCAACCTCGACCAGTACCAAGCCCGGCAGGCAAGCCGCAGCCTGGACGACGCTAACGAGGCACTGCGCGGAATGGTGAAGGAGAGCTACCGCTGGATGCTGGCACCGGCCCAGTTCGCCGAGCGCGGGAAGGGGCTCTCGGAGCTGCAGTGGGAACCGTTCCAGATCAACTCCGGCGCGCAGAACCTGACACAGGAGATCGAGCGTGTGCTACGTGAGAACGAGCTGCTGATTACGGAGTGGGCCCCGATCCACCTGCACAACGTGCTGAAGACGTGGTTCTGGAAGGACGGCACTGGCGAGGCCAATGCGCTCAACGTCTGGCAGCAGACCTGCCAGCAGTTGTACCTGCCACGCCTGAAGGACGACGCGGTGTTCCACAACACGCTTGCTGCGGGTGCTGAGAGCCGGGATTTCTTCGGCTTCGCGCAAGGCAAGGAGGACGGTCGCTACCTGGGCTTCAGCTTCGCGAAGCGGACGACGCCCATTCTGGACACCGCGCTGATCTTGGTCGAACCATCGCTTGCACAGGCCGAGGCCGAGCGCATCGCGGCCGAACGCGCGCAGGAGGCGGCGGGCGCTGCAGCGGTGACCTATCCGCTTGGCACACCGCCCAGTGCGCAACAGGCCGCCGACTCCGGCGCCGCCCCGCGCGTTGTCTCTACGCCAGACACGGCGACCACGGCGCCTCGGACACACTTCTTCGGGACCATCGACCTCGATCCGGTCATGGCGAAGCGGCAGTTCGCCGACATCATCGACGAGGTGGTGCTGAACTTCACCGCCAAGCCCGGTGTGAAGGTGCGAATCTCGATCGAGATCGACGCCGAGAGCGCGGCGGGCTTCGAGGACGGGTTGCAGCGCGCAGTGAGAGAGAACTGCAACGTGCTGAGGTTCAAGAACGCGGAGTTCGACTGAGCGCCACGATGACTGACCCGTCACATGCTGGTTCTGGGGGTACTTTTGGGGGTATGAAAGTGCTGGCTAGGCTTGGAAGCCCATTGATATGTGGCTTTCTGGCAACAGTTCGATAGCCCTTCGGCCACCAGGAATTCCAATACAAGACAGCGCACCACACTGAAAAGTGTCGTGCGCTGTCTTGTTGATGGCTTCCCAATTTCGTCTCCGGGATGCGACGGAACTCTGGCGTCGGCGGTTTTCAGCGCCCGCAGCCCAGGCGCCGCATCGCAGCCGTGTGATACCGGCGCCGCTCCCGTAGGCGTTCCATTTTCAATGACGTGCCGCCGAACTGGCCGGCTGCGTCGATCCTTTCGATATGCCGCTCGTGGTCCTCGCAGGCCCCCTCGTTTTCGCCCGACTCGGGGGGGGGGGGGGGGGGAAAAAA
>ERZ761603.1658-NODE-1658-length-16299-cov-38.130017_pt1 | contig 16299 bp, 12 predicted proteins | sample MGYA00511879_ERZ761603 | MGnify/ENA primary metagenome ERZ761603 (study PRJEB28899, sample SAMN02850040) | bioreactor sludge metagenome | biome: EBPR Sludge; feature: EBPR Bioreactor; material: flocular biomat | place: Australia: Thorneside Wastwater Treatment... | reverse complement strand
GACTGGAGTTCAGACGTGTGCTCTTCCGATCTCTGGCCGCCCTCGCGGCCCATCTCCTTCCCCACCCCCGTCACACCGCCCCGAGCGCCCATCACCAATCGGGCTTCCTCGGCCCCCTCGTTACTGGTATCATCTTCCCCGACGGACCTCGGGCCCGACGGGCCCCCTCGTGGGTCCACCGGCGTCGCGGCCGTTCTGGCCCGAGCGACCGCGGCGCTCCGGAGTGGTTCATGTGCTCGGGCGGGATCGGATCATGAAGAAGTTGTACATCGGTAACCTCCCCTTCAGCACCACTGACGCGGACCTTCGCGCGGCCTTTGAGCCCTTCGGCCAAGTCCAGTCCGCCTCGGTCGTCATCGACCGCGAAACCGGCCGCTCACGCGGCTTCGGGTTCGTCGAGATGGCCAACGACAACGAGGCAGCCACCGCCATCGAGAAGATGAACGGTGCACCGCTCGGCGGCCGCTCCCTCCAGGTCAACGAAGCCCGACCCAAAGCCGAAGGCGGCGGCGGTCGCGGCGGTTTCGGAGGCGGTGGTGGTGGCCGTGGCGGCTTCGGTGGCGGTCGCGGTGGTGGTGGTGGTGGCTTTGGCGGCGGTCGCGGCGGCGGCTGGTAACCCCCGTCAGCAGTCAAGCCCAAACCAAATGAACAAGAGCCCCGGGTCACATCACCCGGGGCTCTCGTCGTTTTTCTGATCCGCTCTGTGATCGGCTCTGTCCCGTCAGTCCCGGTTCTTCAGCTTGAACAGCAGACGCAGGATCTCAAAGTACAGCCACAGCAGCGTCACCATCAGCCCGAACGCCCCGAGCCACTCCATTTCCTTCGGGGCGCCGGACCGCACGCCGTCCTCGATCTGCTGGAAATCCATCACGAGGAACAGCGACGCCACCACCACCATCACCACCGAAAGCCCGATCGACAGCGGCGAACTACTCCACAGGAACGAGATCATCCCCGACGCGCCGAAGAGGCTTGCCACCACCGCCACCAGCCCGAACAGCATCGACCCCAGCAGGATCGCGAACAGCACCTTCGCCGCAACGGGGCCCACGCGCACGACACGCAGCGTGTATGCCAGCAGCATCGCCGCGAACACGCCGAACGTCAGCGCGACCGCCTGCACCACCATCGCGCCGCCCGCGCCCTTGCCCAGCTTCGCCTCGAGCGTCGACGACAGGATCAGCGACAGCGCGCCCATCAGCGCCCCCTGCGCGATCCCGTACACCGGAGCCGCGACCGGCGCCGTCCGCGGGGCGAACATCACCGCCAGAGAGGCGATCAGCCCAACCACCATCCCGCCCAGCGTCACCACGTTGGCCGCCACGTGCCCGTTCGCCACAGCCCACCACGCGCCCGCCGCCGACCCGATCGCCAAGGCCAGCAACAACGCCGTCTTGTTGATCGTGCCCTGCAGCGTCATCACGCCCTGGGCCGCCCGCTCCACAGGACCCCCGAGCTGGTCCCAGCTCGCGGTCCGGAAAGCGTTGCTCTGAAACACCGGGTTTGACGATCGCATCATGCTCGCGCTCCTCCCTGAACTTCTTCGGAATTCCCTGCGTGGACTTTATCGACGCTCCGGCTTCATTCCCACAAGCACGGCGGAACGCCTCCCCACAATCCCATAACGAATCATAAGCCGCGCAAGTTCGCGCCCACGCCGCTACCGCTTCATTCCGGATACGCCACGCCGGATTGAGCCCGACAACGCGAACATCTGCCACCCCGCCACCACCAGCGCCACCGCCGCGATCACCAGAGACCACGTCACGCTGCCCGTCAACGCATAAAGCCACACACCCGCCGCCTGAAACACCGCCCCACGCAATCCCACCAGCGTCGCATGGATCGCCACGTACTGAGGCACCTTGTCCGGGGTCGGCGCCAGCGCCACCGGTCCCAGCATCCACGCCGCACTCACCCCCGCGTGCGTGATCCCATACAACACCGACGCCGCGAAAAGCCCGTCGGCACTCCCCGCGAGGATCAGCCCGATCGGATAGATCGCCAACGTCACAAACGCCAGCCCGCACGTCCGCGCCGGGCCCAGCTTGTCCAGCAGCAAACCCGCGGGCATCATGCACGCCGCCAACGCCGCCTGGTAAGGCGAATGCGTCGATTCGGCCACCTTCTCATACCCAAGCCCCAGCCTTTCCGTCGCGATCAGAGGCACCAGGGCGTAGCAGATCATCCACGCCACGCCGTACGTCATGAACGCCGCCTCGTACCTCGCAAACACGCGGTCCCCCGCCAGCACCTCACGCGTGTGCAGCACCGGCTCGAACGACCTTCGAAGCGTCCACGCCTCGCCCGTCGCCCTCGCCCGCTTCGCCTCGATCCCCGTCGCGTGCGCCAGCCGCCACAGAATCCCCACGCCCACCAACTGCGCCCCCGCCGCCGCCGGCAGGAACCACCGGAACGCGTCCTGATCCCGCTCGAGCCACCGCCCCATCTGCCACGTGATCCCCGCGCCCGCCAGCAGGCTCGCCGTCTGAATCACCCCGTAGATCCTCCCGCGGCGGCGGTCCCCATACAGCCTCTTCAGCAGCTCGCCCGACGCCGGGTGATACCCCGACACCCCCACCGACGACATCGCCGCCAGCACCGCCAGCACCGCAAAGCTCGGCGCCAAACCCATCCCCGCCTGCGGCAGCCCCGCCACCACCCAATACACCAGCCAGAACCGCCCCAGACTCAGCCGCGAGAACAGGTCATTCCAGAAAATCGACAGCACGAACAACACCGTCGGCGCCGCCGTCAGCACCAGCATCTGGCTCTTCCCGGCGTCAAAGTGCTTCAACGCGATGACCGGCAGCATGAACCAGCAGGCGTTCTGCGTCGCCTGCAGCAAAAGCACACCGAGTATGTGCGCCGGGAGCACCAACCTGCCCGCCCCCCGCCCGCGCGAGTCGTCGTTCACGGGGCAGAGGTTAGGTCGCCCGAACCGCCCACGCCCGAGGCCTTCCCCCCCGACACGCGCCGCTCACAATCACTTGGGCTCGTCATCCTCGGCAACATCGCCCGCGCGACGCACCGGCAGCCGCCCAAAGTCCAGCCCGCCCACCGCCACGCCGTTGATGTCCCCGATCTCGTTCGAAAGCCATCCCGCCGCGGACCGGATGTCCGGCAGCCCGAACGTCGGCCCAAAGAACTGGGTATACACCGTCCCGTTGGACAACCCCGTGTAGTTGCACCCGTCAAAGTCCCGCAGGAAAGGAAACACGGACGCGTCATTCCCGCAAAGGCGCCTGATTCCGCGTGCATTCGCGTACTCAAAGCGGCTCTGCCTCGCACGCACCGAGCCCTGCGCGTCGAGCCAGAAGAACATGGTCGCCTGCTGGTTCTGCCGACGAAGCCCCGACTCCGTCACCCGCGTTGCGTCGAGATACAGGTTCGTTCCACCGCGAAGCCCGAACACCACACTGTTCCAGAACGCCCCGTTGGGGTTGTCCACGTTCGTGCGGATCCGGCATTCCTTGAACAGCACGCTGTTCGTCGGTCCCAGAGGAACGCCCGCAACCACCGCCCCACTCGGCCAAAGCCCCAGCATCGATGCCCGCGACAGGTCAATGTCACAGTCCACGAACGCCGCGTTGAACCCCATACCGATCATGTGGATCACGCCCCCGTTGATCACGGTTGTGCGTCTCAACACCACACCGTACGTCGCAGGATCCTCCGGATTCGTCGGCAGCGCTCCGTCCGACAGCCGAACAGGCGTCGAGAATTGCCCGCCATCCCACCCATAGTGCACGATCGTGCAGTCCACGATCTCCAGACCATTCACCCGCGCCGTCGGATGACGATTCGTCCCAGCCCGAACGCCATGAATCGTCCGCTGCGGGTTGAGCGCCCGCCCGAACACGTCCAGCAGCGAATAGCAGTGCGCCGTCGATCCTGAAATCACCGCTCCCGACATGCTTGTCCCGTCCGACAGCATCCCGAAGACATCGCCCGTCGGATCCACGTCGTCCGCCAGACCCATCAGTCCGCCGGCATCGCAGTTGATGATCTGGTTCCCGTTCCCCGTCGCACCCGTAAACCCGATCCCGTGGTGCGACGTGTCCCGCGTCCTGCAGTTGATGAACCGCGAGTTCCGCGCGTTCTCCATCGACAGCCCGTACGTCCCCGTCCGCGAATTCAGCCACAAGTACGCATCAATCCCGTTCACCGTCACCCCGTCGGCCCACTGCAGGCAGATCCCCGCGTTCCCCCCTCTCGCCACATACCCAACCCCGACCTGATCCGGGCTCGTCGCGTCCTCCGTCCCCAGATTCACCGACAACGTCACGCCCTCATAGTGCCAGCTCCCGGCTGTCTGCTCGCACTCGCCCGCCGACGGCACACGCCGCAGATGCCCGTACCGCCGACCCAGTGAATCCACCGAGTTGTCCCACCCAGCCACCACCGACTCAATCTCAAGCCCGGGCTGCACCGTCGCCGTCCACCGAAGCGTCTGCCCCGCACGAACCCACCCCTCCACGGGCGTGTCCCCTCGCACCACGGGGTTTCCCGCCGACAACCCGATCGGATCATCCTGCGACGTCCAACGCCGAATCGTCAGGCCCTGCGACTGCGGCTGCGACGAGAAATTCAGCAGCATGCTCTCGCGGAACGTGCCCGCCAGCACCAGCGTCTCGTTCGGCCCGACCTGCCCAGCGTCAAAAAGCTCCTTGAATCGCGCCAGCGTCCGAAACGCCGCCGTCGGCGTCTTTCCCGTCGCGCCGTCATCCCCCGTCTCCGCGTTCACAAACCACGTGTTCTGCGCCATCGCCGAAGCGACCAGCAGCATCGCCAACGCAAACACCGCCCGATGCAGTCGTGACAACACCACCATACTGACGCTCTCCCTTCATCCTCCGCGCCCGGGCGGTGTGGATGACTCCTCCTGACTCGATCAATGCTGCCATCCTATCAGCCACACCCCGCAGGCCACACACCACTTTCCATCGGATTCGACGGATACGCTCCCCCGTGACCCGACCAACACCCTCACGGTCCAGCCGATCCCGATACGCCGACTACCTCGAGCGCCAACGCACCCCCACCTGGGCCACCATGAACACCGCTGAGGCCGAAGGTCGGCGGCCTCACCAACCCAAGCCCTCGCGCGGCTTCTTCGCTCTCCTTTCACTCCTCTGGCGCGAACTGGGATCCTCCCAGCCCGTTCTCCTCGGCTCACTCGCCACACTCACCATCGCCACGCTCCTGGGCCTGGCCGTCCCCAGCGCCACCAAAATCGCCGTCGACTACGTCATCCTCGACACCCCGGGCGTCGCCGGCATCCCCGACTGGTGGACCTTCACCCGCGACCGCACCACGCTCCTCTGGCTCATCGGCGCCGCCATGCTCACCCTCTCCGCGCTCGCCGCCGCCGTCGGCATGTGGGGCCGATATCACACCACTCGCCTCACCAAGCTCCTCCAGGCCCGCATGCGCCGCCGCGCCTTCGCCCGCGCTCTCGACCTCCCACTCGTCCGCGTCCAGGCCCTCAAGAGCGGCGGCATCTCCGGGCTCCTCCGCGAAGACGCCGGCTCCGCCGGTGACCTCCTCTTCGCCCTCTTCTACAACCCCTGGCGGGCCATCATCCAGCTCGTCGGCACCCTCCTCATCCTCGCCTCCGTCGATTGGCGGCTCGTTGTCGGCGGCGTCCTCCTCGTCCCCGCCGTCTGGATCACCCACCGTCAGTGGATCAACCGCATCCGCCCCATCTACCGCGATCTCAAAATCACACGCTCCGGCGCCGACGGCCAGAGCACCGAAGCCTTCGCCGGCATCCGCGTCGTCCGCGGCTTCGCACGCGGGCCCGCCGAGAGCGCCCGCTTCATGCGCACCAACCACCTCCTCGCACGACAGGAGATGCTCGTCTGGTGGCGTTCCAGAATCCTCGAGATCGTCTGGGCTCTCCTCCTCCCCGCCGCCTCCGCGGGCGTCCTCCTCTACGGGGGCTCCCGCGTCATGAGCGGCGATCTCACCGTCGGCGACGTCATGATGTTCTCCGCCTACGTCCTCATGCTCCTCTCACCCCTCGAAACTCTCACCTCCACCGCCGCCTCCGTCCAAACCAACCTCGCCGCCTTCGACCGCGTGCTCGATCTCATGAACGAACCCCGTGAGTTCGAGAACGCCTCCCCCACGCGCCGATTGCCCGCCATTTCCGGCCGCATCACCTTCGACAACGTCACCTTCGCCTACCCCCGCGCCGCCGGCGAACCTGGCACTCCCGTGCTCCAGAACATCTCCCTCGACGTCCCCCAAGGCTGGACCGTCGCTCTCGTCGGCCCCAGCGGCTCCGGCAAGACAACACTCTCCAACCTCGTCGCCCGCTTCTATGACCCCACGCTCGGCCGAGTCCTCGTTGACGGCATCGACCTCCGCGACCTCCCCGTCGCCGACTATCGCGCCATCCTCGGCATCGTCGAACAGGACGTCTTCCTCTTCGACGGCACCATCGCCGACAACATCGCCTACGGCCGCCGCTCCGCCTCTCGACCCCAGATCGCCGCCGCAGCCCTCGCCGCCAACGCCGACGCCTTCATCAACGCCCTCGAGCACGGCTACGACACCGTCATCGGTGAACGCGGCGTCCGCCTCAGCGGCGGCCAACGCCAACGCCTCGCCATCGCCCGCGCGCTCCTCGCCGATCCTCGCATCCTCATCCTCGACGAAGCCACCAGCAATCTCGACGCCGAGAGCGAATCGCTCATCCAGGCCTCACTCGCCCAGCTCCGCCGCGGCCGAACCTGCTTCATCATCGCCCACCGCCTCAGCACCATCCGCAACGCCGACCTCATCGTCGTCCTCGACCAGGGCCGAATCGTCGAACAAGGCCGCCACGATGATCTCATCAATGCGGGCGGCCGCTACGCCCGCCTCCTCCGCACCCAGGTCGAGCACGCCCACGACGCCTCCTCGCCGCCCCAGGTATCATGAACGAACACGCGTGCACGCGTCTCGCACGCCACACAAGGAGACCACACCATGAACAAGCTCGCCTTCCTGCTCATCGGAACCCTCGCCCTTGCCGGCTGCAGCTCCGCCGAGAAGTCCGCGCCGGCCGCCGGAGCCCTCGCTCCGGTCAACTCCGCCTGCCCCTACAGCGGCGGCAAGGTCAAGAACGACGTCACCAGCGAATTCAAAGGCCAGACCATCGGCTTCTGCTGCGCCGGCTGCAAGGCCAAGTTCGACGGCGGGGATGACTCCGCCAAGGCCGCCATATCCGCCAAGGCTACCCAGAAGTAACCCTGACCATCAGCCTACTCGAACGCGGGTGGCGCTCTGTGCGGGCGCCTCCCGCGTTCTGTTCTTTCCCCCTCGGCCCGGACCGCAGAGCACGACCCCTCAGCCGCACCCCGACTCAAACCCACTCTCAAACGCGTCATAGTCGAAGAAGTCAATGAACCCGTCGCTCGTCAGGTCCGCCAGCGGCTCGCCGCCCTCGAACGCCGCGACAAACTCGTCGAAATCAAAGAAGTCAATGAACCCGTCCGCGTTGATGTCCGCGATGCATGCCGCCACGCGGAACGGCCCGGACACCGCGAAGTAAATCCCCTGCGACGGCCTCAACCGCAGCCGCGCGTTCGCAGACACCACCGCCGGCAGCGTCACCGTCCCCGCGCCCGTGTTGGCGATCGTGCCCAGCGTGATCGGGAATGTCGCCCCGCCGTCCAAGGACAGATCAACCAGAACGCTCGACGCACCAAAGGGCGCGTTCTGCGTCCCGCCCGTGGTCCACGCCACACTCATCGGCCCAGCAGCCCGGATCACGCCCGCCGATGGTGCCGTCAACGCGAACGGCGTCGACCCCGCCGGGAATGTCAGCGCCACGCGCGACGACACCGCGACCCCACCGCCCCCCGCGCGATTGTCCCGAACCACCGCCCGGAACCGCCGAGTCGTGTCCACCGCCGTCACAAACCGCTCCCCGCGCGTGAACACACCGGACAGCACATCCGCCATCCGCGGGAACGTCCGTGACGCCTCGGACACCGGCGGATAGATCCTGTACAACGAACCCTGCCCGTTGTCCTCCGAGCCCTCGCCCGAAATCGGCCTCCGAACGCCGCTGTCATACTGCTCCCACGACACCGTCATCGCATCGTTGTCCGCGTCCGTCGCCGAAAGGCTCAACGTAAAGGGCGTTCCCGGCGGCACCACAGTCGCCTGCGTGATGCTCGTGATCTCGGGAATGTTGTTCCCCGTCGACGTCACCTGCGCACACCCCGCGTTGTTCGCCAGATAGTCACGCATCTCGATCAGACTTCCCGAATGGAAGAACGGATCGGCGTACCGCACGATGTTGTCCGAAGGCTCCGCGTCGCCCACCGGGCACGCCCCCGCGTACGCCATCGGCGACGAGCCAGACCCCGCCTCCCACGCCGTGCTCAGGTTCGCGTTGTTCCCGCACCGCCCACGCGTCCCGGAGAACGTGTGGTTCGCCCCAAGCTGATGCCCCAGCTCGTGGATCACCACGTTGGGCGAGAACGGATCGTCGTCCCCGCCACGCGGAATCCCCGACACACCCACCCCGCCGCCGCACGCCGCACGAAGATACGCCACACCTCCAGCCACCCGCGTCACGCAGTGCCCCGTGTCGTACGTCCCCGCGCCCACCCGAACCGACAGCACACTCGGCAGCGACGACAGCACCGCCGACGAACAGTCCGCCCCGTTCGACCCATCGCACGTCGACGGGAACGGGTCCGTCGCCGGATCAATAAAGATCGCCTGATCGTTGTTCCCCACCAGCACGAACCGCACCGCCAGATCCTGCTCGAACACAACGTTGCTCCGGCTCACCACCGTCACGATCGCCGCCAGCGGATCCGCAACGTTCGGCGAGTTGCCCTGCAACGCCGAATGGTGCACCCCATACTCCCCCGTGCACGCCATCGCCAGCCGGAAGGTCCGCATCGACTGCACCGCCCGCGTCCCCGCTCCCGCGTTCTCCCGCGCCGGCGCCAGTTCCGGCCCGGGCTGCGTCCAGCACACCCAATCCTGCTGCCCGGGTACATCGCCCGCGAAATACGCCAGAAGCCGCGACGGATCCCCCGTCATCCACGGATCGATCATCCACGTTGCGCCCGACAGATCAATCGCCCGCCGTCCCTCAACCCCGCCGGGCGTCGCCCGCAACATCCCCGACAAGCCCCGCGGCGAGATCTCAAGCCGCCCCGTCGCCGACAAAGGTCCATCCTCCGCCGTCTCCACGATGTACGTCGAAATCTCCGGAAACCGCGCCGCCAACCCCGGATCCATCACCCCCGACTCCGCCACCACGCACCGCAGCTTCCCGCCGGGCGCCGCCGGGTGAGGCAGCTCGATCTCCATCCCATACTCCCGCAGCCGAACACCCGCACGCTCCGCCGGTGCTCCCGCCAGCCGCGCCACCAACCCCGCGTGATCCACGCGCGCAATCACGCCCCGGCTCGGCCTCGCCGCCGGCTTCGAATACGCTGCCGCCGACGCATCGGGCGCAAGCCCGCCCGCAACCTCAAACCGCTCCACCTCGCCCACCTGCGCCATCGCCGTCGAAACACACACCACCGGGACCAGGAACGCAAGCTTTCGGTACGACATGAGCGACTCCGAGCCCCGGCCGAGAACCGGGGAATCCGCCCAGCCTACACGAAATCCTCCTTCATTCCAAGACCCGATTCCCGCGGCCTAGCAGCCCAGCTCGAACGCCGCCACGAACGCGTCGAAGTCGAAGAAGTCCGTGAACCCGTCCCCGTCGAAGTCCGCCGTTCGGCCGAACGGGCAATCGTCCGTGTTCTCAAAGCACGCGATGAACGCGTCGAAGTCAAAGAAGTCCAGGAACCCGTCGCACGTAAAGTCTGCCGGGCAGATGCTCAGCGACACCGTCCGCGTCGTCGCGTTCCCGCACGGGCTCAGGAACTGGCACCGCAGCACGTACGCGCTGGGCATCGCCATCGCCCCGGGCGTAATCCCAAGGAACTGTCCGCCCGCACCGAACACCGACAGCTCACGCCCGTCCGGCGCCACGTTCGGTCCCTCATCCAGCGGCACAAAGTTCTCCGGATCCGACGCCGACGCGATCTCCCACTGCGCCGTCAGGTCCGCCGAATTGCTGATCGCAATCGAGAAGAACCCCACGAACGACCCCGGACACCCCGTCGCATCCGTCGGCTCCTGCGTGATCGTCGTCCCCTGCTGGAACGAGACCTCCGCGGGATCCGACACGATCGACCCGCACAGGTTCGAAACAACCACGCGGTACCGACCATCACGGTTGTTCCCGCACGTCGCCTGACCCACGCGAAGCTGATTCGTGTTCGTCCCCTCGTAGTCCCACTCCCCGCCGTACGGGAAGCCCGAGCACGCGTCCGACAGATTGATCCACTGGCCCGGATTCGACGGGTCCTCTCGCTGCCACTGGAACGACAAAGGCCACGACCCCGACACGAACGCGTTGATCGCCACACCGAAGGGCGTGTACTGAATCGAGACGCTCCCACGCGGCGGCATCGCGATCCGCGGCGCATCGCACGGCGCCTGCGCCCCATCCAGATACAACACGCCGTGCGTCAGCGTCGGCAGCCCGTTCTCCGACGGATCACACCCCGACGCCCGCGCGATGCTCACGCCGACCGCGTTCCCGTTCGCGCTCACCGACCGCGCCGACGTCAGCCCAAGCCCGTCCGTCACGATCGGCGACGACGGATCATCCGCCGCCACATACGCCCCCAGATCCATCGGCACGCCATCATTGATGTTCGGGTTCCAGATGAACGCACGCGACACCTGGTCGAAGAAATCGTTCCCATACCCCGCCGTCCCCACGATCGTGTTCCCGTCTGCGCTGATCGCCGACACGCTCAGGCCAAGGAACGGCTTGAGCACCTGCCCGTCAAAGTAATCCGCGGGCCGACCCAGCGCCTCCGGCATCCACGAGTCGTCGTTCTGCCGAACCCACCGCACCAGCTGCGCCGTGTTCTGGCCGAACGTCACGTTCGAGAAGGCCGCCGACGGGAACCCCGCAACCACCGTCCCCGACGGATTCACCGGATACGTCGAGAACGCCGACGTGATGTTGTCCAGAATCGTCTGCACGCCGTTCGTCCACACGCAGATCCGCCGCCCCTGGTAAGGCCCAAACTCCGGATCAATCACCTCGCCAAGGTCGTACCCCGTGATCACCGACCCGTCGTCGTTCACCGAATCCGCTCGCGACGTCGTCGTCCCAGGCTGCACCGGCAGCACCGCAACCGTCCCCAGCGCCCGGTCCGCCACAAACGCCACGAAATCGCCGCACAACCCCGACGCCGGCTCACCATCCCACCTCACCAGCCCCGTCGACCACGCCCCACCCACGATGTACCGGCCGTCGCCCGACAGATCGTTCGCCGAGTTCACGCTGCTGTCGCACCGCGTCCCGCCAAAGAACCGACCCGTCCCCGCGTCCAACTGCCGCGACACCGACCCCGCGTTCACCCACCCTGTCACCGACGTCCACGAGTGCGCCAAGTTCGGCGGCGAGCACGGATCCAGCGGCGGCAACGCCTCGCCAGGCACGCAATCCCCAAACGTGCAATACCCCGCAAAGCAGTTCAACCCGCCCCAGTCCGAGTCGTTCCGACGACCCGTCGCCAGCACCGACAGATCTCCCGACCCGCGCACCGGCTCCGCCGAAAGCCCAAGCCCCGGCACCACCGAGAACCCAACCCCGCGCTGCCACCGGTAAACCTGATACTCCTCCAACTGCGCATCAAACAACAGCCCAACCGCCCCGTTCCCGTCCGCCGACAGATCATCCGACAGCGACGTCACAATCAACGCCGGCGGCGCCCCAACCGCAGACGCTCCTCCCGCCAACGCCACCAACACCATCGGACAAGCCAGCAATCCCATTCGTGCATGCGCCATGGTCGAACTCCGTTGCGACGGCCGGCAGGGCCGACGACCGACCCATCCTACCCATTTCTCGTTTGTTTGCAAAGACAATCTCAGTGAAAGTACAAAAAACAGCCGATGCCCCCATTCATCCAGCTCCCGCCGCGTTAGAATCCAGCAATGCCCACGGCAGATCCTCCTAAAACCCTTACAGAACCCCTCGCCCTCGTCGAAGAGAGCCGCCTCGCCCTTCAAGGCATCCGCGGGGCGCTCATCGACCTCTTCGATGCCGTCGGCGCCGACCCGCGCGAGCCGCAGGAAGTCGCCCGCCGTTTCGACCTCAACCGCAACCTCACCTGGAAGCTCTCCCGCGTCGTCGGCGCCACCGACCCCCTCTCCGCCCTTCAGCACCTCCCGGGACAGGCCGGGCTCGAGCTCGCCGTCGAGGCCTTCGAACGTGCCGGCGCTCCATCCAACGCCGGCAACAACGTCCGCGGCGCCATGCGCTCCTTCCTCAACGTCGTCAAGGAGCACGCCGGCGACCGCGAACAGCTCGAACTCACCCTCGAGAGCATGGGCATGCTCGCGCCCGACGCCGCCTCCCTCAGCGGCCGCGAAATGGCCTTCCGCGGCAACAGCAGCGTTTGGGGCGTTCAAGCCCGCACCAGACTCACCATGATGATGGTCGCCCCCGGCGCCGCCGAATGGACCCACGACTACGTCATGCTCACCGGGCTCGTCGGCCTCCGCCGCCTCAGGCCCAGCGTCCGCTGGCGGCTCGCTCGCGCCCAAACCCACGACGACAAGGGCGTCTCGCTCAAAACCGACACCGGCATGGAGGAAATCGAGCCCAAAGCGCCCGGCGAGACACCCCTCGTCGTCCACTCCTTCTGCTCTCCCTCCATGCCAACGCTCGAATGCCGCCCCACCGCCGACGGCGTCGAGATCTGCCTCCCCGCAGGACAGGTCGGTAACCGCGGTGCCTTCGACTGCTACATGGGCTACGTCTACCGCGGCATCGCCAGCAAGCCCGGCCCCGACAACCTCTGGGGATCCGCCGCCGCCCCCATCACACTCCCCGTCGAAGAACTCGTCTTCGACCTCATCGTCCATAAAAACGTCCGCATGCCCAACCTCCCCGAGGTCAAGCTCTACGGCTTCCCCCACGGCGGGCCCGACGGCCCCGGCGCCCAAACCCAGGACAACGAGCTCCCACTCCCCGAACGCATCGTCGAACTCGCCGGCAGACCTCCGGCCCTCGCCACGCCCGCCGTCCCGGGCATCTCCAAAATGGCCGCCGCCATGTACACCCGCATGGGCTGGAACCCCGAAGATTTCCGCGGGCTCCGCCTCGTCATCCGACACCCGCCCATGTCCTCACGCGTCGTGATGCGCTGGCCACTCGCCTGACGCCCACGCGTCATGCGCACTGCCCCCAACCCGCCGCCCATCTTCGCAGGGTCCCCTTCACAGGTTCAAGTTCACAGGCCACACGCAGCGCCAAGGATTCGCCGGCGACTCAGCACCCCGCCTCGAACGCCGTCACGAACGCGTCGAAGTCAAAGAAATCGACGAACCCGTCCCCGTCAAAGTCGGCCGTCTTGCCCGGCGGGCACCCGAACCCCTCGAAGCAAGACACGTACGCGTCAAAGTCGAAGAAATCGACAAAGCCGTCGTCGTCAAAGTCCGTCGGGCAATCGATCCCGACGAACTTGGTCGCGTCGTCCAGGTTCACCCACCCGATGTTCTCGCCCCACGCGTACCCGCGGAGCCGCGCCGCCGGACGATCCACCCGCGCGTGCTGATTGAACGCCAGAAGCGTCGGCGCCGTGTTGAAGTTGATCCACCCGACGTTCTCGCCCCACGCCAGCCCCGACAACACCCCGTTCGACGCAATGTTCACGCCGAAGTCCGACCCATCCACGTTCGCGTACGACACCCCGTTGCCCGGCGTTCCGTCGCCCAGATTGATCCACCCGATGTTCTCCCCCCACACAAATCCAGCCATGTACGTGTCAAGAATCCGCGCACCCTGCGACCCCGCCGGGTTCCCCGCGTCTCGCCAGTTCAGCCACCCGGTGTTCTCCGTCCACGCGAACTTCAGCAGCGGCTCGATATTCGACTGCGCCAACGCCGGCATCGCCACGCCCGCCGCACACAACCCGGCAACCACACACAATCCCCGGCGTGCGAACATCGACGTCCTCCATCTCTCCGCCGGAGCCCCGGCCGATACACGGCCACGCTCAGCGCCCGTCCAGATTACCCCCCCGCACACACCCGTGCAACGGGAATCCTCCATCCTCCCACCCCACCCCATCCGCTGGTTATCACCCCTTCAGCAGCCGCTCCAGATAGTGGATATCCACGCCCCCCTTGCGGAAGTCCGTGTTCTCCACAAGCCTCTGGTGCAGCGGGATCGTCGTCTTGATCGGACCCACGTTGAACTCCCGCAACGCCCGCGCCGTCCGATCCAGCGCCTGCTCCCGCGTCGGCGCGTGCACGATCAGCTTCGCCACCATCGAATCATAATTCGGCGGCACCACATACCCCGGCACCACATGCGTATCAAGCCGCACGCCCAGACCACCAGGCGTCTCCCACTGCGTGATCTTCCCCGCCGAAGGCCTGAACCCTTCCGCAGGATCCTCCGCGCAGATCCGGCACTCGATCGCGTGCCCGTTGATCTTCACGTCCTCCTGCTTGAACGGAATCTTCTCCCCCGCCGCGATCCGGATCGACACCTGCACGATGTCAATCCCCGTGATCATTTCCGTCACCGGATGCTCAACCTGCACCCGCGTGTTCACCTCGAGCATGTAAAAATCACCACGATCATCGAGCAGGAACTCGCACGTCGCCGCGCCCGCGTAGTTCACCGCCCGGATCATCTTCGCCGCCGACTCGCACACCTTCCTGAACTTCTCGCGATCGATGTTCGGCGCCGGCGCCTCCTCGATCACCTTCTGGTGCCGCCGCTGGAGCGAGCAGTCCCGCTCCCACAGGTACACCGCGTTCCCGTGCTTGTCCCCCAGCATCTGGATCTCGACGTGCCGCGCCTTCTCCAGGTACTTCTCGATGAACACCGCCCCGTTCCCGAACGCCGCCTGCGCCTCCTGGCTCGCGATCCGGAGCATCGACCGCAGCGTCGCCTCGTTGTGGCACACCTTCATCCCGCGCCCGCCGCCACCCGCCGACGCCTTGATGATCACCGGGAAGCCGATCTGGTTCGCGACCTTCACCGCCTCTTCCTCATCCTCGATCGCGTCCTTGGATCCCGGGAAGACCGGTACGCCGTTCTCCTTCGCTGTTTTCTTGCACGTCACCTTGTCGCCCAGCGCCTGCATCGCCTCCGGGCTTGGCCCGATGAACTCGATCTTGCAGTCCCGGCACGCCTGCGAAAAGTCAGGCCGCTCCGACAAGAATCCATACCCCGGGTGGATCGCGTCCACATCCGCGATCTCCGCCGCAGCGATCAGCCGCGAGATGTTCAGGTACGACTCCTTCGCCGGCCCGGGCCCGATGCAGATCGCCCGATCCGCCAGCTTCAGGTACGGCGCGTCCTTGTCCGCCGTCGAGTACACGCACACCGTTTCGATCCCCAGCTCCCGGCACGCACGCATGATGCGAAGAGCGATCTCTCCGCGGTTGGCGATCAACACTCGCTTGAACATGAACGCTTCCTGTCCTTCAAAGGAACCCTGAGCACAACGCTCGGCCGCACGGAACACCGCCCCCGCGACGCTCCACGCCCACCGACTCCCAATTCTCTGCGCCCCACCCGATCACCCCGACCTCACGGACGGATCAGGAACAGCTTCTGGCCAAACTCCACCGCGTCCCCGCTCTTGACCAGAATCCGCTCGATCTTCCCCGACTTGCCCGCCTTGATCTCGTTGAACACCTTCATCGCCTCCACGATGCACACCACCGTGTCCGGCGTCACCGACGAGCCAACCTTCACAAACGGGCCCGCGTCCGGATTCGGCGAGGAATAGAACGTCCCCACCATCGGGCTCTCGATCGCGATCAGGCCCGCATCCTCCGCGCCGCCACCTCCCGCCCCACCCGCCGTCCCACCCGACGCGGCCGGGGCCGATGACGCCGCCGCCGCGACCGGCGCCGCCGCGGCCTGCATCGGCATCGGGGCGTACGTCTGCACCACGCCCTGCGGCCCACGCCGGATCGTCACCTTCTGGTCAGCATCACGCAAGTCCAGTTCAGTCAAGTCGTTATCGACCATCAACTGGACAAGGTCCTTCAGTTTCGAAGCATCAAGCATGCGTGTTGGTCCTACGAGAGAGCCGCGCACGACGCGGCGAAGAAGCGGGCATTCTACCCCACACGCCCACACCCCATCACAACGCCAAACAAAGCCCGGAACCTTCCACTCCCCCACCCGTTGCCGCCACCCCGCGGGCGACCACTGTCCACGTCTCAGAGCGCACT
>ERZ761603.1652-NODE-1652-length-16331-cov-53.935856_pt1 | contig 16331 bp, 11 predicted proteins | sample MGYA00511879_ERZ761603 | MGnify/ENA primary metagenome ERZ761603 (study PRJEB28899, sample SAMN02850040) | bioreactor sludge metagenome | biome: EBPR Sludge; feature: EBPR Bioreactor; material: flocular biomat | place: Australia: Thorneside Wastwater Treatment... | reverse complement strand
CAGCCGATGCTTCAACCATCCACAGCGACAGCAGCACCGGCTCGTCCACGTCGCCCGACACGGCAATGCCGACTTCCTCTGGTGGCACGCTGCGCCAGCGGCCCAACTCGTCCTGCACCAAGGGGTGATCCAAGCCCATCAGTTGCAGATCGTCCTGATTGGTTGCGGCTTCGCGGCTCAGGGAGAAGCGGGCGCGGCGCGTGCCTTCGACGGTGACGAGGTCGTAGGTCACATCGTCCACCTTGACCAGCTGCTGTTGGCGATCCACGACTGCCGCCGATAGAAAGCGCACCAGCCGTTCCAGGCTGGACGAAACGTCCGAGAAGGGCTTGTAGTCGTCGAGGCTGAAGCCGTCAAGGTCTTGGAACAGGTCGAACACCACCTGGCGCGCCTCGCGGGAGTTCGATAGTGCCGCCTCCAGTTCAACCTGCGTGCGTTTCAGCTCCGGGTCGGACAGCGCCTCCTGATACAGCCGGTCGTAGTTCAAACGCTCTGACAACTGGCCAAGAACCTGGGCGCGCAGGTCTTCCGCCACGTTGCCTTGGTCATCCACCTTGCCAACCGTGCGCGCGATCTCGGTGAGCTTCTCGTCAAGCAGCAGGAAAATGCGGCCTTCGATGGTGTCCGACAGCACGAGATTGTAGACCTGCGCGGTGTGACTCTGGCCATAGCGATGGATGCGCCCGATACGCTGCTCCATGTCCATCGGATTCCACGTCAGGTCGAAGTTGAACAAGACGCGCGCAAACTGCAGGTTGATGCCTTCGCGCCCCGCTGCCGTGCAGACCAGCACGCGCGGGCCATCCTTCTGGCGGAAGCGCCGCTCCGCCGCCACCTTCGCGCCGTGGTCGCCACCGCGCAGCACGGCGACGCCCTGACCGGGGAAGGTTTGTTCGATCTCACGGGCGATCAGGTCCACCGTGCCGAGGTAGGTGGCAAAGACCACGATCTTCTCGTCGGGGTTCTGTCGCCACAGCGTGCCCAAGCCATCGAGCAGCTTCTGCATCTTGGTTTCGCGCTCCGCCGGGAACACTCGCAGCAGGTCGCCGATGCGCAGACGCTCCTCGGGCAGATGCAGATTCACCACCGCCGAAGCGGCTTCTTCCGCGTGCGTGGCCGAATACTCGCTGCCGTAGGGGTCAGAGGCCATTTCCAGCGCCTCTTCGTCCAGCTTCTTGACCAGCCGGTATTTCAGGTCGGCCAGCACACGGTCCACCTCGCTGCGCCCGATGCTGTCGCGTAGGAGTCCGAACTCCTCGTGGATCAGCTCGCGTGCCTCTTCGGTCAGGCGCTCACGGCCTTCGATGTCCAGTTCCTTGTCGCGCAAAAACGCTTCGTGCAACGTCAGCATCAAGCAGGCGGCGCTTGAGCGTGCGTCGGACGGCGGCGAAGCTCGACGCCGCGATCTTCTGGAAGATTGCCATCAGGAAGCCCAGCGCACGCCCCTGGTTGCCTTGGCGGCGGGCGAGGTCGAAGCCATCCTCCAGGTACTCGCGCAGCTTCTCGTAGAACAGCCGCTCGGCTTGGTTCATCACGAAGGATTCCGTGTGAACCCAGCGCCGCGCGAACAACGGCGAGCCATCGGGCTGGCAGGCGTCCGCCTTGGTGCGACGGAACATCACCGTATTAAGCCGGTGCCGCTCCTCAACCATCTCCTCAGGGTTGCGGAACAGTGTCGGGTTCAGCAGTTGCGCCATCATCCAGAACTGGAAGTGATTGCCCTGATGCGGCGTGGCCGACAGCAGTACGAGGTCGCGCGAGTGATCCTTCAGCGCCTCGGCCAGCTTGTAGTTCTCGGTCTTGCGCACCTTGCCGCCGGTGCGGTAAGCGGTCAGATGGTGGGCCTCGTCGAACACCACCAGATCCCAGCGCGGCGCGTCGAGCAGGCGCTTGATGCGTGCCGGGCGCTTCAGAGTGTCGATGCTGGCGATCAGCCGGTCGTGTTTGGCGAAGGCGTTGGTCTTACGGTCGGTGATGTCGCCTTCGGAGCCGAACACCTCGAAGTCGAGGTTGAACACCTCGTTCAGCTCGCGGTGCCAGTTGTTCACGAGGCCTGCAGGCACCACCATCAAGGCGCGGGTCAATTCGCCCCGGCTGGCCAGCTCGCGCAGGATCAGCGCGGTTTCGATGGTCTTGCCCAAACCCACCTCGTCGGCGATCAGGTAGCGCCGCGGTGAGGCGGTGGCGATGCGGTGTGTCAGCACCACCTGATGCGGCAGCAGGTCGATCTTGGCCGAGGTCAGCGCCGATGCGCTTTCCATCACCGGCAGCGCGTACGCCTCGTAGGACAGCCATGCCTTGCGCGACCGCTCTGCGCCTGCATCCACGGCGCGCAGGATGCGCTCAGTGCGCGTGAGTTCGCGCCGCAGCGACGCCACCGGCACCCGCCGTTCGCCGACGCCGAAGAACGCACGCAGATAGCCGTCACGCGCCGGGTCGAGGACTACACCCTGGCCGTACTCGTGGTGGGTAATGCGCTCGCCGGGTCGGAACAGGGCTTCCACGTCGGTCACTCATTCCCTCCGCACAACGCTTCCAAGCGATTCAACCAGCAATCGAAATGGGGACATGCTGCGCGAACCGCTGCGATGCCGATCTTCTCCAGCAGCGTCGGGCCATCCGAAGTTTCCTTGTAGCCGCCTACCAAGCTTTGCAGCCGCGCCTTCGGGTGTGTATCCACGCCGTGGTTGATCAGTTCCGGAGCACCCGCTTGCTGCACGACGGTCTGCAACCGGTGGGCAAGATGAGCCTTGCCGAAATGCGCTTCGACGGCATCCGGCGCGCTGAATAGCCACGCCTCGAACTCATGCAGCGCCAAGAACGGGATGAACCGCTGATGGTTCAACTCCACCGCGAAGCGTTCTTGCAGCGCCACGACCTTCTCACGCGGATCGCCCGCGCGCAAGGCTTCCGGCAGCCCCGGGAAGTCCTCCGGCAGTCCATAGAAGTCCAGCAGCGTACTGACCCACGCATCGCCGTCGCGCGTCAGCGGCAGCAGGCTCCGGCGAATCTGGCTCCAGTTCGACACGCCGCCACGAAAGCCACCACCGCTGGGCAGGCGCATCGTCCACAGCACGATGGGCGACTCCACGAACACGCCATGCTGCGCCAAGTGAGGGGTCAACGTTCGCTTGACGAAAACTTCCTCGCTCTGGCCTTCGACCAGCATCAGAAGCCGCGTCATGGGCGACCTCCAAGCACATTCTTCTCCCACAGCTCGCCCAGGCTGAAGTCATCCAGCCACCCCTTTAGCTTCTCCAGGTCGAGCCGGTTGAACGTGGTTTTCAGGCCATCATTTTCTGCGACGATTACGTTCTGCACTGCAAAGTTGTTGAGCAGCGTCACCGACTGTGTTGCCAGCAGCACCTGCCCGCGCTTGGATGCGGCCGCGATCATCTCGGCCAGAATCCGGATGGCGAAGGGATGCAGGCCCAAGTCCGGCTCGTCGAGCAAGATCAACACGGGCGGGTTCGGTTGCAGCAGCAGCGTGGCAAGGCAGATGAAGCGCAGGGTGCCGTCGGACAGCGCATAGGCGTCGAAATACGCATCCGAGCCTTTTTGTCGCCATTCCAGCTTGATCTTCTTCTCGTTGAGCTTGCTCGGTGCCAGCACGAAGCTCTCGAAGAAGGGTGCAACCAACCGGATGTGCTCCTCAATGTGGCCGAACTGCACCGGGTGCTTTTCCTGCAACCAGTAGAGGTAGGCAGGGAGATTGGCCGCGTCGGGACGGAAGAAGCGGTTGTCGTCCACGTCCACCGTTTGCTTGGCGGGCGAAGTGTCCGAGGTGTCGTGAAAGTGATAGACGACGACGTTGCGCACCTTGGGGAATACGTACTTCGGAATCTTGTTGTGGTACGACTGTGCGGCCGCTTCCAGCTTGCTTTCCTTGTGGCCCATGGCGATGGGTTCGCCATAGTTCCAGTAGCCGCTGTATTGCACGCGTTCGGCCTCGAAGATCAGCGTGTCTTGTGCCGCTTTGAGCTTGAAGCCGTAGGAGTTCTGGGCGAAGGCGAAATCCAGTGACAGCGCGGGCGTGGTCTTTCGCCCGTGGAACAGGAAACGATCCGGCTCGCTGGCAACGTAAAGCTGGAGGCGGTGCGTCAGCACCCGTTCCAGCAAACGAAACACGCCGATCAGGTTCGATTTGCCCGACCCGTTCGCGCCGATGATCACGTTGAGATCGCCCAGCTCCAGCACGGCGCTCTCGATGGACTTGAAGCCTTCGATTTTCACCTTCCGCAAGGTTTTCACCGTGGCCTCCTAGGTGATTCGCGAATGAAAAAGGCCAACGGGCCTGCCGCCGTTGCGCAGCAGAATCTCCTGCGGGTACTCGTTGGCTTGGCCCCACAAAATGCGGCCGAGGTCGATCTGATGTCCGTGGGGCGCGTGACACAGCCACCCCACCTCATCGGTGGCCGCGTGCGCCCTGATGCGGTTGTGGCCGCCGGGCAGCCAGAACGTCAGCGCCGCCTCACCTTCGTACTCGTCCTGAAACGACAGGATGGCGGGCTTGATCGCATCGCCCAGCCACGCTTCGGCATCCGTCGGCGTCAGCAGATCGAGGCTGCCGTCCAGCCCGGCCACCACCAGCGTCTTGCCGCCATTACTCGGCAGATCGTCCGGCCAGCTGCCCGGTGCCTTGCCGGCGCGCAGGAACTGGCGCAAGCTCCACACCTCGCTGGCCGCGCAGATCTGGTTGCGCGCTTCTTCGTCCCACACCCAACTCGTGCCGCGCCGCTGCCACACCGTGTCGCGCAGTTGTCGCATCACTCGTACTCCCCATCGTCATCGAACAAGGAACCCTGCGCGGGCTGGGGTGCCTGGCTGGCGTGCCATGCGTTGTAGATGGACACCGCACGCGAGGCCGCATTGCGGGTGGTCTGATCCGGGCCGTTGCGGTGCAGCCATTCGAGCAACGGTTTGAGCGCGACGTGCGGCTTGAAGTTGTCGTTCTTCAGCGTGTCCGAGGCATTGATGCCGCTGCCGTCGAAGCACGCGCCGATCAGCACCAGCGCCTGATCCAGGTCGGAGGTCAGCTTGCGACGGTGCTTGCCTTGCCACTCGCGTGCGAAGTCCAGCGCATCGGTGCGGGTGAACACCTTGTTCTTCTCCGCGCACCAGCCGCGCTGCACGAACTCGTCCGGCGTGGTGATCGAGCCCTTGAGGAACTTCTGCAACTGGTCGCGCTTCAGCTCGGCGGCATGGCCGAAGGTGCGCAGGAACTGGCGCGAAATCGGCTCGGCGTTGACCGGCGGCGCTTCTTTGCCCTTGTCGCCGTCCTCGTCGATGAGCTGGTTGATCCCGACCAGCGCATCGCGCACGGAGATGGTGCGGCCTTCGTCGACATAGACCTTGCCGTAGTGCCGCGAGAAGTATTCCAGCGCCTTGCCGCGCCGGATCACCTGGATGTCGGCCGCAGGCAGACCTTCCTTGGCGTGGTTCTCCAACATGGCCTGCAGCTGACGCACGTCGGCCATCACCTCGCGGCGCATCCGGCCCCAGCTCACCGGCTTGGGTTCTTCGGTGCGCTTGCGGCAGACGTGGATGATGTCGTACTCGATGGTCTTGGAGCCGAACTCGCCGTCGCCCTTGGTCTCGTCGGAGCGGATCGGGTACGTCGCTTCGAGGTAGTAGCCCGCATCGAACAGCGACTCCAGCACCGCCACCCAGGGTTCGTCCTCGCTGTGGTGGAAGGTGAAGGCCAGGATGCCGCTGGGCTTGAGCGCACGATGCGCCTCGCGCCAGCACTGCGTGAGCAGGCGCTGGTAAAAGCCATCCGGGTCTTCTGGCTCGCGCGCGCGGTTGGCGACCGCCTCCAGCGACTTGGGCGTGTAGTCTTTGCCGAAGTAGTCGGGGTACTTGTCCTTCAGCGCGAGGCGCAGCCAGACGTAGAAGAAGTCGGACAGTTCCGAGTAATGCAGCAGACCGCCGAAGGGCGGATCGGTGATGACCAGATCGAGGCTGGCCGTGGGGACGTGCGTGAGGTCGGTGGACGAGCCTTGGAACACTCCGACCTCGCCGACGGGATCGCCCGGATAGACCTTCTCACTTTTGCCTGTGAATTGCGCCGCCAGAGCCGCGTCGCGCCGCTTTAGCGTTTCAAGACTGACAGCATCCCACGGCGTCACCGCCCATTCACGCCCCTCAATCAAGACCTCGCTGCAGGAAGCCCAATTTCCACGACCCAGAACCGGAAAAACGCAGTTCTCGACGACGTTGTTCTTCGGGTGGAAGTTGTTGTTGCTCATGTGCGGTACGAGCTTGTCGTACCCGCTGTCCCAGAAGCAGAACGAATTCTGGTTGCGTAGGTACTGCTGGTAAGCGCCAAGAACGTACTCCCGGACAGGCCAACTGTAGGAGCCGACATTCAGGATGGCCTTCAGCAGTTCCGCATGGATGAGCAGCTGACGCGGGTTGAACATCGTCCACCAGTGCGTGAAGCCGTGGTTCGGCACGCCGCCCTGCAGGTGGTGGGTCATGAAGCCGTAGGCCAGTTCGGAACGCGGCCAGTAGTCCGTCAGGTCGGAATCCTTGCGCGCCTCCCATTCCGCGAGCGCAGCGTCGTACTGACGGGCATGTGCGGCATCGTAGGCTGCGAAGAACCGCCCGCTGTAGGGCTTGCCCGCCGCATCGCGCTTGGGTGCGTAGCCCTGTACCGCGTAGGCCGCCATCGGCCCGGTCTTGCCCGTGGCCTTGATGGTGGTCAGCACATCCTGCACCGTGCCGCAGGCCGAACAGGCGCAGTGCGATTTTTTCGGCACCGTGCCTTTCTCTGGCGCGAAGGTGAGGCCCGTTTCCGGGTCGGTCACTTCATCCGGCAGCGCGCCGCGCACTTCCAGCAGGCGAATCTTCGCGGCGCGTGCCGCACCCCAGCGCGTGGTCGCCGCCACATCGTCCTGCGCCGAGCCGCCGTAGATCTGGCCGCTCGCATCCTGCTTCGCCTCGCCCGCCAGCCATTGCGGATGCACCAGCAGGCTCAGTTCCACTTTCTTGTTCTTGCCCTTGCCCAGATTCACCATCGCGGTGTGGCCGCAGTGCGGGCAGATCACACCTTTCTTCCGATCGAGCACGGAGTACGGCGGCTCACTCGGTGCAATAACGAGCGGCGCATCAGGGGCCATGCGCGCGGCTTCTTCCTCCACATCAAACGCTTCGCCGCACTTGCCGCAGGTCCGTGCCCAGTGCTTGACGGTGAGCGTCTTCACCGCCATCACCGGGCTGGTCATGATCGGCGTGCGGTGCCCGCAGCCCGTGACTTGGCAGGGGCCGTGCTTGGCCCAGAAGGTGTAGATGATTTCCGGGCCTTCGTAGCGGTAGTCCCTGCGCTCCTCACGCGGAATGGCGAGCGGGTCGAAATCGGCGGGCATCACCTGGTTGCTGGGCAGGTGCGTCCACGTGCCTTTCTCGCCTTGAGGACCCTCGCAGCAGTAGTACGGCATGATCTGCGGCTTGACCTCAGCCTCGATGTCGGCGAGGAGGTTCTTCACATGCTCCAGATCGACGTTGGCGAGTTCCTGTTTGACGACGAACCACGCGACCGGGTTGAGGTCGTTGCCAACCATCTGCATCCCGAGGCGCGAGCCTTCCACCAGCGTGGTGCCGCCGCCCATGAAGATGTCCGCCACCTTCAGGTGCTTGAACGCGCCGCGCTTCTGGTGGTTGGCGTAGTAGTTGTCCCACACCAGCTTGGCCGCGTGCGACGGGTCGTCCGGCGCTTTGGTGGCCGCCGCGATCAGCATCGAGCGGAACACGCTGGAACGCCGCCGCGCCCACCACTTCGACATCTGGTAGATCGGCTTGCCCGCGTTGCCTTCGATGACCGCCACCTGATTGACCGGCAGGATCGGGAAATCCACCTCCAGGCAGGTCTTGGGGCGGTTCGGGTCGTTGAAGTCGACGGTTTCGAGTGCGACCGCCTTTCCTGCGCCGACGGCTCTGGCGACTTCTTGTTTGAGTAGTTCTTTCTTGGTGGTCATTTACCGTCCTCAAGAAAGCTGGGCGATGCGCCACACGGTAGTCGCAAGGTTGGCTAGTTGTCTTTGCCTGGCTGCCAAACGTTCGGGCAGCCAGTCGTCGTTATCTTCCGCCAGCTTTTTGGTCAGATACAGGCTGCTTTGTAGCAGTACAGGGCGCTTTTCAGCGTAAGGCCTGTTGCCGATATCCTTGTTCTTGCCCGCCTCCAGCATCGCCATATTCGCCAGCCGATAAACGAAAGTTTCCAGGTCACGGTCGTTGAACGCATCCCAACCGGCTTCAGGTGACTGCGGCAACACATGCTCGATGGTGTAGTTGGGGGAATCGGCGTCGAAGTCGATGCCTCCAGCTTGTTTCTCCAGCTTGCACAGGATGTAGCGCACGATCTTGGCGTTGCGGCTCTGTGTGGTTTTGATGACCTTTTCGGCAAAGTCCCCCTTGAAAGCATCGTCACCCGGATAAACTTGGCGCAAGGTGGCCAGCACCTGAGCAAGGTTGGTTGCTTCGCTGTTATGCAACTGCATTGCAGCCGCGTGATAAACCCGCTCCTGCTCGCCGGTATGCTGTGCGCCGATCACGTTGTAACGGAAGGCAATGATGACCGTAACGCGTAGCAGATCGCCAAAGTCCGCATCGGTCAAACTGCGCTTGGCGGCCATTAACATCGGATACGGCTGGCGCACTGAGAACATGCGCAACTCTTGCGCGCTCTGTTTCCACGCGGGGATCCATTGCCCTCCCTCGGGCTGCGTGAGCGACAGATAGGTATCAATGTCTTCGTCCATTTCACGCAGCAGAGCAAAGACCGCTTCGCGGGCCTGAATACGGCCTCGAACGACCTTGAACAGCTCAGTCTGGCGGGCAAAACTCTGGCGGCTGTTCCAGTGCATGCGCAAGAAATCCGGAAAGCTCTCGCTGCCCAGGCGGCCCACCATGGCCTCCCAGCGACGTTCGAGCTCGTCCATCTCGTGCGCGGCTTCGTCGCCGCGCGCCAGCACGGAAAACAGGTAGTTCTTCAACAGATCGGTGGCCGACAGACGCACACCACGGGCGTTAAGGGTTTCAAAGACCTTGTAGGCGTTGAGTTGGTCTGCAACGGTGATGACGGTAAAAAATAGTTTGTCGCTGATAGTTTCGACAAACTGAGCTAGTGCCATACCGGGATCAGCCACACCTTTGACCTGTTCACGCAAACGACGCTCGAACCATTCGAAGCCTTTGCGCATGGCGTGCGTGGAGGCAGGAAATCCTCGCTGTGGCAGATGGTCGGCGAGCGCCACCAGATAGTCTCGGTAATAGCTGTCGTTATTGCGGTTCAACGAAAGCTTGTTGCGTGTTGTCAGGCTGACCGGGTCAAGGTAGCCAATATAGGTAGCACGCAGTTGATCGAGTCGCACCCGGTTGTTATCCGTGTTTTTCCCCTCATCGGCGAATTTGCCTAGCAAACGCATGGCTGCCAACACGATCAAACTGATAGTCGTTAGTCGTTGCTGACCATCAATCACTTCATAGATCCGGTTGTCCGCCGTTTGCAGTACCAAATAGCCCATGTAGTGTGCAGGCTCGCCATCGGCAGGCAAGGTGTTCTGAATATCGGCCCACAGGTCTTCCCACTCTTCTTCGCTCCATGAGTAATCACGCTGGAAACGCGGAATGCGGTAGGTCAGACCATTGCCCAACAGTTGCCGGTAGGTGCGATTTTCAGTATTGAAATTAGTGGCCGCCATATCAGTTTCCTGTCCTGGATAGTTCAACAAACGGCGACAACACTTCCAGCAGGGAGAGGCCGCCGTGTGTCAGCGTCGGGTAGCCGCCCTGGCTGCGCCATTTCCTGCGGCCCAGGGCCAACAGGTGCGCGCCATGAGGGCTGTTGATCTGCAAGGCCACGGGCGGCACGAAGGGGCCGGTGTCTCCGGTTCCCGTCTTGCTGCGCGAGCTTCCAAACGTCTGCTTGAGGAACTGGCCCACCTCGCCATCGGCATCGGGGAAGTAGCCAGTGGCCGCGTAGCCGTGATCGGAGGTGATGACCAGCCGCCGCCCGGTGGCGAGGCGCTCGACGAAGGCCCAGAAGTCATCGCTGGACAACTGCTCGGCCACGTCCTTGGTCAGCGGCTCCAGCCCCTGGCCTGCGCCGGAGCCGTCGTGCAGCTTGGCGTCGGGCCAGTGGTGCCAGAAGATCTGGTTCGGCGCGCTGCCGATCAGGGCTTTGCAGTCCTTCCACGGCAAGTCTACGGTTTCGGTGCTGGCGGCTTGCAGCTTGTGGGCGAGACCACCGCCGTTGTTCTGGAGCTTGCTGCGGCTGGCGAAGCCGAGCGCGCGGGCGAACTCATCGGTTTCGCCGGGCAGCTCGGAGGCGCAGGCAGCGACCTCGTGCGTGGTGAAGCCGCGCTCCTTTGCCCCCTGCAACAGCCACGGCAGCTCGCGCAGCGAAAGGCCGTCGAGGATCAGCACCGCCTTGGCACTGAAAGGCTCGGCCCACCAGCGCATCAAGCGTTCCGAGGTACGTTCCACGCTGTCGCCGAAGGCTGGCCACAAGTCCCAGCCGCTGGAGGAGAGGAACAGATCCAGTGCGCCGATTTCGCGGTCGCGCCGGACGACCTCGCTGGGCGCATTGCCTGCGGCCAGCGGCTTTCTGGCGATCTCGACAGCCTGATCGACGATGACGCGCCAAGCATCGGCGTCGGAGCCTTGGGTCAGGGCTTGCAAGGCGCTGGCAGTCAGGGCCATCAGTCGTCCTCCTTCTCAAGGTTCAGCTCGAAGGTCATCCCTTCGGGGAGCTTCTTGAGCAGTTCCTTGAGCTGCGCGCCGGTGGCGGCGGACACCTTGATGGACACCTCCGCGACCTTGGTGGCCGGGCCAATCCCCCAGCCTTCGATCTTGCCGATCAGGTTGAGCGGCGAAGTGGCGGGGTTCGACAGAGGCGTGCGCGGCTTGGTGGTGCCACCGTCGCCGCCGAAGATGCCGCCCGGCGTGGGGGTTGGTGTGGGTGCGGGCGAACCGCCCGGGGTTGGCTCAGCCACGCCTGGCGTAGGAGCCGCGCCACCAATTGGCGGTACACCGCCTGGCGGCAGCGCAGGCGGGGTGGAGCCACCCGTTGCGGGCACGGCCGAGGGCAGCATCACGAACACGTCGTCGAGGTGGCGGCCCGTGAGCGAGAGCTTGGGGCGCAGACGCCGCCACGCGGTGTCCTCGTCCTCACCGGGGTTCGTTTGCAGGTACTCCATGCCACGCACGTTGATGGCCACCTTGCCCTTGGCGCACAGGCGCAGGAGGCGCTCCTTCATCGCCGGTTCGCCCAGCCAAGGGATGCAGTCCTGCCCGGCCGGACGCGGCTCCTGCAGCTCGCGCAGCAGCTTGCCGACTGATTCGTTGTTGCTGGCGTATTCGAGCACCAGATCCTCGAAGTCCTCCGGCACGAACAGGTCGCCGGTCATCGCCTCCTCGATGGCTTCGGGAATCTGCGAACCCTGCTTGTCGAGACGCTCGACGCTGAATTTGCACTGCGCGGGGTCGGCGAAATTCCACCGTTGCAGCACGGCGAAGCGGTCGAAGCGCTTCTTGAGGTTGTCGCGCAGGGTGTTCTCGAATTCCTTGTGCAGCTTCTTGTATTCAGGGTTCTGGCCGCCCCATTCCTGCGCCTTCATTTCGGCGCGAGCAAGGATGAGCAGGTCGCGATCCATGAAGGAGTTGGTACTGCCCGCGCGCGGCAGCAGGAAGCGCACGGTGTTGCGGCGCTTCTGCAACTGGTCTTTGAGCCAGCGGCCCAGCGTGGCGTCGAGCTTGTCGGCCTCCTCGGGCAGCACGAGGATGGGCAGACGAGCATCCCACTTGTCGGGCTGCTCGGCTTCATCGAGCGCCGTCCACGGATCATTGACCCACGATTTCGGCAGGGCGATCACGCGGAAGGTCTTGGCGACCTCGTCGCTTCCGCCGATGACGTAGCGCACCTGCTTGGCGAGCTGCGCCTGATCCGCCCCGTCGGCGAACAGCCTGTCGTTGCGCGCGTAGGCCATGAGCTTGGCGCGCGGGTTCTCCTCCTCGCGGAACAGCAGCTTGGTGCCGACCAGATGGATATTGAAGCTGTTCTCGACGATGGTCGCCAGCTCGACCTGGAAGGCGTTGTCGTCCACCGGCTTGCCACGGGTGATGTCCAGTTGCAGCGTGGCGGGTTCGGCTCCGGCGAGGTTGCCGACGGCAATCGAGCGCAGCCACAGCGCGCCGATGATTTCCTGCAGGTGTGGCGCGATGCTGGCGTGGTCGTGCCGCGCTTCCTGCACCGAGATGATGTTCTGCTGCGCCTTCTCGCGCAGGGTGCGGTGGTGCTGGTTGGCGACGGCTTCGAGCAGCGCGCCAATACCCGAGGTGTCATCATCCAAGCGAAAGTCGGCAGCGGTGAGGACGGGCACGGCCTCGCCACGGCGCTTGTAAAGGTTGGCGAGGATGCGGATCAGGTCGCGCGTTTCCTGCGCAGCGGTGGCGATGAGCACCTGTTCTTCGAGCAGGCGCAGCAGGTGCGGCGCGTAGGGCCACGATTCGGTGAACTCCCGGCGCTTGCGCTCCTGCTCGGCGGACGGCACGTCGAGCAGGCGGAAGGATTCGGCGACGTGCTGCGCAACCAGCGATTCGATGGTGCCGCTGGCGACCTGCAAGCGGTTGTCGAACAGGCGGTGCAGCAGCATGCGGCGGCGATCCTGCTGGATGCGCTCGGCGCTGCCGCCCGCCTTGAAGTCGATGGGGACCGGGTTGACGCGATGCACCTGCTGGTAGGCGTCGCTGCCACCGTTGCGCACCGAGATCACCAGTACCAGCAGGTCGGGGCGCTCCTTGGCGATCTCCGAAAGAATCTGGATGAAGTTGAACGCCCAGTTCTTCCACGGGTACTGCTTGGTGTTGGTGAGGCCGTCGTACCACGTCTGGAACTCGTCCAGCAGCAGCATCGTCGGCTTGTTCTCGAGCAGCTCGATGATGAGCCTGTCGGACGGGATTTCGGTCTTGGACGCAGCTTGGCCTTCCCACTTGCCCTTGATGAAGGTGCCGTGCGGATGGTTCTCGAACAGCACATCCCATAGAAATTTGTAACGCTGGCGATGCAGGCTTTCGCCAATAACGTGCATCCCGTCGCGCAGGGCGATCTTGCCGATGGTGGCGTCGGCCAGCGTGGTTGCCCATGCAGTGAGCCACGAGCGGGTCGAGCTGGGGTCGGTCACCGCGTGGTAAAGCGCGGCCATCAAGTGCGACTTGCCGAGGCCGCGTTCGCCGATCACGACCACGGGGCGGCCCTGGTTGGGGCCGACCGCCTCGATGCTTTTCAGCAGATCATGCGTGGGATAGGTGATCTCCAGGAACTCCTTGGCGGCGATCTGCGTCGCGCCGGTTTTTGAGTCGTTGGAGAGCTCAATGGCCGTGCCCTTGAGGCGTTTGCCCCGGAATTCTTCGCGTAGCGTCAGTCCAAGCATTACTTCCGATCCCCCTTGTTCGATGCCTTGCTCGCGGCGCGTTCGGGCTTGCCTGCCGATTGCTGCTTGATCCAACTCTCGATGTCGCTGCGCGAGAACCGCCACGTTCCGCCGAGCTTGAACGCCGGGATCTCCCCGCTGGCTGCGAGCCGATAGATCGTGCGCTTGCCCGCTTTCAGGTAGGCCGCAACCTCGTCCAAGGTCAGGATGTCGCTATCAGGCTCTGCCATTGCCGTTCCTATGCAGACGTTGAATTCTGATTGCCAAGTCTTGCAGATCCTGCCACAGAATGGCAACGCCGATTAGTTAGAGCCGCGCTCGAAATTCAATTGTCTTGGGGGAGGACGCTCGGGAGCAACCGCCGACAGGCTCTTGTATCGTTGTCCGTTGAGTTCGTTCAGTCCGTCCGATGTGGCGGTCACGCGGTATTCGCAAGCGTCCCATTCGCGGATCAGCGTCGTGCCGGGGCATCAGGTGGAGCTCGGGACTGCGTCCGATCTTGATCTTGGAATGCTGCTCGCCGCAGGCGGCAAGACGGGCCTTGATCTCGTTCGGCAGGCCGCCATGACCGACCTCCTGTAGGCGATAGGCAAGGCGGGCTTCGAGCTACCGCCGGGTGACGCGTCGGTGGCGGTCCTTCTACCCGATCCGCTTCAACGCTTCGGCCTGCTCCCGCAACGCATGGGCTAGTTCCCGCAATACTGCCCGCGTCCCCCCCTTATGACCTCGCATCGCGGATCGCGCCTTACCCTCGGGGGAGGTCGGCCCGGTCGACTTTTCCCAAGGTTTCCAGCGCCGGATCAACTCGGCGCGCAATGCCCGATGTTCGGGCGTCCGGAAGTAGCTCATGGTTGCCCCCTGATAGTTGGGTCTGCTCGACTTCGATTTCCCGCGGGCGCGAAGGTGCGGCGACGCCATTGTTGACTTGCTGCGGCCCGGTCGTCACGTTGGCCTGTCTGGCATAGACCACCGGCGGGTTCTTGATCGCCGCCAGCGTTTCCAGCGTTGCCCGGCATTGCGACTGCGCGCGCAGCGACAGCCGCATGAAGCCTTCAAGGTTCGGCATGCGCTCTTGGCTCAAGCCTCTCTCGGCGAGCCGCACGAACAGGCTCTGCAGCGCGGTTGCCTGATTGATCAGCATCGCCTCGGCATAGGACATGTCGCCACCTTTCACCGCCGTCGCTTGATCGCGCAAGGTCGCCAGAAAGGTCGGAACATCAATCTCTTCCGCCAGGCCCTTCGGGTTGCTGGCAAGAATGACGCGGTAGCCGCACACATCGGGAGCGGTCAGCAGCTTCGCGTACGCGCGCCCTTGCTCCTCGGCGGAAGGTCCGGACTCGCAGGGGATTGTCTTCCTCGGAAATTTTTCGGCTTCCGCTGCCTTTGGCTTGCGAACCATCATTCACCTCCTTTCTGGATTAGCCCCGGGCAGCGCTCGCGGCCCGATCGAGTGTCAACGTTGACACACAACCAGATCCGCGCTTCACGAGTTCGAGCACGCCGTCTGCCACGAAGGCGGCAAGCATCTTCGAAGCGTCGGTACAAGCTGCGCTGATAACGTTGTCCTTCCGCCTTCGTCCGGCGTCTCCATTCCTGCCAGTCAGCCTCGTGCTGTGCCGACTTGATCGGTTTCCCCGGTTGCCATGCCATGGGTCAGTTCCTTTCTTTGTTAGTAGCGCCTGCAACCTTCGCTGAACCTTCCCATCGGACACCATGCCTCTAACCATCGCCACGGAAACCTTCGCATCGCCGCGGGGTGTCGGGAACCGGCTCATAGATCCGGTTCGCCGCAATCTCGCCGCGCTTCGCAGCTTGGCATCGCTGCCCTATCAGGTTCGCGCATTGGGCGCAGGTGCGCCGGTCATCGGGGAAGGGGTCAGGCTTCGGCAGTTCGTTCGCTGCCCGTTCCAGGAAGTAGCTCCGAGCCTCGATGTCACGCCGGCAAGCGGTCAGCACTTCGGCAATGGTCGCCGCATCCTGCTCGCCGATATGGGCCAGCCAGCGTACAACAGCGTGTTCCTCATCGCCGGTCCAGGGCGCCGATGGTTGCTGGCCCTGCGCGTCGACGGGTTCCGCCGCTACCGCGTCCTGGTACCAGGCAAGAAGCTCGGCATGCGTTGCCGTCGGCGAGAAGCTCACCGTCAGCGGTTCGCGGTCGCAGAAGTGGAGCATCCACCAGCGGGATGCGGTCGCCATGTCGCCAGCGCCGATTTTCAGCACGTCAACGATTTCCGCCTTGTGCTCGCGCAGCACGGCCAGCCAGCGATTTACCGCCGCGCAGTCGCCGGTCGCCTTGATCGAGCCAGTAGGAGATAGGGCCAGTCTCACGCCGTCCGCTTGCGCCTCGCGGATGATGGTCGTCGCGGTCATATCTCCACCTCGACCACACCCGATTCAATCCGGTCTGTCGGGAGAACCGCCGCGTCGCCGGCGACTCCTACCGTGGTCGTCGCTGTTCGCCTCGGAGACTCCGGCAAGAAACTGATCTCGGCGGTTGCTGTTGCTTTCTTTGCTGTTCTTGCTGCTTCCGTGCCTTGCCAGACAGCAGAAACAGCAGATACAGCAACAGCAGGCGGCTCAGTCGGTTTTTTCACCACCCTGAAACCGCTACCCGATTCAATCAACCAGCGCCGCCGCTGTAGTTCTTCGATCGCGCTATTTCGGCGGCGTACGTCTTTGCGCAGTTGATTCGGGCAGTGCTGCCCAATCTTCGCCCGTGTCACCGTTTCCCAACCCTTTCGGTGCAGCCACTCCAGCAGATCGCGTGCATCACGCTCAACAGGCCCTAGCACCGTGCCATCGGCATGGCGGCGCCACTCTGCCAGCGAGAAACCCACCAACGCCGCGGCACGCCGCATATCGTCGCCGGTAACCACCGCATCGTTCAGGGCGACTCCGTTC
>ERZ761603.1651-NODE-1651-length-16334-cov-69.859205_pt1 | contig 16334 bp, 16 predicted proteins | sample MGYA00511879_ERZ761603 | MGnify/ENA primary metagenome ERZ761603 (study PRJEB28899, sample SAMN02850040) | bioreactor sludge metagenome | biome: EBPR Sludge; feature: EBPR Bioreactor; material: flocular biomat | place: Australia: Thorneside Wastwater Treatment... | reverse complement strand
GGTGACTGGAGTTCAGACGTGTGCTCTTCCGATCTGCATGCCCCGCCGGCCACTGCTGGCCGGCGGGGCATGCGGCCAGCGGCTTTTCGCTGCTCGCCCTGTTCTTCTTTCTGCGTGACGAGCGGCCGCGGCTGGCGCGCCAGGTGCTCTGCGCAGTACTGCTGTTTGCCTCGCTGATCGGTGCTGGCCGGATGATCCAGGGGGCGCATTTCCTCTCGCACACCGTTGCCACCGGGTTGATCGACTGGCTCATCTGCCTTGCCCTTTACCGGCTGCTGCTTTATCGCAAGGCGCCGGGCGCAGTCGCGCCAGCCGCCTGCTGAGCACGCGCCAGGCTTGCCGAAGCATGGACGACATGGCAGCAGCGAGTGGGAAATGGCGCGAGCGGATCGTTCTCTACGAGCGCCTGATGCGGCTCGACAAACCGATCGGCATCCTGCTGCTGCTCTGGCCGACCTTGTGGGGCTTGTGGCTCGCCGGCCGTGGTCAACCCGACTGGCGGGTCGTCGTGATCTTCGTTCTGGGTACCGTCTTCATGCGCTCGGCGGGCTGCGTGATCAACGACCTGGCTGACCGTGACTTCGATCCGCACGTTGCACGCACGCGCCACCGTCCGCTGGCCGCCGGACGCGTTTCGCCGCGCGAGGCGCTGCTGCTGTTCGCCGGACTGGTCGCCTGCGCGGTTGTTCTCGTCCTGCCGCTGCGGAGCTGGCTGATGGCTGGCCTGTGCGCCGCTGCCCTCGCGCTGGCGGTGAGCTATCCGTTTACCAAGCGCTTTCTTGCCGTCCCGCAGGCCTACCTGGGCGTCGCCTTCGGCTTTGGAATTCCGCTGGCGTATGCGGCGCAACTCGGTCGAGTTCCGCCAGAGGCCTGGTGGCTGCTGCTCGGCAACGTCTTCTGGGCGATTGCCTACGACACTGAATACGCCATGGTCGACCGCGCCGACGATCTGAAAATCGGCATCCGGACTTCCGCGATCACCTTCGGGCGCGCCGATGTCGCGGCGGTGATGTGCTGTTACGCGCTGGCGCTGGTGTTCATCGGGCTGGTCGGACATCGTGCGGGTTTGGGTCGCGTCTTCGACCTCGGCCTGTTCGCCGCTGCCGGCATCGCGGTTTACCATTACCGCCTGATCCGGATGCGTGATCCCGCTCGATGCTTCAAGGCATTCCTGCACAACAACTGGCTGGGCGCCAGCGTGTTTGCCGGTATTGCGCTCGATTATCTGTTTGCGAAAGGAATTTCAGGATGAAAGCCGCCGTCTTCTGTTTGCTGATGCTTGCTGCCGCGCCGGCTGCCGCGGCCGAGGATGCGCGTCAACTGGCAGCGATGCCAGCCGCCGCACAAGCGACGCTGCGGGCAGAAATGCGCGCCAACATGGTGGCCTTGAACGAGATTCTCAGCCTGGTGACGACCGGCAAACTCGCCGAAGCCGGCGCGCTGGCGGAAAAGGAGCTGGGCGTGTCGGCCATGGGCAAGCATCGCGCCTTGCCGTTCGAGGCGCGTCCCGGGCCGCACATGCCGCCTGCCATGCATGCCATCGGGATCGAAGGGCACCAGGCGGCGAGCGCCTTCGCCCGCCTTGCCACGGCCGGCGAGCGGGACAAGGCGATCGCCGCGTTGCCGTCGCTGACCGCTGCCTGCGTCGCCTGCCACCACGCTTACCGCATCCGCTGAGGCGGTGCCGGCATGAAGTACGACGATCTGCGCGATTTCATCGGACAACTCGAACGCCTGGGCGAACTCAAGCGTGTCGCCGTCGAAGTAGACCCACGCCTGGAGATGACCGAGATTTGCGACCGGGTGCTGCGCGCCGGCGGGCCAGCGCTGCTTTTCGAACGGCCGCGCGGGCACCGCATGCCGGTGCTCGGCAACCTCTTCGGCACAGCGCGCCGGGTCGCGCTCGGCATGGGCCAGGAATCGGTTACCGCCTTGCGCGAGGTGGGCAAGCTGCTCGCCTACCTGAAGGAGCCCGAACCGCCGAAAGGCTTGCGCGACGCCTGGGACAAGCTGCCGGTGCTCAAGCAGGTGCTCAACATGGCACCGCGTCTGCGCTCGTCGGCAGCCTGCCAGGAGATCGTCTGGGAAGGCAGCGAAGTCGATCTGTCGCGCCTGCCGATCCAGTTCTGCTGGCCCGGCGACGCTGCGCCGCTGATTACCTGGGGCCTGACGGTGACGCGCGGGCCGCACAAGACGCGCCAGAATCTCGGCATCTACCGCCAGCAGGTGATCGCGCAGAACAAGGTGATCATGCGCTGGCTGGCGCATCGCGGTGGGGCGCTCGATTTTCGCGACCACTGTGCGGCCAGCCCGGGGCAGCCGTTCCCGGTCGCGGTGGCACTCGGCGCCGATCCGGCGACCATCCTGGCTGCCGTGACGCCAGTTCCAGACAGCCTCTCGGAGTACCAGTTCGCCGGCTTGCTGCGCGGCGCCCGGACCGAGGTCGTCAAGTGCCTGACGTGCGACCTGCAGGTGCCGGCGGCGGCGGAAATTGTTCTCGAAGGTCACATCGACCCGGCCGAAAGCGCGCTCGAAGGACCCTATGGCGATCACACCGGCTACTACAACGAGCAGGCGCGCTTCCCGGTGTTTACCATCGAGCGTCTGAGCATGCGGCGCGAGGCGATCTATCACAGCACCTATACCGGCAAACCGCCAGACGAGCCGGCGATGCTGGGCGTGGCGCTGAATGAAGTCTTTGTGCCACTTCTGCAGAAGCAGTTTCCCGAAATCGTCGATTTTTATCTGCCGCCCGAGGGTTGTTCGTATCGTCTGGCAACGGTCAGCATCCGGAAGCAGTACCCCGGCCACGCCAAACGCGTGATGTTCGGCATCTGGAGCTTCCTGCGCCAGTTCATGTACACCAAGTTCATCATCGTCGTCGATGACGATGTCGACGTGCGCGACTGGAAGGAGGTCATCTGGGCGATGACGACACGCGTTGACGCAGCACGCGACACGCTGCTGGCGGAGAACACGCCGATCGACTATCTCGACTTCGCCAGCCCGGTTGCCGGTCTCGGCAGCAAGATGGGCATCGACGCGACCAACAAGTGGCCCGGCGAGACCTGTCGCGAATGGGGCAGGCCGATCGTCATGGAACGTGCCGTGCGCGAGCGTGTCGACGCGCTGTGGGGCGACCTCGGGCTTTAGCCGCCGCGCCGTGGGCGGCTGACCATGGCGTCCAGGCGATCAAACTTGACATCGTTCGACCTGGTGGCCAGCCGGGTCGCTACAGGAGATGAGAAATGAGACAGGATTTAATTCCGGCCGCCAACATGGACGGTCCGCGCGCCTGGTGCCACGTGATCTACGGGCTGCACGCGCTGGCCGTGATCGTCGGCGTTACTGGCGCCGCGACGGTCGCCGGCGCTTTCGTCTTCGGCGTTCCCTCGCTGCTCGCCGTCATCCTCAATTACGTCAAGCGCGACGAGGTGCGCGGCACCTGGCTGGACAGCCATTTCCGTTGGCAGATCAGGACCTTCTGGTTTACCCTGGGGTGGCTGCTGGTCTACTATCTGTTGATCTTCACCCTGGTTGGCATCCCGTTGGCATGGGTGCTGATCGTCATCCTGGGCGTCTGGGTGGCGTATCGCGTCATTCGCGGCTGGCTGGCGCTGGGTGAGGGGCGGTCGGTCGGCGGGGAGTGAACGGCGCATCCGCCGATCACCGAGAGCGCATCGGCCGACCGCAGGGCGCAGCCAGTCGGGCGGACTAGCGCCGGACCAGCCAGCCCAACAAGGCATCAATTACCGGTTTGCCGAGTCTGGCCTTCGGATCGTTGATCAGACAGACGACGATCCAGCGTCGCTGTCGGCTGTCCAGCGCATAGCCGGCGATGGCGCGCACACCCTCGAGGTAGCCGGTCTTCAGGTGCGCACGTCCGGTTGTCGAGCTGTCGTTGAGGCGTTTGCGCAGCGTGCCGTCGACGCCGGCGAGCGGCAGCGACGAGATAAGTTCAGGCATCACCGCGCTCTGCCACGCGGCGCGCAGGATCTGCGCCAGGCTGTCGGCCGAGATGCGCTCGCTGCGCGACAGTCCGGAGCCGTTATCGAGCACCAGTTCAGGCGCCGGCAGCCCCTTGGCGTGTAGCCAGGCGCTTATCCGTCGGCGGGCACCGTCGGCCGTCGCCGGCCGATCCGCGTCGAGCGTCAGGAACAACTGGCGCGCCATGACGTTATTGCTGAACTTGTTGATGTCGCGAATGACCTCGCCGAGTGGCGGTGACTCCTGCACGGCCTGGACCTGCGCGGTTGCCGGCGTACGGCCTTCGCGCACCCGCCCGGCAAGGCTGCCACCGAGTTCGCGCCAAAGGGCGCGAAACAGCGACTCCACTTGCTCGTTGGCCGGCCAGGGGGCCAGGTGCAAGGCCTTTTCGCCGCAGGCAGCCGGAAAAACTCCGCTCAGTTCAAGCGTGCGGCCGCTCACCTGCGTTCTGATCTGCTCGCGCCAATCACCACAGGCTTCGCGTCCGAGTTTGAGGTGGTTGTCGATGCGCAGGCCATCGGCTGGGGTGTCGACGATGACCTTGACAGCTTTGCTCGCCGCGTCGGCCTGCAGGTTCAGGCGAATGCTCTTCAGGTTGACGAGCAGGGCGTCGGGGCCCGCGTTGTACGGGCGCAGCGGCTCGTTGTCGAAATCACCGGGATTGTGCGCTATCGGCGCGAATGCGCTGCGGTCGAGAATGACATCGCCGGTGATCTCGCTCAAGCCGCGCGCGCGAAGCTGACGCAGCAGCAGCCAGAACTGTTCGAGGCCGAGCTTGGGATCGCCGCCGCCGCGCAGGTAGAGGTGACCGTCGAGCCTTCCGGTGTTCGGCGCGCTGTCGCTTAGCGCTTCGGTGCGCCAGGTGTACGCAGGGCCGAGCAGTTCGAGCCCGGCGTAGGTCGTCACCAGCTTCATGACCGACGCCGGATTCATCGGCTGGCGCGCATTATGACTGACTAGCGGCGCACCCCCGTCGACCGACTGGACGACGACAGCCAGCGAGCGGGCTGCGATGCCGCTCTCGTTGAGCGCCTGGGCGACCGCTGCCGGCAGTTCGGCAGGCTGGGCGATCGCCCCGGCAAACGAGGCAAGCAGCACACACCCGAGCCACCATCGTCCGGCCGTGCCTCGCCCGGCGCTGGCGCGGTTCACCGCTGGCTTTGCCGTGCGGCGCCGGCGGTCGAGGCGTGCGGCCTGGCGGTGCGCTTCAGATGGCGCGGCTCAGGCATGTTCCCAGGGCGGTGGATGGCTGAGGAACTGTCCGAGCAGTGAGTCGAGCTGGCCGAGCATCAGGTCGCTGCGTCCAGCCAGCCAGCCGCGCACCAGATCGCTCGGGTGATCCGGCAGGGCGTCGATGGCAAGTTGCTCAGCCACCGCGATATCGTTCATCCGGCCCAGCAGGTCGAGCAGGCCGGCGGCACTCTGGTGGTAGCGCTGCATGCGGCGAGCCGGGAAGAGGGGAGCAAAGAACTCCAGGGCGTAGCGCAGGCGTTTGAGCGCGACGCGCAGCGCGTGGCGTGCTTCGGGCGTACCATTCTTCGTTTCGTTGGCCAACTCGGCGACACGCTTGGCACGCTTGTTCAGCGAACGCGGTACGAAGGCGGAGACGGGCGGCTTCTTGCTTTCGGGCAGGGCGAGCGTAGCGGCGGTGAAGGAGAGCAACAACTGGGAATAAGGCTGCGCGGCGATCGCTTTCTGCGCCGCCTGGCGGCAGCCGGTGAGTTTGCGGCGCGCCTGGTCCGCCAGGCGCTGCACATCGGCGTGCTCGGGAAAAGCCTGCTGGATCGGCGGCAGGATCTCGGTGATGAAGACATCCCAGTTGCGCGTGTCGCCCATCGCATTGGCCAGCGTCCGCCAGCGCGGATCGAAGTCAGTGACGTAGTCTGCCGGCAGTAGCGGGCGCCAAAGGCGGATCGCTGAGCGCAGCCGACGGATGGCGACGCGCGCCTGATGAATGAATTCGGGCGCATCGGTTTCGCGTACGCCGCGTTCGTTGCCTTGCAACTGGGCGAGACACGAGAATGCGGTGGCGCGGAAAATGCCGACCGTGGACATGCCCATCTGAAGCTCCGCGTTCGCTGCCCGACATGGCAGCAGGCGCTCGTCGGCGGCCAGGCGGTAACCGCGTTCAGCCTTGCTGGCGCCCTCGGGATGCATCGGCAGGTCGGCTTGCAGGGCGAGGGCAAGGGCAAAGAGATCGGCCACCTCACCCTCGAGCAGTTCCAGTTCGACCTCGCAGATGACCATCTGGCGGTCGCCGGCGACGATCTTGCCACGATCGAGCGCCAGCTCGATGCGCTTGCCCTCCTGCGGTGTGATGACCCAGAGTGATCGGGTGAAGTCGGTGGTGAACACGGGAGCCAGTTCAGGCAGGGCGTCCTCCAGGAAACGACGCACCTTCGGACTGTCGACGTGCGAGAAGTCGAACTCGCCGGGTTTTCCGGCCACTTCCCATTCGCGTCGCTGGGCAAGGCCGCCGGGCAGGGGCGCATCGCTTTTCACGGTGAGCAGCCATTCGCTGCCTTTCTGTCGGTAACGAACGGCCAGGCGCTTGCGCTGCAGGCGGCGATCTGGCGTGTCGTAGTAGGTGTTGATCAGCTTTTGTTGCAGCGGCTTGTCGCCGCCGAGCAGGTGATGTGCCGGTAGTCGCCGGGCAGCGCTCGCCGTCAGGCTGAGCTTGATCTCGGTTTCCAATGCCATGTTCAATGTCTCCTGGTGGTGTGGTGAGGGCCTGGACGTCAGCGGTCGTAGGACCGTAGCTTGTCGACGTCCGGAATGTGGATGACCCGGCCTTCGACGACGATCAGCCCTTTCTCGGACAACTCGTGCAAGATGCGCGAGAAGTGTTCCTGCGTCAGGTTGAGCCGTGAGGCGATCACTCCCTTGTTGGTCGGGAGGGTGACGGTGATCACCTTGGCGCCGTTCGTCAGATGGTCGCGCAGCAGGTAGCCGATGATGCGCTGGCGACCGGAGTGAAGCGAATACGATTCGACATCGGTGATCAGATGATGCAGCCGCCGCGATAGTCCGGCGATCATCTTGCGACCCAGCTTGGGGTCGGTGTCGAGTTCATCGAGGATCGCGGTTTTCGCAATGTGCAGAAGGAGCGAATCCGACAAGGCCTGCGCATAGACCATGTACGGTTTGTCCATGAACATCACGGCTTCGCCGAAGGTCTGGCCCTGTCCGAGGATGTCGACCACTTTTTCGCCGCCCTGCGGCGAAGTGAAGGCGAGCTTCATCTGCCCGTACACGATCAGATGAAAACCGGTAGGCATGTCTCCCTTGTGAAACAGGATGTCACCCCGTCCGGCGACAACTTCGCGTGTGCCCCGCGCCAGGCGTGCGATTTCTTCAGTGGCCAGTTCGTTGAACAGAGGCACGTGTGCCAGCAACGCTTCAATGTTGATGCTGTGTGGGTAACAGTGCATGCTCTTTGTTTGCAAGGGTCGGCGCCATCCAAGTCGAAACTCAATAATATTCGCATTTGTCACGCCGCGCGGCAAGCCACTCGCACGTGCCATCGATGTCGCGCCGGACTTGACATCGGCAAGTCGACCGCTGGCTCGCTCGGCAGCGGTTGCGCCGCGCGAGAACACTTCAAGCGCAGCGTGCCTGGCCAGCGTACGGCGGTCTATAATGCCCGGTTTTGTCTGACGCGAGGCGGCCATGGGTGGGCAAGCGGTAAACGAGTCGTTGGCGAGGCCGTCGGCGGTCACGGTCCATGCCGGCACGCCGGTCAGTCTGGCGCGTGCCTGGATGTGGCTCGGTGTTCTGGCGTTGATCGGCTCGGGCCTGCTTGCCGTCCTGCTGGTCCTCTCGCGTACGCCGGGCATCCAGGATGTCTTTCCCCTGAAGGATTTGTTTCGTGCCGCCCTGGTGGTGCATGTCGATCTCTCGGTTGCGGTCTGGTTCATGGCCTTTGCTGCCGTCGTCTGGTCGGCGATCGGTGGCGGCGGCCTGACCTGGCTTGCCTGGAGCGGTTTTGTGCTGGCTGCGCTGGGCACCGCGCTGATGTCGGTTTCGCCCTTTTTTCCTGGCGCCGAGCCGGTGCTCAACAACTACATTCCGGTTCTCAGGCAACCGCTGTTCTTCGCCTCCTTGTGGCTTTTCGGGCTTGGTCTGACGTTGACTGTGGTGCGCGCGCTGATCACCACATGGCCGCTGCGGTGGACGGGCGAGCCTTTGCGCCTGGGCGCTTTCCTCGCCGCGTTTGCCGCCTTCCTGGCGCTGGCCGCTTTCTATTGGTCGTGGGCGCTGGTGCCGCGCATCGAGGAGACCGTCTACTTCGAGGTCCTGTTCTGGGGTGGCGGACATACCCTGCAGTTTCAGCACAGCCTGCTGATGGTTGTCGCCTGGCTGTGGATCAGCACGCATCTCAGGCAGCCACTGCCCCTCTCGGGCCGTGCCCTGAGCATGTTCTTCTGGCTCGCCGCGTTCCCGCTGCTGGCGGTTCCGGCGATCTACCTGCTCGTTCCGGCAGGTTCGTACGAGCACATGGACCTCTTCGCCCGGCTGATGATCTGGGGGCATCCGTACATGGCGCCGCTCATCGTGCTGGCCGCGCTGCTGCTCTGGCGGGTGCGGAGCGTGCCGGGCGATCCGGCAAAGTCGGCTTTCGTCGCCTCGTTCGTGCTTTTTGCTCTGGGCGGCGTGCTCGGCTATCTGATTCAGGGAGTGAACGTCGTCATCCCGGCGCATTACCATGGATCGACCGTCGGGGTGACTCTCGCCTTCATGGGACTGGCTTACGTCCTGTTGCCGCAACTTGGCTTTGGCCGCGCCGAAGGGCGGCTGGCGCTCTGGCAACCCTATGTCTACGGCGCCGGACAGTTGATCCATGTCGTCGGGCTGGCCTGGTCGGGTGGCTACGGCGTGCAGCGCAAGGTTGCTGGAGCGGAGCAGATGCTGGTCAGCTTGCCGCAGAAGATCGGCATGGGGATGATGGGCCTGGGCGGACTGATCGCGGTCATCGGTGGCCTGATGTTCGTCCTCGTCTGTCTGCGCGCGATGAGCCGGCGTCGTTGCGCATGACACGCTCGACGGCATTCCGGCTGGCGCTGGCCGCCGGTAGCGTGACGCTGGCGACGATCGGGCTGCTCGGCTACCGGCTGATCGCGGGTACGCCTGGGGCGAGCGACGGCTTGCCGCCGGTTGGCGCGGCCGCGCGCGCCCTGACGCGCGAGGACGCGCAAGCGACGGCGCAGGCGGTTTTGCGCTTGCGTCTGAACGATCTCGACGGGCGGCAGCAGCCGTTGGCTCAATGGCAGGGCAAGGTGCTGGTGATCAATTTCTGGGCGAGCTGGTGCGCGCCTTGTGTTGAAGAGATGCCCGTCTTCTCCCGTCTGCACGAGCGTCATGTCGCGCAGGGGGTGCAGTTTGTCGGCATCGGCGTTGACGACGTCGACAAGTTGCGCAGTTTCGTCAGCACGCGACCGGTCAGCTATCCAGTGCTCGTGGCGGGGAGTGAAACGACTGCCCTACCCGGAGTCAATTTACGCGGCTTGCCCTACACGCTGGTGCTCGACCGTAACGGGCAGGTCGACAGCTTCCGCCTTGGGCGTCTCGACGAAGCGACACTCGACCCCATTCTGCGCCGATTGTCGGCGCCATGAGCCGGGCTAGCCTGATCAGCGCTTTTCTTCGCTGACCGACAGATCACTGACATGCAGTTGTAGCGGCGGGCTGAAGGCCAGTGTGCAGGCGTGTTCGTGTCCGATCAGCGCCTTCGGCAGGGGGACGACATCGACGTCGGTCACGCCGACTTCGATCATTCCCAGACGCACGGCAGCCTCGCGCGACAGATCGATCAGGCGGGTGCGGTGGCCCATGCGGTCGTTGACCTTGACCACTACGCAACGCGCCGACGTCTGGCGGCGGACGGCGACCAGCGTGCCGAGCGGGAAGCGATTGCTCGCTGCGGAAATGTTTTCATGGTGGAAGCGCTCGCCGGATGCGGTCTTTCGCCCAGTAAAGCTCGCTCCGTAGAAACTGGCTCGCCCGGATATGATCGGCGGCGAGCTCGGCCATTGGCCGAGTGCGCCGAGCTGTGGCGTGTTGCCAGCGGCAGCCGCCAGGCCGGGCAGGAGTGTGGCGAGGAGAAGCCCGCCGGCCAGGCCAGCGCACGCTCGGGCGAGCGAGCGTCCGATCTGCGGCGGGCTGGCCGACGCCAGCGGCCGCTTGCTTTGGTCGGTCTGCTGACGGTCGGTGGGAGGCCGTCCTTGCCTTGTTAGCGGGCTGCGGCTTGCCGCCGGCTGTTGACTCACTTGCCGAGCGCGCCGAAGACGGTTTGCAGGAGCTTTGATCCGGTGCCGATCGGATCCTTGCGGATGGCCTTTTCCTGCTCGGCAATCATCAGGAACAGGCCATCGAGCGCCTTCTGGGTGACGTAGCTGTCAAGGTTCGCGTCCTTTTCGTCGAGCAGGCCGAGTTTGGCCGCCTGACCGGCGTAGCGGTTGTACTGATCGCTCAACTGGACCTTGGCCGTCGCCTGTTTGACGATCGGCAGGAAGCGTTCGCCGATCGGCGCCGAAGTCGTGCGCTTGAAGTACTGGGTGGCCGCGTCGTCGCCTCCAGTCAGGATTCCTTTCGCATCGCTGAAGCTCATGTTGCGCACCGCGTCGAGAAGGATGGGTTTGGCTTCGACCACCGCCGACTCGGCCGCGCGGTTCATCGTCGCGATCAATTCGTCGGCCTGTTTCTTCATTCCGAGCCGGCGCATCACTTTTTCGGCGGCGCGTAGCGAGTCGGGCAGCGGAATGCGCACGCGCGCGTCGCCCATGAATCCGTCGGTCTTGCCAAGCTGGTTGACGGCGACTTCCGCACCGCGCGCCAGCGCCTCCCTCAGCCCCGACGAGGTATCGTTCGCCGACAACTCGCCGACACCGCTGGCCAGCGTCTGTCCACCGATCAGCAGAGCGCTTACAATGGCAAGAATTCGTATCAGGTGCCGCATGATGAGTTTCTCCCTATGGTTGGTCGTCAGGGGTGGGCGCGAAAACCGCGCAAGCATAGCCTGTCCCCTGCGCCAAGGACAAGCCTCGTGCCCACCGACGGGTAGCCAACCGAGTTTTCTTCCTGGTCCGAGCCGCCGCGCATGAGGACACACGTCCTGCCCGATTGGCTGCGTCGTCTGTTGATGCGCAGCGTCGGCCATCGCTACTATTCGCTGGTGGTGACCGTGATCGCTTTTGCCGCGACCATCACGTTCAGCTTCCCCTTTGTCGCCGTCCTCATCCCGGCTGTTCTCCTGGCGCCCAGACGCTGGCGCGCGCTCGGCTTCTGGTGTGGTGTGGCGAGCGGTTGCGGCGCTGCCGTGCTGGTCGAAATCTTCCAGTATCTCGGCTGGGAGTTCATTCTTGTCCGCTATCCCGAGCTGGTGCACAGCGAGGCCTGGCGCGTCGCCAGCGAATGGCTGCAACGCTGGGGACTCTTGGCGATGCTGGTCATCGCCGGCTCGCCGATGCCGCAGACGCCGGCCCTGCTTTTCTGCGCACTGGCCAACGTTTCGACGCCGGGCATCCTGCTCGCAGTCGGCGTCGGCAAGACGGTCAAATATCTGTTTCTCGCCTGGGCCACGGCCCATTATCCGGCGCGCTTCGTGCGCTACAACTGACGCCGCCGGGCCAGGCGACGTGCCTGGTCCGGCGCGGCGCGTTCAAGCGAGGCCAGCGTCGTGTGCCTGCGCGTCTGCCCAGTAGCTCGAGCGCACCAGCGGACCGCAGGCAGCCGCGCTGAAACCCATGCTGCGGGCTTGCTCAGCGTAGCCGTCGAAAACCGTCGGATGAACGTAGCGGTCGACCGGCAAGTGATGGGTAGACGGCGCCAGATACTGCCCGATGGTGAGCATGTCGACGCCGTTGGCGCGTAAATCGCGCAGGACGTCGACGATTTCGTCGTCGGTCTCGCCGAGTCCGACCATCAGGCCGGACTTGGTCGGTACCTGCGGGTAGCGGGCCTTGAAAGCGCGCAGAAAGGCCAGCGAATGCGCGTAGTCGGCACCCGGACGCGCTTGCCGGTAGAGGCGGGGGACCGTTTCGAGATTGTGATTCAGGATGTCCGGCAAGGACTTGCCAAGAACTTCCAGGGCTAGCTGCATGCGTCCACGGAAGTCAGGAACCAGCGTTTCGATCGTCGTCTGGGGTGAGGCCCGGCGAACGGCGGCAAGTACCTCGACGAAATGGCCGGCGCCGCCGTCACGCAGATCGTCGCGGTCGACGCTGGTGATCACGACATAGCGCAACTTCAGCCGGGCGACGCTGGCGGCAAGCTTGGCCGGCTCGTCGGGGTCGGGTGGCAGCGGCTTGCCGTGGCCGACATCGCAGAACGGGCAGCGGCGCGTGCAGATGTCGCCGAGAATCATGAAGGTTGCGGTACCGCGCCCGAAGCACTCGCCGATGTTCGGACAGGCCGCTTCTTCGCAGACCGTGTGCAGTTGGTGGTCACGCAGCAGACGCTTGATTTCGCCGAAACGGCCGCTCTCGTTGCCTGCCTTGACGCGAATCCACTCGGGTTTTCGCTGCGGTGTCTGGGCGACGATGCGCAGCGGAATGCGTGCTGTCTTCAGTTCTCCCTTTTGCTTGTTGCCGGCAACGCGGGTGGCCGATCCCGCCGCCGCATCGTCCTGGTCGTGCCCGTTCATCAGCGCTCCTCCAGTTGTCTTGCCAGTTGTCCGACGAGCCCGGCCGACGCCTGTTGAGGAGTGAGCGCGAGGCCAAGGTCGGCGGTCTGCGTCACCTGCAGGCCAGGATAGCCGCATGGGTTGATCGCCGCAAATGGGCTTAAATCCATGTCAACATTGAGGCTCAGCCCGTGGTAGCAGCACGCCCGGCGCACGCGCAGGCCAAGCGCGGCGATCTTCGCGCCGCCGACATAGACGCCAGGCGCGGCAGCCCGGCGCTGGGCCGCGATCCCGTGCCCGGCGAGGAATTCGATGACCGACTGTTCGATCAAGTTGACCACCTCGCGCACTTTCAGACGTCTTCGGTTAAGGTCGAGCAACAGGTAGATGACCACCTGACCCGGCCCGTGATAAGTGATCTGCCCACCGCGGTCGGTGCGCACCAGCGGGATGCCGATTTCGGCGAGCAGATGCTCTGCTCGGCCGGCTTGCCCCAGGGTGAACACCGGCGGGTGTTCGCAGCACCAGAGCTCGTCGTCGGTCTCCGCCGTCCGCGCCAGCGTGAAGTCAAGCATCGCTTGCCAGGTGGGCCGGTAGTCGCAGCGGCCGAGATTCCGGATGCGCAAGGCCCCACCGACTGCGTCCCTTGCTCCGGGCAAGCGCACTTCCGGCGCGCCGGGTGGCTCGCCGGTCAGCGGGTTCATAGCACCATCCTGACCAGCGCGTGCGCGGACAGTTCCCGATACAGCGCATCGAGCTGTTGTCGGCTGACGGCGTTGATCGTACAGCTCAGGCTGAGGTACTTGCCGGCGCTGGAAGCGCGTACTTGCAGGCTGGCGCCGGAGAAGTCGGGTGCATGCCGCTGCACCACGGCGATCACTGCCGGGGCCAGTCCGGCGTTGGCCAGGCCAATGACTTTCAGCGGAAACGCGCAGGGGAAGCCGAACGGATCGTCGGCTTGACGGGAGGCCGCCGGCGTTTCTCCTGCGTCGGTCATGGCCTGTCGCCAGGGCGCCGCCGGCAGCGTAGGCGGGCTGCTCTCATTTCTGCGTTTCCACCATCACCAGCGGTTCGTCGGAGACTTCAAGCACCACCCGCTGCCGGCGGGCGGGGCGCGGCGTGCTCGTCGGGGGCGCCGGTGGCGGCGCTGTCGGCAGCTTCTGCGGGCTGGTTTCAACCATGATCAAGCCGCTGCTCGCCGCCGTTTCGCGTATCGTCTCGGCGAGGTTCTCGGCCAGCGTGTCGCGCGCCAGCTCGGCTGGCGCGGCGTCGGCCGGGGCGCTCGGCAGGAAGCGCTGGTCGAGCGTCTGCTCGGACGCCGCGGCAGAGTCCTCCAGCGGAGCTGCCGGTGCTCGCGCAGCCGCGTCTTGCCCGCTCGGCGAGGTGTTCGCCGGGCTACTGCTGGTGGCAACGGCAGGTGGCGCGGGCGCTTGGCTGTCGACCTCCGGCAGGGGATCGAGTGGCTTGGGCGCGCCAACGGCTTCCACTGCGTTGACGACGATCGGCGCGGCGGACGCCGCCGCCTCGCCGACAGCTTCCTTGGCGGGAGCCTGTTCGACCACCAGCTGCGCCGCTTCCGGCCTGCCGCGCCGGTTTTGCCCGGCGGGCTCGGCGGCGCCCGGTGCCACGGCAGGTGGTCCATCAGGCGGCAGCGGCCGGTTGTCCGGTGTGCTTCTGCCCGTCCCGTCAGCTGCGCCAGCGCTGCCATTGAGCAGATCAAGCTGGCCATCAGCTTGCTCGTTGCGCTCGCGCCGGCCGCCGCGCCGGCCGCGGCGGCGCGTGCCGTTCGTGGTCTCGTCTGTACTGGCTTCATTCGGCGCGACGGCTGCCCGCGGGGGGGTGGCCGGCGGCGCGTTTTCGCTCTTGCTCTCGTTGCCAGCGACCGGTGCCGGCTCGCGTCGCTCGCCGCGTTGTCGGCGCGGCGCGCGTACGTCACGTGCCTCGCGTGGGTCTCGCGTATCGCGTGTGTCGCGTGTGTCGCGCGGCTTGCTGGTTTCGCCGCGCGTACTCGAGGCCGCGGTCGCTGCGCCCTCGCGCGCGTTGCGCGCTGCTTCGCCGGGCTCACGGGTATCCTCGCGGCGCATCGGGCGAACGCCTTCTCGGCCAGCTTCGCGCGCCTGGCTACGGACTGCGGCGGGGCGCGGTGGGCGCGTTTCCGGTTCGCTGGCCTGCGCGGCGGGCTCCGCCTTGTGGCGAAACCAGGAAAGGACGCGGCTGAGGAAGCGGCTGGCGGCCGTCGTCGGCTTTTCGCTGCGCGGCTCGGCAGCCTCACTGACGATGGGGGCGGGTTGCGCGGCCGTCACTCCCTTGATGGCGGCTTCAGCGCGTGGCGCGCGGTTGTCCGTCGTGCTGGTTCCCTCCTTGCCGCTTTCCTCAGCCGGCGTGCCGACCATGCGGTACGATGGTTGCTGCAGCTCTTCCTGGCCCGCTTCGTCGTGCCGGATGCGGCTCACCGAATGCTGCGGCGTTTCCAGATGCATGTTGGGAATCAACAGGATGCTCACCTTGTGCCGCTGCTCGACGGCCTGCACTTCGCTGCGTTTCTCGTTCAGCAGGAAGGTTGCAACGTCGATCGGGACCTGCGCGTGCACTGCCGCCGTGCTGTCCTTCATGGCTTCCTCCTCGAGGATGCGCAGGATGTGCAGGGCGGCCGACTCGGTGCTCCGGATATGGCCCGTTCCCGAACAGCGCGGACAGGGAATGTAGCTGGTTTCGGCGAGCGCCGGACGCAGGCGCTGGCGGGACAGTTCGAGCAGGCCGAAACGGCTGATCTTGCCGGTCTGCACGCGCGCGCGGTCGAAGCGCAGCGCTTCGCGTACCCGGTTTTCCACCTCGCGCTGGTTGCGCTGGTTCTCCATGTCGATGAAGTCGATGATGATCAGACCGCCAAGGTCGCGCAGGCGCAACTGGCGGGCAACTTCTTCGGCCGCTTCGAGATTGGTGCGCAGCGCAGTTTCCTCGATGTCGGCGCCGCGCGTTGCGCGCCCCGAGTTGACGTCGATCGAAACCAGCGCTTCGGTGTGATCGAGCACAATCGCTCCGCCAGAAGGCAGGGTGACCTGGCGCGAGTAGGCCGATTCGATCTGGTGCTCGATCTGGAAACGCGAGAAGAGCGGTACGTCATCGCGGTAGCGTTTGACCCGGTTCACCGTCGCCGGCATGACGTGCGCCATGAATTGCTGCGCCTGCTCGAAGACCTCGTCGGTGTCGATCAGGATTTCGCCGATGTCGGGCTGGAAATAGTCGCGGATGGCGCGAATGACCAGGCTGCCTTCCTGGTAGATGAGAAAGGCGCCTTTCTGTTGCCCGGCCGCCGACTCGATGGCCTTCCACAGTTGCAGCAGATAGTTCAGATCCCACTGGAGTTCTTCGGCGTTGCGGCCGATTGCGGCTGTACGTGCAATCAGGCTCATTCCCGGCGGGACTTGAAGCTGGTCCATCACCTCGCGCAGTTCGGTCCGTTCGCTACCCTCAACGCGGCGCGAGACGCCGCCGCCGCGCGGGTTGTTCGGCATCAGCACGAGGTAGCGGCCAGCCAGGCTGACGAAGGTGGTCAAGGCGGCGCCTTTGCTGCCGCGCTCGTCCTTGTCGACCTGGACGATCAGCTCCTGGCCCTCGCGCAGCGCTTCCTTGATCGTTGCTCGTCCGCTGTCGACGCCGGCTTGGAAGAAAGCGCGCGAGATCTCCTTGAAGGGGAGAAAGCCGTGCCGCTCCGAACCGTAATCGA
>ERZ761603.1650-NODE-1650-length-16339-cov-75.289425_pt1 | contig 16339 bp, 12 predicted proteins | sample MGYA00511879_ERZ761603 | MGnify/ENA primary metagenome ERZ761603 (study PRJEB28899, sample SAMN02850040) | bioreactor sludge metagenome | biome: EBPR Sludge; feature: EBPR Bioreactor; material: flocular biomat | place: Australia: Thorneside Wastwater Treatment... | reverse complement strand
TCGCTGCGCTGGTCGAGGAGATCAACATGAACGAGGCAAGTTCGGACCAGATCAAAGCTGACCTGATGACCATGCTGCACAAGTCGTTCGTCACGCCGCTGAATCGCGACCAGGTCTATGCCCTGACGCTGGACATCGACAGCGTGATGAACAAGGTGCAGGATGTCGCCCAGGCAGTCAGCATCTACAATATCACCGAGTCGAGCCGCGAGTCGCACGAGTTGGCGTCGATGACCGTTGATGCCTGCACGCGTCTGACGCGCGCCATTGCCTCGCTGAAGGAGCGTGAGCGCAATCAGGAAACGGTCAACCTCTGCGTCGAGATCGAACGAATCGAGGAAAAGTCGGTTGCCGTGATCTACAAGGCGATCAAGGCGCTGTTCGATGCCGAAGGTGACGACCGTGCTGCAATGCGGGCAATGCGCATGCGACAGTTCTATTCGTTGCAGGAGAAAGTGTTGCGGGCAACGAAGAAGGCGGCCCAGACGCTCGAGGAAATCCTGCTGCAGAATGCCTGAACTCGTGTTTCGGGCGTGCCCATCGTGCGCCGGCCGGTGAAACCCCGGCCGGCGTTGTTTGCTGGGGCGGCGACGAGTCCTCCCGGAGGAGTTGCGCCGCCGCGCCTCGTGCCGCTGGCCTTTTGAGCGCGCGCGGGCATGTCCGCCTCGGCCGGCAGCGCAGTCGTTGCTTCCCTCCAGTACGTCAAGGGCGTGCCTTTTCCCGGCGACATTCGTTGCCGGCAGATCCTGGTCACCGGACCGCCGGGCGCCGGCAAGAGCACCTTGATCATGCGCCTGGGCGGGTGGTCCGAAGAGGGCTACCTCGACCTCGGTCGTAAGCATTGGTGGCGCTCTGAGATTCTGACGGTCAGGCCACGCGAGATCCATCTCGGGATGCCCTTCATTGGGCTGGCGAACGCCGCTGCGGTCTTTGATGTCGAGTTTCTGCAAAACGAATCCTTTCCCGCGGTTGACTTCGCGCGCATCATCTTGCCGCCGCGCAAGCGCTACTTCTTTTCGGTTGACTGGTATCGGCGTTATGTCTTCGAGTTCCTTCTGCCGCCTGCCGACTTGCTGCTGGCCAGGCGCAGGGCGCGCGCGCAGGAGAGTACCCATCCCGTTGACCGGCAGATCAGCCTTGAAATCTGCGCCGCGCAACTCGAGGTCTTCCGTCGCGTGGCAGAGTTTCTGCACGCACGGGGGTTTTACGTGTATCACCGCGAGACGATGGATTGTGCTCCGCAGCGTTTTCTGACCGCCCAGTCCCGGCCGTGAAGAGGCGCAGGGGCTGGCGCGCAGACAAGCTATCGAGTGTGCTGGCCCGAATCAAAGGGGCGCTGGCTCGACTCGGTTTCGGCTGGGGGCACAACCTGAAACTGGGCGAAGCGTACCGTCTCGGCAGCACGAAGGTGCGCGTACCCCTTGACGGCGTTCCGATCGAGATAACGCTCGGACTGAATGACCGGCGACTTCACCTTTATCGCGAGAATCGCCTTGATCGCGACGGGAAGCCCGTCTGGCTGGAGAGCTTCATTCTTGTCGACCCGCGCACGCACATGCGCCGGATCGCTGGCTTTCTGCGCCTGAGCCCAAAGAGCTGGCTCGCGCTGGGCTCAGGCGACGAAGTTCAGAAGGCGATTTTCGACTATCCTGAGGCAATCGACGAGCAGCACATGGTGCTGATCTATGGCCGGGATGCGCTGATCTTTCGCAATCTGAGCGACGCCGGAACGGCGATTGCGCCGGTGATCGACAATGTTGGCCTGAGCCGAATCGGCCGGCTGCGGCGCCTGCGCGACATCATTGGCGGAAGAGTCGAAGTCTTGCCGCGTGACGACGCCTTGCGCTTGATCGAAGAGGTCAACCGTCTGATGCGCAGCGAGGCTTACCGCTCCACCGACGAGCGCGGCTTGCCTGGTGGATTGCTCGCCTTGCCGCGCAGCATGACCCCGGTTGTCGTCGCCGACCTGCACGCGCAGGCCGATAACCTGCTCACGGTGCTGGCTCAGAATGCCTTCCTCGATGCGCTTGAAGAGGGCTGCGCGGCGCTCGTCATTCTTGGCGATGCGGTCCATTGCGAGCTCGACGGACAACTGCACCAGATGGAAGGCTCGATGTTGCTGATGGATTTGATCTTCCGCCTCAAGCTGCGTTTTCCGAGCCAAGTCTTCTACATACGTGGCAACCACGACTCGTTTTCCGAGGAACTGGCCAAGGACGGGATTCCACAAGGCCTGTTGTGGGCGAAAGAACTCAGCCTGAAGCGCGGTCCTTCGTACCTGAAAGCGATGCAGGAGTTTTATGACCTTCTTCCTTATATAGTTGTATCGCCCGATTTCATCGCGTGTCATGCCGCACCCCCAACCAGCAAGGTGAATCGCCAGATGCTGATCGAGATTCATCAGCATCCCGGCCTGATACTTGAACTGACCAGCAATCGTCTGCGCCGGCCGAATCGGCCGCTCGGCTACAGCAGGCGCGACGTAAGGAGACTCCGCCGCTCACTCCACCTCGATCCGGCAACGCCGTTGATCGTTGGTCATACACCGATCGATCACGAGGCGACGGTCTGGCTGAACGTCGATGGAATTGATAACCATCACGTATTGTTCAGCGCCCGGCCAGAAAGCGTCGGGGTTTTTGTGCGGGTCAGCGGAAAAATGATTCCATTGATCTACCCGGTGGATGCGCTGAGCGCGCTGATCAACGCGTTGGCCGAGACTCTGGGCGACTGACGCCGCGCGGGGCGCCGGCACGCTTGCACAAGGAGGCTAGCGCGGTTTGGCCTTGGCGTTCGCTGGTCTGTGGACTATAATCCTGGCATGGTCGTAATTCCGGCAAACCGGAAGCGCTTTGGACGCGGGTTCGATTCCCGCCACCTCCACCACTACGGGGGTGTACTGGTTTCGACAGGGTGAAATATGGCGAGCAGGCGACCCGAGAGGCGACGGACGTAATCCGCGCAAAACCACAAACGCCAACGATGAGCGTTTCGCACTGGCCGCTTAAGGCCTGCTGAGGGCGTAGCCGCCCAATAAACAGAATGGCTATCGGCGGGGGCTTCGGTCCCCGCCGTCATTTCTTGGGACGCTAACGGGGGCAGGCCATGAGCGCTGGCAAAAACCGACTCGCGGCACAGCGACCGGCGCAGCGCCGCTAGCTGGGCCTTTTCCAGTCTTTTCTAGCGATTCTCTGCGGTCGTCAGGAAGCTGTTGATCTGTTCGTCGACCTCATTGCGCTCTGCATCACCCAAGAGCTCGCCTTCTCTCTGCGAATTATTGTAGTCGGTCAACTGCGATTCGAGCGCATTGAACTTGGAGGGCGGTGATTGACGTAGGCGCGACAGTCGCCGGATCAGGCGCTGTTGTGCAAAAGTTTCGGAGGGGTCTGGCTTGCCCAGCAGGTACTCGGAGCCACGTTTGGTCGTAACGACCATGGAGTTCGACTCAAGGCTGTAACCGGTGACTGGGGAAGTCCTGATGTGCGACGAGGAGGGAAAACGCGGGTTGCTTCCGTAGACTCGCCCTTCGATACACACGAGGGTTTCGCCTTCACGGGTGATCAGTTCAAGAATCTTCCAGTTATTGAGGATATTCATAGTGCTCCCCGACCCGACCAGTTCGCGACGTACCGCATCAAGATATGATTTTACGCCAAAAAAAAACTTTGTGCACCGTTTCGAGCGAGCCGGTGCTTGCCCGCGCCGGACTCGCGTATCGCGTACGACCCCTGCCGGCTTGCGGGTTGGTGTCTTGCAAGAAACGATGCCGGACTGCAAGGTGCCTGAAACTACTTGTCGCCGCGTGCTCCTGGTTGCACCCTGCTTGTCAAGCAATACGCCTCCCGCTGAGCAATCGACATCACGCTGATCTGCTCTGAATAAGCGTCTCGAACGTGCTTCGCACACGATGCGGAACGGCATCCGTCGCCCTCGACCATCTTTGGGGTGCAATCTGGAGTCGTAGTGAGCGGTTGAAGCAAGATTTGTGCCGTAATTCAAAGCGGCTTAGAGTGTTCCGATAAAACATATTCTTAGATGACGTAGCAAAAACACTGTTTGCGACGCATGTAAAGTATTCCGACAGATCGTGTTCGAGTTCAGCCGCTCGCTGACTAGAGCAGGTGTTGCCGCTCGTCGGCCGTCAGTGCATCGACACAAGCCATCTGTCGCTCCAGCACGGCTGGCGTTGCTTCGGAGGGGTCGTGTCCACGGGCGTTGCGGCGACGGAGGCGCGCGCGCAACTGAGCGTGGCTGGCTTGCGGTGCGACGATGTGGAATGGCACCTCGGCGCGTTTGGCCAGGTCGCGGAAATCCTCGCGCCACGAATGTTGCAGGAAAGCAGCGTCAACCACCACCGACCAACCGCCGGCGAGCGCCTCGCTGGCCAGCTTGTGCAGCCGACTGTAGGTTTGCTCGCTTGCTTCGGGCGAGTAGATTCCGCGGTCGACCGGCGACTTGCTGTCGGCGGTCGGCGCCAGCCCGAACAGGCGCTTTCGCTCAACATCTGAACGCAGGCGGATGGTGGAGCCCGCTGTATCCTGCAGGACGAGTTGCCGCGCTGCGCGACTCTTGCCACAGCCGGCAAGGCCGTGGGTGATGATCAGCCGTTTGGCGCGAGCTTGAGTGAGATGAATGCCCAGAGCGAGGTAGTGGCCGGCAGTGGAAAAGTCGCCCGAGGCCTGAGCGGCGCGAATCGCCGCAATCTTGGCTCGCACGAGAGCACGGTAGACCGCGTAATACCGCAGAACGGCCAGCGCCGCGTAATCGCCGCTGGCGCTCAGCCATTCGTTGATGAACCATCCGGCCAGTGCCGGCTGCTGGTGGCTGAGCAAATCGATGTAGGTGAAGGCGATCTCACTTGCAACGTCGATCCAGCGCAGGTCCTCACTGAATTCGATACAGTCGAAAAGCCTCACGCGTGATCCAATCAACACCAGGTTGCCCAGGTGCAGGTCGCCATGGCACTCGCGTATCCGTCCGGCGGCCCGGCGCGCAGCCAACTGCGGCACCAGGCGATCGGAGTTGCGCAGAGACCAGGCTGAAAGCAAGGTGAGCTGAGCCTGTATCGGGCCGTCGGGCAGGAGGGCTTCGAGTGTGGACAGGTTGTCGAGCACCTGTGAGCGAACGCGTTCAGGCCGGCCAAAATCGCTCGCCGGTGGAGCGACAGCGGCCGCTTGGTGAAAGGCGGCAATGCGGGTGCCGAGTTCGGAGACATGCTGCGGATGAAGGTGATGGTGTACGCAAAGCCGGTCAAGCCGCCCACTTTCTGCGAAGCGCCGCATTTTCACGGCATACTCGAGTATCCTGCCGGATCCGCCGACGACAGGCCTGCCACCCTGATCGACGATGCTGACCACCTCGAGATATAGGTCGGGAGCGAAACGACGATTCAGTTGCAGTTCGGCGGTACAGCAAGCCAGCCGCCGCTCCAGCGTGCCGTAGTCAAGAAAGGGAAGCACGACCGGCTTCTTGATCTTGTAGACGAAGTTCCCGGCGATGAGAAGCCAGGAGGCGTGGGTTTCAACCAGGTCGACCTTGGCCGGAGGTTCGGGGTAGCAGCGGGGTTCGAGAAGGGCGCCGATCAATGGCGGTAAGGCTGCGCTCATCGATTCTCCAGCAGCCGATGCGGAAAGCTCGCTGCAGCGCAGGGCGGCACGTCAAGCCGTGACGACAAAATACGCTCGACGAGCGGCAAGCCGATGCTGTGGATAGCGCGATGCATGCTGCGGGCTGCATCGAAATGCGCACTGAAGCACGGCAAAGCGGAAACAGTGCACAAAACGATGGCGAGGAACCCGCTAGACTCGCTTGCAGGGCGTTGAGCCAGGTAATTGCGCTCGAGTTCCTCCTGGCGTTCGTGGGGCGAGCCGGTGCTGTCGCCATCGCTGGTCGGGACAGCGCGTTGCGGGAGGCCGACGCGCGGGCTGTCCAGGGGCGGCCTGACCGTAAGGAAATGTAGACGCATGCGACGAACTCCAGAGGACGCAGGGAAGGTATTCCAGGGGTTGGCGACCGCCGCGCCAAGCCAGGTCGCCCTTTGCCTGGCAGCGCCATGCGGGTCGGCACGCCGCCAGTTCATCCGGGGTGCTCCCGGCACGCTGCCAAGCGCGCAATCTACACCCTCAGCCGCGATAAATCACGTGTTCGGCCGGACCCGCCTGAAGGGTGTGCAGCGCGACCTGTATCCGGCTTTCAGGACATTGGTTTAATGACCGTAGTTTCTGATGGCCCGGCGCCGGTTGGGCCTCGCTGCCGGGAAGCGGCGTGCACGGGTTCGCTGCGGGCTCCTGGGTCGTGCGGTAAGCGTTTGACGGAACACTGCTTTGTGCGGATACTTGCCGCTGCCACGGGTGGCGGGTACGGACCGGTCGGCGTCCGATGATGCGAAAGGAGACTTGCAGCTTGCAGCGATCGAGGTGGCGTCTGATCCTGGTTCTGCTCAGCGTACCGGTGGCGGTCGTCGTTTTTGGTAGTCTCTTCGTGCTCGCGGCGGAGCATCTCGAAGGTAGAGCGATCGACTTCTGGTCGGGGCTGCAATGGGCCTTGGCCATGCTGTCGGGTGCCGGTTCGAGCGCCTTCCCGCGCGGATCTCATCCCCTTACGGTTACCCTGACCATTCTTGCGCAGGGGTTCGGAATGTTGTTCCTTCCCATGGCCATTCCGTTCTGTCTCCTGCCCTATGTCGAAGAGCGTTTCGAGGCTCGCTTGCCGCATTGCCTGCCACCGATGCGTGGCCGCGTTCTCTTTTATCGCTACAGTTCAACCATCGAATCGGTTCTCGACGAGTGCCAGCAAAGCGGTACCGGCTTCATTATCGTAGAGGAGGATATGGCGCTTGCCCGGCGTTTGCGCAATCGCGGCTACGATGTGGTCTTCGGGAAGGTAGAGGACGATGCGCACTTGCTGAGCGGTGTCGAGGATGCTCGTGCGCTGGTTACCAACGGGCCCGACCAGGGAAATGCAATGTGTATCCTGAGTGCCCGGGAGAGCGGTTTCGACGGCCCGATCTACGCGCTCGCCGACGATCTGCCATACCGCCCACCACTCCTTCAGGTGGGCGCTTCAGAAGTGCTTACTCCCTTGCCGGTGCTGGTCGCTGGGCTTGCCGCGCGCGCCAGCACGCACATCAGTCCGCCGATCGAAGGGCTGCGCCTGCTGAGCAGTCAGGTCGGCGTTGCCGAGTTTCGCGTGCGGGCGAGCAGCCCGTTGGCCGGTGTTCGGCTGGGCGACCTGCACCTGCGCGTGCGGCACGGAGTTACGGTGGTTGGGCAATGGGTAAACGGCAGCTTTGCGTCTGCCATGGGCCCGGAGACGCGCATCGAACCCGGCGCGATTCTGGTTGTGGTCGGCGCGCACGCGAATCTGACGAAGGTTGAACGTCTGGCGATACCGGTTCGCCGCCGGGGGCCAATCGTTGTTGCTGGCTATGGTGTCGTCGGCAGGCGACTGGTCGAGCTGCTGAACGAGGCGGGAGAAACGACAACGGTCATCGACAAGGAGCCGATTCCAGGAGTCGATATCGTCGGCAACGTGCTCGAGCATGCTACGCTGGAGCGCGCCAGAGTGTGTTGGGCAAGCGCCGTCGTTCTCGCCTTGAGCAATGATAGCGAAGGAATATTTGCGACGGCCGTGGTGCGCGATCACGCCCCGGAAGTGCCCTTGATCGTGCGCGCCGAGCGGACTGCCAATGTCGCCCGCCTCTACCAGGCGGGTGCTGACTGTGCTTTGTCGCTCGGTCAGATTGCCGGGCGGACGCTGAGCTATTACCTGCGCGGCGAGCAGGCGGTGGCCATTGACAGTCGTCTGAGGTTCATCCGCGTCGCCCCTGGGCTGCTGGTCGGTGGGCATCCGGTGCGCGACCGAGTGCGCGAGCGAACGGGTGCAGCGCTGGTCGCCGTCGAACGTGGGCCGGGCGTGATCGTGGATTTCGAGGATGACTTCTTGGTTCGCCCGGATGATAGCCTGCTGGTTTGCGGGACCAGCCCCGAGCTGTCATCGTTCATTCGCGAGTTCAGGGCGACCGCGGCGCAAGCTCAGCGCACCTGAGAAACGGGCACTCAGTCGCCAACGAGCGGGTTTACTCGGGCCCGGGAATATGGTGTGATGTGCGGGATTCGTCGCGGTGCACGAGCGGCCGTTGCTGCCGGGACAGGCGTATCCAGCCTGAGACTTCCAGCAGAATCCGTGTGCAGTGTCCGGGCGAGTTCCCGATCCCAACAAATTGCCGGAGGTGCAACATCATGAAGATTCGTCTGCTGGTTTTGTCCGCCCTGCTTGCTCTGGCCGCATCGGCGTGTGGGCAAAAGGAAGATGCCGCAAAAGCGGCGGCCAAGGAGTCGGCGCAAAAGGCCGAGGAGGCCGCGAAGAAAGCTGGCGAAGCCGTTGGGGCAGCCGCGGTAGCCACCAAGGAGGCGGCGAAGGATGCCGCCGTGGCGACCAAGGAAGCGGCGAAGGATGCCGCTGTTGCCGCCAAGGAAACCGCGGCTGGGGCGGCCGCTACGGCCACTGAAAAGACCAAGGAAGTGGTTGAGGCAACCAAGGAAGCCGGCAAAGAGGCGGTTGCCAAGGCGGCCGACGCGACCAAGGAGGCTGCTGACAAAGCCAAGGCTGCGGTCGGCAAGTAGGGCGCAGCACGCGCGGGGGAGCATCGGCCTGTGCGCACGGTGCTTGCCCGCTCGTCGCAGCCGGGGGCAATGCCTGGCCTGCGTCCTGCTGCTGCGCAGCAGGATCAGTCGGTCGCCGGCACGGGAGCCGGGCGTGTGGCAAGTTGTACGCGGTTTCGCCCCTGAGTTTTCGCCGTGTACAGGGCGCGGTCGGCGCGCGCGACGAGTTCGGCTGCCGACTCTCCGTTGACGAGGTCGGCGACGCCGATCGATACGGTAAAGTTTCCCACCCAGGTTTCGTTCTTGCCATTCTGTTTGACGCGACTCGCGGCGACCATCGCGCGCAGCGCCTCCGCCAGGCCGACGGCGCCACCGCGCGGCGTCTGCGGCAGGAGCACGGCGAATTCCTCGCCGCCGTAGCGTGACGCCGTATCCTTGCCTTTGACGTTTGCCCGCAGGATCTCCGCTACCTTGATCAGTACCCTGTCGCCAAACGGGTGGCCGTAGGTATCGTTCAGACGCTTGAAGGAATCAAGGTCGATCATCAGCAGGCATGGTCCCGGGAGGACGCCGGCATCCATTGCCTTGATCGATTCGGCAATTGCCAAGTCGAAGCCGCGGCGGTTGGTCAGACCGGTCAGCGGGTCGAGCAAGGCCTCTTCGCGCGCACGTGCGACATCACTACGCAACTGCTGCGCCTCGCGCATGCTCTGCTCGAGCTGTTCCTGCAGTGCGGAAATCGCCGACTGCATTTCGCGCGTTCCGCGCAAGATGTCCTCGACGCCGACGCCGTATTGACCTCGCGCTCCCGGAGGTTCCACCAGTTTGCCACTCCAGCGTTCAAGCGAGTCGCCGAAGCGCGTTGCTTGATTGCCCGCTTCAACCGCCGAGGCCGAAACCTGATCGACCAGTTGCGTTACGCTGTCGCCGATCCGCTGGGCAGCCTGCGCATCGAGCGCCGCGATGTACTTCGCATAGAGGGCATAAGTCGTCTGGTCGTCCAGGCGCTCTCCGCGCTGGAGTATCGTGTCGATGGCTGCCTGCAGATCGGGATTGATTCCGGCAACGTACTCGTACCAGATCGCATAGCTGGCCGGATGCAGGCCGGCTGCCTGCTGGGCCATGCGCTTGACTGCCAGACGCAAGTACTCGGCGCTCTGCACCGTGTCGTGGCGATACTTCATATCCTCTTCCCCTTTTCTCTGTCCCTGGCCGCTGCCGGCTGTCCTGCGCGCCAGGCGGGCATTTGGCTGCGCGCCTCAGGGTACCGCCGGCGCATCAAGAATCATCCGGCCTGCGCGCAATACCCGTTCGACCTCGCCCTCTGGCAGCGGACGGCTGAACAGATAGCCCTGCATCTTGTGGCAACCCGCGTGTTTGAGAAACTCGACCTGGGCCTGAGTTTCGACGCCTTCGGCGATCACTTCGAGTTCAAGGCTGCGAGCCATCGCGATGATTGCCGTCGTGATGCCAGCATCGTTCGCATTATGCGGCAAGCCGCGGATAAAACTCTGATCGATCTTCAACATGCCAATGGGAAAGCGCTTGACGTAGGAAAGCGATGAGTAGCCAGTGCCGAAGTCATCGATCGCGAAATGAACGCCAAGTGCCTTGAGGCGGAGCAATCCTTCGGCGCGGCGCACCTCGGCCTGCATCAGAATACTCTCGGTCAGTTCGAGCTCAAGGCATTCAGGACTGATCCCGGTCTGCGCGACAATTGCCGCAACGCGGCCGATGAAATCGCTGCCGCGCAGTTGTCGGGCGGAAACGTTGACCGCGATGCGCGGCATCGGTACGCCGCGCTGCTGCCACTCAATCGTCTGCAGGCACGCCTTGTGAATCACCCACTCTCCCATGGCTACGATCAGGCCGCTTTCTTCCGCAACCGGGATGAAATCGATCGGCGAGACCAGGCCGTGCTCCGGATGGCGCCAACGGATGAGCGCTTCGAGCCCGACGACCGAACCATCGGCGGTGCCAATTTGCGGTTGATAGAACAGGCAGAATTCTTCGCGTTCGAGTCCTTTGCGTATGTCATTTTCCAGGGCGAGCCGCGTCATCGCCTGGTTGGTCAGCGCTTTGCTGTATTTCTGCCAATTGTTGCGGCCCTGCGCCTTGGCGTGATTCATCGCCGTATCGGCGTGTTTGAGCAGCGACGCCGCATCGTCACCGTCCTCGGGGAAGGTGGCGATGCCGATGCTGGAAGTGACCGTGATCTCCTGTTCGCTGATCACGAAGGGGCGACTGAGCAGGGCCAGCATGCGCTCGGCGATCGGTGTGATGACCTGAGTGTCGTCGACCCCGGGCAGGACGACGGTGAACTCATCGCCGCCCAGACGTGCGAACTGGGGGCCGAATTGATCAAGCGCCGGGCGCGAAACGAAGTCACCGGGGCGAAGTTTCTGCTTCAGCCGATCGGCCACCGCCTGCAGCAGGTAGTCTCCGGCGTTGTGGCCCAGCGTGTCGTTGATCCGCTTGAAGTCGTCGAGGTCGAGGAAGAGAAGCGCCAGTGGTCGGCGCGCGCGGCGGGCGCGGAGTAATTCGCCCTCCAGGCGTTCGAGGAATCCCTGCCGGTTGGGCATGCCGGTCAGGGCGTCGAAGTAAGCCAGGCGACGCACTTTTTCCTCGTTCAGCTTCTGCAGCGTGATGTCACGTACGACGATCACCACCTGATTCTCGCCGCTCGGTGCGATGCGCGCTTCGTAGTGGTGACGTCCGTCGGGCATGGGCAGTTTGTAGGTCACCGCTTGCAGGCCCTGGCGGGCGAGCGTGCGCTCGATGCCGTGCAGAATCACTTCGGCGGCATCACTCGGGAGAATCTCGGACAGGCGCTTGCCCAGAAAGTCTTCCGGCGGAACGAAAGGCAGTTGGCCAAAGGCGGGCTTGAAGTCGAGGTAACGGCCCTCTCCGTCGAGGACGAAGATCATGTCCGGGATGGCTCGCGTGATTGCTGCCTGCTTTTCCTCGAGTTCGCGCAAGCGGCGCGCTGCCTGCGCCGAGCGCACCACGTAGCGCGCTCGATGGCCGAGCATCGGCCAGTTGATCGGCTTGGCGATGAAGTCGTTGGCGCCCGCCATGTACGCCTGGTTGATCGACCTCAGGTCGTCCATGCCGGTGACCATGACGACTGGCAGGTCGGTTGCGTCCCAGTTCTCGCGTATGCGCCGGCAGACCTGGAATCCGTCGAGGCCCGCCATCTCAACGTCGAGCAGAACGAGACTCGGCACGGCGGCGGCCAGCATGTCGAGCGCAGCCAGCCCGTCGGCCGCTTCGCTGACCTCGAATTCAAAGCGAGTCAAGGTTTCACGTTCGAGCAGGCGCATGACCTGGTCGTCATCGACAATCAGCACGGAGGGCCGCAGTGCTTCAGCGGGCGGTTGCCCTGCCTGATCCTCCAGCGCATCTGAACTTGCATTCTGCTGCTTGGCCATCTCGATTCCGCGTGCAACGGTGCGCGCAAACACGCCCCCAGGTTTGGGTTGCGCACGCGCTTTACGGTTAACGGTCCTTAACTCGGGAACTTGAGGGAAGAAGGGGTCGGGGCAAGCCCGGCGCGGCCGGCAGCGGTCAGCGCGTCAACCGGGTAGAGGAGCAAAGAGCGCGGCGAGGTCGTCATTGCCAAACTTTGCCTCGATCTCGCGATCGGCGGAGAGAATGCGAGCAGCGAGTTCGGCCTTGCGTTCTTGCAGGGCAAGGATCTTTTCCTCGATGCTGCCGGCGACGATCAGCTTGTAAACAAAGACCGGCTTGTCCTGGCCGATGCGGTGGGCGCGGTCGGTTGCCTGGTTTTCCGCGGCCGGGTTCCACCATGGATCGTAATGTATGACCGTATCGGCAGCAGTCAGGTTGAGCCCGACGCCACCGGTCTTCAGGCTGATCAGGAAGATCGGTACCTCACCCGATTGGAAGCGCTCAACCTGCTCTTCGCGGTTTCTGGTCTCGCCGGTGAGCATCAGGTAGTCGAGGCCAGCGTGGCGCAGTTCCTTCTCGATCAGCGCCAGCATGCTGGTGAACTGCGAGAAGAGGAGAATCCGGCGCCCCTCTTCGACCTGTTCCGGCAGCATCGTCATCAAGAGCTCGAGTTTGGCGCGTTCCTTGACCTTCTGGGCCGACTTCGCGCTCACCAGGCGGGGATCGCAGCAGACCTGGCGCAGCTTGAGCAGCGCGTCGAGAATGACGATCTGGCTACGGTTGAACCCTTTGCTGGCGATTTCCTCACGCACGCGCTCGTCCATCGCAATGCGTACTGTTTCGTACAGATCGCGCTGGCCACCGACCAGTTCGACGCTGCGCACGATGATCGTCTTGGCCGGCAACTCGCGCGCGACCTCCTCCTTTTTCCGGCGCAGGATGAACGGTCGCACACGGCGTGCGAGCAGGTCTCGCCGCTGGCTGTCGTGCTGCTTTTCGATCGGCGTCCGCCAGAACTTGTTGAAGTTGGGGTAACTGCCGAGGAAGCCAGGGAGCAGGAAGTCGAACTGACTCCACAGTTCGCCGAGATGGTTTTCCAGCGGTGTTCCGGTCAGACACAGGCGATGCCGGGCGGCCAGGCGGCGTACCACTTCGGCTCCCTGGCTGCGCGCGTTCTTCACCGTCTGCGCCTCGTCGAGGATCAGGAGGTGATAGCTGTAGCGGGTCAGTTCGGCAGCGTCACGCCAGAGCAGCGGGTAGGTGGTGAGCACGACGTCGTAGTTGCCGATTTCGGCAAAGCGCGCCTTGCGCCCCGGGCCGTGCAGCGACAGGATCGAAAGCCCGGGCGCGAAGCGCGCTGCCTCGTTCTTCCAGTTGAAAATCAGCGAAGTGGGGAGGATGATCAGGGCCGGCCGATCGAGTCGCCCGGCTTCCTTTTCGAGCAGCAGATGAGCCAGCGTCTGGGCGGTCTTACCAAGGCCCATGTCGTCGGCGAGAATTCCGGCAAGCTTGTGTTCACGCAGGAACTGCAACCAGGCGAGTCCCTCCAGTTGATAGTGGCGCAGTTCGAGCCCAAGTCCAGCCGGTGGCGTGATGTGGCGTATTCCCTGCGCCGCCGCCAGTTGCTCGGCCAGCTTCAGCAGGTCGCTCTGACCATGGAATTGCCAGCGGCTGCTGTCGTTCAGTTCGCTCAGGCGTGGTGCGTCGAAGCGCGAGAGCTGCAGTCTGGTGCCGCCGGAAAACCCCTCGAAGAGGTCGATCAGGGTCGCCGCCAACGGCTTCAGCCGCCATGCCGGCGCGCGCAGGCGCTGACTGGCCGGGGTGGTCAGTTCGATCAGTTCGTCGTCCGGGATCTGGGTCAACAAGCTGCTGTCGAGCCAGCGCCCGTCGCGCCGGAAGAGCGCGGCCAGCAAGGGTGCCAGCGGCAGGCGCTGGCCTTCGACGATAACCCCCATGTCGAGCTCGAACCAGCCATCGTCACCGGCGACGAGTTCAGCCGTCCATGCTTCGATGACGAGCAGACGATGCCGGAAGCTGTCGGCGAAGTCGACCTGCCAGCCGGCAGCCTGCAAGTGGTGCTTGTCCTCGTGCATGAAGAGCGGCCAGGCGCCCTCGCTGGCCAGAGCATAGGCGTTGTCGGGTGGTTTGCCAAAGGTATTCAGGACATAACCAGGAATCTTTTCCAGCCCGACGTCCGCCAGCGCCTGCATCAGACGCTGCTCGACCTCTACACGGCGCTCGATGCGTACCGTTTCACCGCTCTCCAGAGTGATGAAATCGCGCGCGTCGTAAGGCTTGACTTCGGCGTCGCCATAACGAAAGACAGGCAGTGCAACGTCGAACGAACCCCCGGCGAAACTGGCGCAGTAATCCCGCCAGCTTCGGTTGCCGTGCGTGCTCACCGTTTCCAGGCGCAGCAGCGCGAGCGGTTGGCCGACAATGACGCGCATCCGCGTGCTGCCCACCGGCTGCGCGCCGGGTAGCGGCGAGGTCGTCTCGGTCAGCGCCTCACCGACCAGCGCCGCTGCGCTTGGCGAGAGCGGCGGCAAGGAAAAGATCCGGGCGACCAGATCCGGGTTGCCGTCGACCGCGAGTGGCCCGAGCTGCCTTGTCGGCAGGTCAAGGTACCAGGGCGTCGTCCACGGAATGATCAGGCTGGCTGGCGGTCGCGGTTCGAGCACCGGAACCTGTTGCCCGTGTTCGTTGCTCCGCCAGCGCAGCCGGGCGGGCCGCGTGTCAGCCAGCGTCAGGCAGGAGAAATCGTCCCAACGGCAGAGGCGTTCGCTCTTTGCCATCCGTTGCAGTGCTTCCGGGCCGCGCTGCGGGCCAAGGCTGAAGGCGCGCAATCCGGTATCGACCGAACGCTCGGCCCAGAGCAAGGCGAGAATCAGCTGGTCATCTTCGCTGACGAAACGCGGTGGTTTGCTCAGCGCGCGGTCGATGTTCCACAGTTCGTCGGCGCTTTCCGGTTCGCGCCCCTTGTGCACCGTAACCCCGAAGCCGCTGCCGTCGCTCGTCCAGTGCAGCAGGTAGAACAACTGCTGGCGGGCAGGTGAGGCTCCGCGGTCCTTCTTGCTGACGGCCATCGCCACGCGGCGCAGTTCCTCGGTCCACGAGAGCGCGCCGGGGCTGGACTGTTCGATCTTGACGACCCCTTTGTCCGGTTTATCGAACATGCCCGTCCCCTGCTGTGGTCGCGCGATGAGCTCGACCGTCAGTCGCGAAAGTTGCCGTATTTGATCGGGAAGTCGGCAATCGTCTTGGTCACCAGGGCGATGCATGCCTGCAGTTCATCGCGCTTGGCGCCGCTCACGCGCACGGCCTCGCCCTGGATCGAAGCCTGCACCTTCAGTTTGGAGTCCTTGACCAGGCGGACGATCTTTTTCGCCAGTTCGGAGTCGATGCCGATCTTGATTTTCAGTTCCTGTTTGACCTTGTTGCCCGAGATTCGCTGCACTGGCTGATCATCCAGCCGCTTGGTGCTCTCTTTCTCCTTCTTCTCCATCGCCGGGAAGAGAAGGTCCTTGATCTGGCCAAGCTGGAACTCGGAATCGCCGAAAAGCGTGATCAGCCGGTCCTTCTCGTTCAGTTCGACCTTCGCGCTCGTGCCCTTGAAATCGTAGCGGTTGTCGATCGCCCGCCGGGCGACATCGATGGCATTGTGCAGCGCAGCCATGTCCGCTTCGGAAGAAAAATCGAATGAAGGCATGTCAAGTCTCCCAGTCGCTTACATTTTCCACATCTTTTCCAGAATCGTTTTGGTGATGAAGCCGATCATGCCGAAGGCAAGAACGAAAAAGAGGATGATCGTTCCCAATTTGCCGGCTTTCGCCTTCCACGCGATCTCGCCGATGATGAACAGCATGAAGAGGATGAAGGCACCGACCCCGAAGGTCATGCCGAAATCGGCGATCTGCTCTTCCGTCAGTCCGAACATCGACTGAGCCTGTCTTGTTCAGCGCTTGCGCTGCGCCAGTTTGGCCGCAATCCGCATGCGCAGGGCGTTCAGCTTGATGAAGCCGGCCGCGTCCTTCTGATCGTAGGCGCCGGCGTCGTCCTCGAAGGTGGCGATCGTCGAGTCGAACAAGGAGTCGGTCTTCGAATCGCGACTGACGACGATGACGTTTCCCTTGTAGAGCTTGACGCGTACCCAGCCGTTCACCGTCTGCTGCGTGTGGTCGATCAGCGCCTGCAGGGCGCGCCGCTCAGGGCTCCACCAATAGCCATTGTAAATCAGGCTGGCATAGCGCGGCATCAGATCGTCCTTCAAATGAGCGACTTCGCGGTCGAGCGTGATCGACTCGATCGCCCGGTGCGCCGGCAGC
>ERZ761603.1646-NODE-1646-length-16381-cov-314.034056_pt1 | contig 16381 bp, 11 predicted proteins | sample MGYA00511879_ERZ761603 | MGnify/ENA primary metagenome ERZ761603 (study PRJEB28899, sample SAMN02850040) | bioreactor sludge metagenome | biome: EBPR Sludge; feature: EBPR Bioreactor; material: flocular biomat | place: Australia: Thorneside Wastwater Treatment... | reverse complement strand
AGGCTGCTGGCTGGCCGATCTGGCCCTTGCTGCTGGCGTCAATCATTGCCGTGGCGTTGATCATCGAGCGCCTGGTGGCGCTGCGGCGCAGCAAGGTCATCCCCGCCGGGCTGCTGCAACGGGTCGTCGCCGAGTACCGGCAGAACGGCGCGAGCGCGGCACTGGTCGGCAACCTCGAGACGCATTCCCCGCTCGGTCGCATCCTCGCCGCCGGCCTGCGCAACGTCGGCAGTTCGCGCGAGGTGATGCGGGAAACGATCGAGGAAACCGGTGCGGTCGTCCTGCACGACCTCGAACGCTACCTGACGACGCTTGGCACGATTGCCTCGATCAGCCCGTTGATGGGTCTCTTCGGGACCGTCGTCGGCATGATCGAGATCTTCGGCTCGCAGGCGCCCGGCGGCAGCAACCCGATCCAGTTGGCCCACGGGATCTCGATCGCGCTCTACAACACGGGTTTCGGGCTGCTGATCGCCATTCCCGGGATGATCTTCTGGCGCCATTTCAGGGCGCTGGTGGACGGCTATGTCGTCGAGATGCAGCAGCAGGCGGTCCGTCTGGTCGAGGTTCTGCACGGCGAACGCAGGGCTTGACGGGAGGGGCTGACGATGAACTTCCGACGCGGCCGCACGAGCGACGTTCCCGAGATCAACCTGATTCCGTTGATCGACGTGCTGCTGGTGATCATCATCTTCCTCATGTTGACCACCACCTACTCGAAGTTCTCCGGGCTCGAGATCAACCTGCCGACGGCGGAGGCGAGCAAGCCGGAAGAGGCACCAAAGGAGATCAACGTGACCCTGACCGCTGCCGGTCAGGTGCTGGTCAACAAGGCGCCGCTGGCGTCGGCCAGCGTGCAGTCGATCAGTGAGGCGCTGCGGCGTGCTGCCGGCGACCTCAAGGAACCTGTGGTCGTGATCAACGCCGACGCCAAGGCCAACTACCAGAGTGTCATCGACATCATGCAGGCGGCGCAGACGGCGGGCTATCCGCGCATATCGTTCGCCACCCAGTCGCCGCACTGATGGCCGCCGCGGGCGTGCTGCGGCGGCTGCCTGAATGGTGGTACGAGCGCCGTCTGCTGCCCGTTCTCTGGCCGCTGCTGCCGCTTTCCTGGCTGTTCGCCGGGCTGGTGGCGCTACGGCGCCGGCTCTATCGCTGCGGTCTGCTGACTGCCTCCTGCCTGCCGGTGCCCGTGGTCGTCGTCGGCAACCTGACCGTCGGTGGCAGCGGCAAGACGCCGTTGGTCCTCTGGATCGTGCACCAGCTGCGCGCGGCCGGTTGGCGGCCGGGAATCATCAGCCGCGGGCACGGTGGCTCGGCGCGTACGGTGCTCCCGGTTGCGGGCGATTCGCCGCCGTCAGTGGTCGGCGACGAGCCACTTCTGCTGGCGCGGCGCAGCGCTGTGCCGGTGTTCATCGGCGCCGATCGGCTTGCTGCCGGGCACGCCTTGCTGGCAGCCCATCCCGACTGCGACGTGATCGTCTCCGACGATGGCCTGCAGCACTATCGCCTGCAGCGCTCAATGGAAGTGGTGGTCTTCGACGGGCGCGGCGCGGGCAACGGACGGTTGCTGCCGGCCGGTCCTCTGCGCGAGCCCCTGCGACGGCTGCGTGCGGCGGACGCGGTCGTCTGGCATGGTGAGCCGGAGCAGCGCATCGAGCAACTCGCAGCCGCCCTGCCGCAGGCGGTGATGCACCTGGCCGGCGAGCGTTTCGTCGCCGCCGCTGGCGAGGCGCGCAGTTGCAGCGCGGCTTCGTTGCGCGGACGACGGTTGCATGCGATCGCCGGCATCGGCGATCCGCGACGCTTCTTCGCGCAGCTCAGGGCTCTCGATCTCGACTTCGAGGAACATCCGTTCCCGGACCACCACTCCTACTGCGCGGCGGACCTCTCCTTCGCCGCCGATGGCGTGCTGCTGATGACCGAGAAAGATGCGGTAAAATGCGCCGGGCTGGTGCCGGGCGAGGCCTGGGTCCTGCCCGTCGATGCGGTGCTGAGTGCCCGCCTCGGACAACCTGGTCTGTTCGAGACAATTCTGGAGAAACTCAATGGACGCGCGCCTGCTTGATATTCTGGTCTGCCCCGTCTGCAAGGCCAATCTCGAGTATCGCAAGGCCGACGCGGAACTCCTCTGCAAGCCGTGTCGGCTGGCCTTCCCAGTGCGCGACGGCATTCCGATCATGCTCGCCGACGAAGCGCGGCCGCTGCGCAGCGACGAGGTCTGAGGGCGCGGCCGGGCGACATCGCGATGCGCTTCAAGGTCGTCATTCCCGCCCGCCATGCTTCCACCCGCCTGCCGGGTAAGCCGCTGCTCGATCTCGGCGGCAAACCGATGGTCGTGCGTGTCGCCGAACGGGCGTTGCTCGCGGGTGCCGACGAGGTGGTGGTCGCCACCGACCACCCGCTGGTGCTCGAGGTCGTCGGGCGGCACGGCCTGCATGCGCTGCTGACCAATCCCGATCACGCCAGCGGCACGGATCGCCTGGCGGAAGTGGTCGCGCTGTCCGGCTGGAATGAAGACGAAATCGTCGTCAATGTCCAGGGCGACGAACCGCTGATCGACCCGGCGCTGATCGTCCGCACGGCGTCCAGCCTCGCCGCCAGCGGTGCCGACATCGCCACCGTCGCGCATCCGGTGACTGAAGCAGCCGATTTCTTCAATCCCAACATCGTCAAGGTCGTCGTCTCGGCGCGTGGCGACGCCCTGTATTTCTCGCGCGCGCCGATTCCCTACGCCAGGGATCACTTTGCCCGTGAGGCAGGTGGCGAGACCCTGCCTCCCGCCATGCTCGCCTACCGTCACGTCGGCCTCTATGCGTATCGCGCGCACTTCCTGCGCACCTACAACCAATTGCCGCCGTCACCGCTGGAGGGGATCGAAGCACTCGAGCAGTTGCGCGCACTCTGGCATGGCTTTCGCATCAACGTGGCGATCGTCGACCACCTGCCGGCGGCCGGCGTCGATACTCCGGAGGACGCTCGCCGCATGCAGGAATGGTTCAAAAAGGTTTGACCGTGCGCCCGTTTGCAGGTAAGTTTCCCCCTGTCGGTCACGACAACGTGTTGCAGTGGCCCGTTTGTCATGGCACAAGTGATTGAAACGATGGATCAAGTCACCGTTTGTTTTGGCTAGGAAGGCGAAGCATGAAACTCATCCTGCTGGGCGCTCCAGGCGCCGGCAAGGGCACTCAGGCCCAGTTCATCCGGGAGAAGTTCGGCATTCCACAGATCTCCACCGGCGACATGCTGCGTGCTGCGGTGAAGGCCGGAACGCCGCTGGGAGTCGAGGCGAAGAAGGTCATGGATGCCGGTGGGCTGGTATCCGACGAGATCATCATCGGTCTGGTCAGCGATCGGTTGCGCCAGGATGACTGCCGCGCGGGCTATCTGTTCGACGGTTTTCCGCGGACCCTGCCGCAGGCTGAAGCGATGAAACTCGCCGATGTGGCGATCGATTACGTGCTCGAGATCGATGTGGCCGATTCCGAGATCATCGAGCGGATGAGCGGCCGTCGCGTGCACCTGGCGTCGGGGCGCACCTACCATGTCCGCTTCAACCCGCCACGTGCCGCCGGCAAGGATGACGTCACCGGCGAGGATCTCATCCAGCGCGACGACGACCAGGAGGAGACGGTTCGCAAGCGGCTCGAGGTCTACCATGGGCAGACCAAGCCGTTGCTGGACTATTACCGTGCCTGGGCAGCCAGCGGCGACCCGAAGGCGCCGCAGTGCCGCAGGGTCGCCGGTGTGGGCAGTGTCGAGGACATCCGGCGGGCCGTTTTCGAGGCGCTGCGCTAGGCGCCGGGCGATGATCGACAAGCGACGGCTGAATTCGCGAGCGCGTCTCGTGCGCGTGCCTGCGGCGACCACGTCAGATGCGGTGGCGGCTGGCGGTGGCGCGCGCAACTGGCCCGTGCCGGTGGCTGCCTGCGCTCCGGTATCGCGTTGCTGGCTCGAATGCACGTGAGCCGGGGCAAGGGACGCGCATTTCCTGGGTGTGGGGAAGTTGGATCCGCGGGGACCATCCTGCGGGCAGGGTAATCTAGAGAGGGAGGTGGTTTATGTCGACAGGGTTGATGTTCGCGCTCATCTGCGCGGTCCTTGCGGTGCTCTACGGCGCAGCAATGACGAAATGGATTCTCTCGTTGCCGGCTGGCAACCCGCGCATGCAGGAGATCGCCAAGGCCGTGCAGGAAGGGGCTTCGGCGTATCTCGCGAAGCAGTACACGACGATCGCGCTGGTCGGTGCGGTGCTCTTCGTGCTGATCTGGCTGGCGCTCGGCAAGGCGATGGCGATCGGCTTCCTGATCGGCGCCGTGCTTTCGGGCGCGACCGGCTTCATCGGCATGAACGTGTCGGTGCGTGCCAACGTGCGGACGGCCGAAGCGGCGCGCAACGGCATTGCTGCGGCTCTCGACGTCGCCTTCAAGGGCGGCGCGATCACCGGCATGCTGGTGGTCGGTCTCGGTCTGCTCGGTGTTGCCGGCTACTACGCGGTTCTCCGCGGCAGCGGCGCCGATCTCGAGCATGCCGTCCACCCGCTGGTCGGCCTGGCCTTTGGAGGGTCGCTGATTTCGATCTTCGCCCGTCTCGGTGGCGGCATCTTCACCAAGGGTGCGGACGTCGGCGCCGACCTCGTGGGCAAGGTCGAGGCCGGCATTCCGGAGGATGATCCGCGCAACCCGGCGGTCATCGCCGACAACGTCGGCGACAACGTCGGGGACTGTGCCGGCATGGCTGCCGACCTTTTCGAAACCTACGCCGTGACCGTGGTGGCGACGATGGTCCTCAGCGCGATGATGCTCAAGGGTGTCGCCGGTGCCAGCGATGGCCTGGTGGTCTACCCGCTGGTCCTCGGCGGCGTGTCGATCATCGCGTCGATCATCGGCTGCTTCTTCGTCAAGTCGAACGATGGCGGCAAGATCATGAACGCCCTTTACCGCGGGCTGGCGGTCGCCGGCATCCTGGCACTCGTCGCCTACTATCCGATCACCACGATGATGCTCGGTTCTGGCGTCACCCTGGCTGACGGCAGCCTGATCTCCTCGATGAGCATCTTCTGGTGCGCGGCAATCGGTCTCGTCCTCACCGGCGTTCTCGTCTGGATCACCGAGTACTACACCGGTACCGACTTCTCGCCAGTCAAGCGCGTCGCCGAGGCCTCGAGTACCGGGCACGGCACCAACATCATCGCCGGCCTCGCGGTGTCGATGAAGGCCTGCGCCCTGCCGGTGATCGCCGTCTGCGCGTCGATCTACATCACGCACGCGCTTGCCGGCCTGTACGGAATCGCCATCGCCGCCACGTCGATGTTGTCGATGACCGGCATCATCGTTGCCCTCGACGCCTACGGCCCGATCACCGACAACGCTGGCGGCATCGCCGAGATGTCCGGGCTGCCGAAGTCGGTGCGCGATGTCACCGATCCGCTCGACGCCGTCGGCAACACGACCAAGGCGGTGACCAAGGGTTACGCGATCGGTTCCGCCGGTCTGGCTGCGCTGGTCCTTTTCGCTGACTATACGCACGCCCTGGAAGCGAATTTTGGCGGCAGCCTGCGCTTCGACCTGTCGGATCACATGGTGATCATCGGTCTCTTCCTCGGCGGCCTCATTCCCTACCTCTTTGCCGCCATGGCGATGGAGGCGGTCGGCCGCGCCGCAGGCTCGGTGGTGATCGAGGTGCGCCGGCAGTTCAAGGAGATCAAGGGCATCATGGAGGGCAAGGCGAAGCCCGACTACTCGCGCGCCGTCGGCATGCTGACCGCAGCGGCGATCAAGGAGATGATCGTACCGTCGCTGTTGCCGGTCCTGGTGCCGGTTCTCGTCGGCCTTTTGCTGGGTCCGAAGGCACTCGGTGGTCTGCTGATGGGTACGATCATCACCGGCCTCTTCGTTGCGATCTCGATGACCACCGGTGGTGGTGCCTGGGACAATGCCAAGAAGTACATCGAGGACGGCCATTTCGGCGGCAAGGGTTCGGATGCCCACAAGTCGGCCGTCACTGGTGACACCGTTGGCGACCCCTACAAGGACACGGCGGGCCCGGCGGTCAACCCGCTGATCAAGATCATCAACATCGTCGCCCTGATGATCGTCCCGCTGATGGCGCCCCTCCCGGCTGCCAAGCCAGCCGCCGCTGCACCCGCACCGGTGGTTGCCGTGGTTGCGGTGCCGGTCGCCAAGGTGTTCTTCGCGGTCAATTCAGCCGAGGTGCCGGCGGATCTGGCGCAGACCCTGGCGGCGATCGTCGCCCACGCCAAGGCCAATCCCGGTGCGCGCATCGCCATCTCGGGCTACCATGACCCGAGCGGCAGCCAGGCGGCCAATGAGGAAGTGGCGAAGAACCGCGCCGTCGCCGTGCGGGACGCGCTGAAGAACGTCGGCGTCGACGAGCAGCGCATCGAGATGCGCAAGCCGGTCGTCACCACCGGCAGCGGTGACCCGGCCGAGGCGCGCCGGGTCGAGGTCAGCGTGCAGTAGGTGGCTGACGCAGCAGAAGGAAGCGGGCAGCTCTTCAAACGGGGGGCTGCCCGGCAGAAATGGCAAGGCCGCCCGTGGGCGGCCTTGCCATTTGCGGGTGATGCGTCGGCGCGCAGCCTCAGGCGTTGACCGCCGGATTCAGCGAGTATGTTCCAGTGATCCGTGCTTCGGCCAGCACGTGCCCCTGCAGCGCGGCGCGTAGCTGCGGCCCGCCGAGCCTGCCGTCCACGTCGAGGCGCTCGACATCGAGGGCAAAGAGCGTGAACACGTAGTGATGCACGATCTCGTCGTTCCACGGCGGGCAGGGCCCATCATAGCCGTAGTAGTCGCCGCGCATGTCGTTGTCGCCGGCAAACCATGCCGTGTAGTCGTTGATCCCCTGCCGCGCGCCGTGTGCCGCGTGCGGGCCCGCCTTGCCGCGCGGCGTCACGTCGCTGGAGAACTCGCCTTCGCCGATCTGCCGCAGGTCCGCTGGCAGGTCGATCAGCAGCCAGTGGAAGAAGTCCACCCGCGGCAGCGATGCCGGCACCGTGCGGTCCTCCTGATTGACGTCGTCGCCCTTGCTCGGGACGTCCGGGTCGTGGCAGATGAGGGCGAAGGAGCGGGTGCCTGCCGGCACGTCGCTCCACGCGAGTTGCGGATTGCGGTTGCTGCCGAGACACACATGGTGCGCCGGATCGGGGATGCAGAAGGCGAAATCGCCCGGGATCCGTTCACCGTCCCTGAAACTGCTGCTGGTCAATTGCATGATGTCTGGTCCTCCTGAAGGGTTATTCTGCCGCGCTGCGTTTGAAGTCACGCAGGCGAAAACCGGCAACCCATAGTGTAGCGAAATAGACGCCGGCGCCGAAGCACACGATCAGGGAAAGGCGCCACAGGCGTTCGCCGAGTCCCCAATGCAGCCAGTCGGTGGCGTCCCCGCCGGCGAACCAGAGTGCGGTGCCCATCGTCGCCAGAGCACAGGCGAGCCGGGTGTAGAACAGCGGCCAGCCCGGCTGCGGCGTATAAACGCCATGCCGGCGCAATCCGCGGTAGAGCAGGCCGGCGTTCAGGCTGGCGGCCAGTCCGATCGACAGCGCCAGCCCGGCATGGGCGAGCCAGCCGACGAACACCAAGTTGAGGAGCTGCGTCACGCAGAGGGTCAGGATGGCGATGCGCACCGGCGTGCGAACATTCTGCTGGGCGTAGAAGCCGGGCGCCAGGATCTTGACCAGGATCAGCGCGAGCAGGCCGAGGCTGTAGGCGACCAGTGCGTCACGCGTCTGCAGGACATCGTTGCTGGTGAAGGCGCCGTAGTGGAACAGGCTGCTGATCAGCGGCACGGCCAGGATGGCCAGCGCCAGCGCCGCCGGAGCTGCGAGCAGGAAGGCCAGCCGCAGTCCCCAGTCGAGCAGTCGCGAGTATTCGTCGGTCTGGCCCGCCGCATGGCAGCGCGCCAGTGACGGCAGGAGGATGGTGCCGAGCGCGGCGCCGAGCAGGCCGGCAGGGAACTCCATCAGGCGATCGGCGTAGTAGAGCCAGGAGACGCTGCCGGTGGCGAGGAAGGAGGCGAAGATGTTGTTCAGCAGGAGGCTCACCTGCGCCACTGAAACACCGAGGATCGCCGGTGCCATCAGGCGGAAGATGCGCCGCACACCTTCGTCGCGCAGCGACAGTGCAAAACGCGGCAGCATGCCGATGCGTTTGAGGTAGGGAATCTGCAAGGCGAGCTGCAGCGCGCCGCCGATGAACACCGCCCAGGCCAGCGCCATCACCGGCGGCGCGAAGTGGGGGGTGGCAAAGAGCGCCATGAGGATGAACGAGACGTTCAGCAGCACCGGCGTGAACGCCGGAATCGCAAAGCGGCTCCAGGTGTTGAGGATGCCGCCGGCGAAGGCCACCAGCGACATGAAGAGGATGTAGGGGAAGGTGATGCGCGTCAGGTCGACGGTCAGCGCGAACTTCTCCGGGTTGCCGGTGAAGCCCGGTGCCGACAGGTAGACCAGCAGCGGTGCCCCCGCCATGCCGAGCAGGGTGACCAGCAGGACGATCAGGAAGAGCAGGCTGGCGACGCGGTCGACGAGCTGCCGGGTTGCCTCATTGCCGCGCCTGTTGCGGTACTCGCCGAGGACCGGCACGAAGGCCTGTGAAAAAGCCCCCTCGGCAAACAGCCGGCGCAGCAGGTTCGGCAGCTTGAAGGCGACGAAGAAGGCGTCGGTCAGCATGCCGGCACCAAAGGTGCGGGCGACGACGAAGTCACGGACGAAGCCGAGAATCCGCGACAGCATGGTCATGCTGCTGACGGTGGCGAGGGTCTTCAGAAGATTCATGGTCGCTTCGCGAGGGTGCCGGAGCGCGACGCAAGCGGTCGGGTCAGCCAGGCCGGAGCCGGGTCGTCAACCCGTCACCGTGTCGCGCGGTCGGTCAGCCGTCGCCAGAAAGGGGCAGACGGCCGGTTACTGCGGCTTCTTCGCTTCCGGATTGATCGTGATGCCGCGCTGCTGCAGGGCGCTGACCACCGACTGGGCGTTCCTGTTGCCGGCGGTGGCGAGTTTCTGCGTGCCGCTGGCGAGTGCCTCGAGCTGCGCCCGCATCTTCTCGGCGTTCCGGAAGGTCGTCTCCTGATTGCTGCGCAGGTTGGCCAGGCTGCTCCGCTCCTGGTAGAGCTGGCTCGCCTGGAAGCCTGACCAGACGACCATCGCCACTGCCAGCAGGCAGATCGGCACGAAGACGTTGCCGGACTGTTGCTCGTTGCTGTCGTTGCTGTCGTTCATGTCGGTCATCGGCCTGGCGTCGCCGCCGGCGCGGCGCTGAAGCTGATCCCCTGCGCGGCCAGCAGGTCGCCCAGTTGCGTGTCACCGTCCCTGGCTGCCAGATCGGCGAGCGACTTGACCAGCGACTGGTAGAGCGGCTCGAGCTGCAGGCTCTGCTGGATGTACTGAGCACGGGCGCTCAGTTCGTTCTGTGCTTCCCGGTTGCTGCTGAACATCAGCGCGTTGAGCACGGCCAGAACCAGGGCCAGCACGCCGAGCAGCATCAAGATCCGATATTGTAAGGTGTTCACACGCGCATTCTCCTGCGAAGAGGGCCGCTCGATCGGGCGGCCTCTCTTCGCAGCGACCTCCCAAACGGTCAGTGTACCATGCTGCGCCGACGCTGCAGAAGCAGACTGGCGAGAGCGATGGTCAGCAACATCATCGTCGCCGGCTCGGGAACCGTACCGCCGCCGCCCTGCTGGTCGATGACGTTGGCGACGATGCGCAGCGTGCGCTGCTGTCCGAGGTCGGGACCGGAGCCGTTCTGGCTGAGCGCATCGAGCCTGATCAGGTCGTCGAGCACGCCGAGGGTCGTGGCGTCGAAGACGTAGTCGAGGCCGCCGATGCTCTGGCCGGCTGCCAGTCCGCTGAAGGGGTCCCAGCCGGTGAAGCTGAAGCCGTCGGCGTCGCCCGTGGCGCTGAGGTCGAAGGTTCCGCTCAGGAAGTCGGCCGGTCCGCTGGTTGCGTTCGCGAGTTGCAGCGAACCATTGATGCCCAGCGTGCCGAGCACGATGTTGCCCAGATCGAGCGTGTAGTCGTTGCCAATGACGCTCAGCGTACCGAGGCCGGAGAACTTGGTGAGCGCTGCATTGGCGATGTTGTTCACCTGCGCCTGCAGGAGCACCGCCGCGTCGGTGCCGGCGCTGATGTCAGCCATGTCGGCGTTCTGACTGATGAAGGCGACGCTGGCGTTCTGACTGAAGGCACCCGCCGTTGCCGTCGCCAGCCCGACGGCGATCTGCCCGCTGCCCTGGGCGACGATGCCGCTGCTGGCAGCGCCGGCGGCGAACGGCCCGCTGACGCCGTTCAGGCTGGCGTGCAGGGTGTCGTTCAGGCCGCTGACGACGGCAGCGTTCTGGACCGTGACGTTCCTGCCGGCGACACTGTCACCGACGCGGACGATGCCGAAGTCGACCACCGGTGTCGTCGACTGCCCGACAGCAGCGGTGTAGACCTTGCCGGATACGCTGACCGTCTGTGGCGCCAGGTTGAGCTGGCAGTTCGGCGCGCAGTTGCCGACGTTGCTGGCGTCGGAGATCAGCGCGATGGTCGCGCTGCCGGCGTTGGCACCCGTGTAGTTGCCGGCGACGTTGGTGTTGAGGCCGACCTGCAGCGCGGTGCTGGTTGCACCCGGGTCGAGCAGGTTGAAGCTGCCGTTGGCCGTGACCGGTACGCCGCCGCTGCTGATGCTGGCGTTCAATGCCGCCTGCGGCGGAGCCCCCGCCACGTTGCTGACGCTGACGTTCGCCGTCGCCGCCGCATCGCCGACCCGGCGGGCCGCGAGGGCGATCGTCGGGGTGTTGATCTGCGGGTTGGCCTGGTTGATGACACTCCCCGTGGCCGTGATGCTGCCATTGACCGCGAAGTTCTCACTCCCCACTGCCAGCACGCCGAGCCCGTTGCTGACATTGTTCACTGCGCCGGCGCTGAAGTAATTGACGGCAATCGAGCTGTTCAGGGCGCCGGCCGTCGCACCGGTGACGGTGACGGTCATCGCGCCGTTGACAGCGGTGCTGTCGGTGCCGGCGAGGATGCCGTTGAGGGCGCCGCTGCCGCTGATCTGGCTGTTGCCCGAGGCGCCGAAGGAGGCGTTGAGATCCTCGACGAAGCCGCTCGCTCCGCTGGCTGTGTTGCGCACCACGAGGTTCTGGCTGACCTGCTGGCCAACCTGCAGCGTGCCGAAGTTCAGCGGCCCGGTCTGCAGCGAGCCGGCAGCCAGCTGGTAGACATTGCCGCTGACGGCGACGACCTGGCTGCCGGCGCTGGCAGTGCCGAGGCCATTGCTGACGCCGCCGACCTTGCCGGTGGTCTCGTAGGCGAGAGACACCGTGCCCGCCTTGGCACCGGCCGAGCTGGTGTCGACGCGGGCGCCCATGGTCGTGTTGTTGCTCTGTCCGGCCAGCAGACCGAGGATGTTGCCACCACTGATCGCCGCCTGGCCGCTCGAGCCGGAGAAACTGGCGTTCAGGTCTTCGCTGAACGGACCGGCAGCGGCGGCGTTGCTGACCGTGATGGCGGTGGCATTGCTGCCGCCAACGCGCTGGTTGGCTACCGTGACCGGCGTCCCGGCATTGCCGATGGCGGCGTTGTAGGCCGCAGCACCACCAGCGAGAACGATGTTGAGCTTCTGGTCGGGAATGTTTTCGAAGTTGCTGCGCAGATTGACGACCTGCCCGACGAGTGGGGCCAGCGCGCCAGCCGCCGCCGCGTTGAAGACCACCGCCAGATCGCCGCTGTTGCCTCCCGGGCCGCCGGCGTTGTAGTTGGCGGCGGTGACGCCGCTGCCCGAGAGCCGTGCGTCGCTGATGTTGCCGCCGTTGGCGGCGGTCTGGACGGCGCCGCGCAGCGTCGGTCCGGTCGTGCCGGCATTGCCGATCTGGTAGTTGAAGGTGTTGCTGCCGACGCGCATGTTGCCGATCGTCAGCGTCGCGTTCGTCGTGTTGCCGTTGCTGACGCCGGTGCCGCTGATCACCTGCGCCACGTCGCCGCCGGCCCGGACCTGCCCGCTGCCGCTCACTCCCGCGCGCCGGTCGAAGCCGTTGCCGCTGCCGGCACCGGCATTGGTGTAGTCGCTGTTGATGATCAGGTGGCCGTTGCCGATGTTGATGGCCGCTCCGGCCGAACCCATGACCAGGCGTCCCTGCGTGTTGCCGCCGTTGGCCAGCGTCATCGCTCCAGCCGGGTCCACCTGCAGCGTGCCGGTGCCAGTCAGGTTGTCCTGAACGGCGAGCGTGCCGTTCTGCGCGCGCAGCGTGCCGTTGTTGGTCGTCGATCCGTTGACGTTGAGGGTGATCGTACCGCCGGCGTCGGCATTGATGGTGCCGTTGTTGGTGAGGTTCGCAGTGCCGCCCGCAAAAGCCTGCTGGCCAATGACGCCGGTCTGGCCACGCACGGTCACACCGCTGTCGATGACCAGGTTGCCCGCTTCGACGTTCAAGCGGTTGCTGCCATTGGCGTCGGCAAAGACGATCTGCCCGTTGCCCGAGAGGGTCTGGTTGCCCTGTGGCGCAAGGACGCTGTTGCTGCCGATGTTGATCGTGCCGTTCAGCACCATGCCACCGCTGCTGATGCGCGCGACACCTTGCGCGGTGGCCATGTCAAGAACACCGTTCAACGTGACGCCCTGCAGGAAATTCGCACTGCTGGCGTTGGCGACGATCTTGCCCGTCCCGTTGGAATTCAGTTGGCCGCCGGTGATCGTGGCACCATTCAACGACACCGCGCTGGCGGTATCAGCCAGGATGAGCCCCGCGGTGTTGTCGTAGCCGCCGCCGGTGTTGAGCTGCAGCGTGCCACCGTTCTGCGCCCGCATCGTCCCTTGGTTGGTCACCGCACCATTGACTTGCATGGTGATGGTGCGACCGGCGACATCCGCCGAGATCAGGCCCTGATTGGTCAGCGTGGCCGCGCCGCCGGCGAAGGCTTGCTGGCCGATGATGCCATTGCCGCCACGCACGGTAATCCCCGCAGCCAGCGTCAGATTGCCTGCCTCGACATTGAGTCGGTTGCTGCCATTGCCATCGACGAAGTTGATGGTGCCGGTACCGCCGATCGTTTGGTTGCCTTGGGGCGCCAGGACGCTGTTGCTGCCGATGTTGATGGTGGCACCATTGAGCGTGAGTCCGCCGGCAATACGTTCCACGCCTTGGGCCGATGCCAGGTCGAGCGTGCCCGACAAGGTCACGCCGCTGAGGAAATTGTTGCTGCTGGCGTTGGGCCGGAAAGAGCCCGCACCGGTCAGATTCATGTCGCCGCTGATCGTGACCCCGTTTTGGTTCACCGTGCTGCCGCTGCCCGCGAGGATTTGGCTGCCGCTGTTGCCCTGCACGGCGGAGTTGAGGTTCAGCGTGCCGCCATTGAGTGCCGCCAGAGCGCCATTGTTGGTCGTCAGACCGTTGACGGCCAGGCTGACCGTGCCACCCGCCACGTCCGCCTGAATCGTGCCGTTGTTGGTGAGGGTGGCCGCACCGCCGGCGAACGCCTGCTGCCCAATGACACCCGTCTCGCCGCGGACTGTGATGCCACTGCCGATCGTCAGGTTGCCCGCCTCGACATTGAGCCGGTTGCTGCCGTTGCCATCGGCGAACACGATCGTGCCCGTGCCGGAAATCGTCTGGTTGCCCTGCGGCGCCAGTACACTGTTGGCGCCGATATGGATGACGCCGTTGTTCAAGGTCAGCCCGTTGGTCAAACGCTCCACACCTTGCGCAGTGGCAAGATCCAGTGTGCCGCTGAAGGTTACCGCGTCCAGGAAGTTCAAGCTGCTGGTGTTGGCGCGGAACGAACCACTGCCCGTGGTGTTGACGATGCCGCTGATGGTGACGCCATTTTGATTCACCACGCTGCCGGCGCCAGAAAGGATCTGGCTGCCGGTGTTGCCGACGATGCTGGAATTGAGATTGAGTGTGCCGCCGTTCAACGCAGCCAGTGTGCCATTGTTGGTGGTTGATCCGTTCACTGCCAGGGTGATCGCTCCGCCCAGGACGTCGGCCTGAATCGTGCCGTTGTTGGTCAGCGTGGCGGCGCCGCCGGCAAAAGCCTGTTGCCCGATGATGCCTTTCTCGCCGCGCACGGTGACACCGCTATCGATCACCAGATTGCCCGCCTCGACATTCAGCCGGTTGCTGCCGCTGCCATCGGCGAACACGATCGTGCCGTTGCCGGAAATCGTCTGGTTGCCCTGTGGCGCCAGTACGCTGTTGGCACCGATACTGATGGTGCCGTTCAGCACCATGCCACCGCTGCTGACGCGCGCGAAACCTTGCGCGGTGGCCATGTCGAGCACACCGTTCAGCGTGACACCCTGTAGAAAATTCGCACTGCTGGCGTTGGCGACGATCTTGCCCGTAGCGGTGGAGTTCAGTTGGCCGCCGGTGATCGTGGCGCCATTCATCGACACCGTGCTGCCGGTATCAGCGAGGATGACGCCCGCGTTGTTGTCGTAGCCGCCGCCGGTGTTGAGTTGCAGCGTACCGCCATTCTGCGCCCGCATCGTGCCTTGGTTAGTGACCAAGCCGTTGACATTCATGCTGATGGTGCGACCGGCGACATCCGCCGAGATCAAGCCCTGGTTGGTCAGCGTCGCCGTGCCGCCGACGAAAGCCTGCTGCCCGATGATGCCATTGCCGCCACGCACGGTAATCCCCGAGGCCAGCGTCAGATTGCCCGCCTCGACGTTGAACCGGTTGCTGCCGTTGGCATCGACAAAATTGATCGTGCCCGTGCCGCCGATCGTCTGGTTGCCCTGCGGCGCGAAGGCGCTGCCGTTGCCGATGTTGATCGTGCCGTTCAGCGTCAGGCCGTTGCCGACACGCTCGATGCCGGTACCCGATGCGAGATCGAGCGTGCCGTTGAGGGTCACGCCGGAGAGGAAGTTGCCGCCGCTGTTGAAGGCGACCAGCTTGCCGGTACCGGTCGTGTTGATCGTGCCGCCGGTGATCGTGCTGCCGAACTGGTTGATCACGCTGTCGGCGCTGACGTTGATCACGCCGCCGGTGTTGTTGATGTTGTGCCCGCCCGAGACTTGCAGCGCGGCGTTGTTCGGGATCGCACCGGCACCGACGTTGATCGTGCCGGTGTTGGTGGTGCCGCCGCCGCCGGCCAGCGTCAGCAGGAAGGCGTCGAGGTTGACGCTGCCCGCATTGCTGAGGTTGAGGACCGACTGCGCCGTGTTGACCGTGACGGTCTTGCCGACCGCGATCGTCGCGTTGTCGGCAGCCCCGGGCACGAGGCCGCAGTTCCAGTCACCGGCGGTCGCCCAGTTGCCGGTCGCCGGATTCCAGGTGCAGTTGGCGGCCAGCGCCTGCTGTGCCGGGAAGGCGAGCAGAATGGCCAGAAGGCTGGGCTTGATGACGAAACGGGGTGCTTTGCTGGCCATGGTTTGTTCTCCTCTTGTGGTGGCGGGCGGCGGCGCGGCAGCCTGCCGGTCGCGACGGTTTTTCTGATGACGAGAAGAAGCACGTTTCATGCCTGATTTGGACGATGCGATCGAGTCGTTATCAGTGGCCATTTAAATCCTAGGCATGTCGGGGTCCGGGCGCTCTCGGTCGGTGTCGTCGCCGGTTTTTCTGCCGTCGCCGGAATGGAACTGTAAAGGACCGGAGTGATTCATTTGCACCATGTCACGCCGGGAGCGGCCACCACTGGCGGCACCGCGGCGGCTGGTGCACAATTCGGCCATGGAAATGGCTGACGCGCGGGCGCTCAACGGAGTGATTCTTTCCCTTTATCGAGAAGGCCGGGAGGTGCCGCTCAGCCGCTATCGCGCCTGGGCGCTGGAGCAGGTCGCTACCGTGATCGGTTTCGATTCCGCTTGCTGGGGAAGTGCTTCGGCCGATCCTCCGGTACTGCACGAGATGCACCGGCACAACTGCGACGACGGCATCGTCGAGGCGTACGCGCTTTGCAGCGAGCAAGACTTCTTCCGTGCCGCGCTGCTCGCCGATCCCGGAACGGCGATCAGCCTCGGCGATCTCGTGGCGCGCGAGACCTATCTGCGCAGCGCTCTCTACAGCGAGTTCGGGCGTCGCTTCAGGGTCGAGTGGGCGCTCGGGACGCTGCTGATCGAGCGCACGACTTCACTGCACGAGTTCCTGACGCTCTGGCGGCACGACCCCTCGCTGCCGTTTTCCGAAACCGAGCGCCAGCTCAAGGAGCTCCTGATGCCGCACCTGGCGGCGACGCACCGCGCCGCGTGGCTGAGGCATTTCCTGCGCCTGCCGGGCCATGTCAATCAGGCGTGGGCGGTGGTTGACCGGCACGGCCTGCTGCGCGAAGCGTCGCCGTCCTTCGTCGCCTTGCTGCGCCAGCACTGGCCAGCCGGCAGTGGCAGCATCCTGCCTGAAGCGCTGGCGGCCAGTGTGCAGGCGGGCGAAGCACATG
>ERZ761603.1644-NODE-1644-length-16398-cov-37.837239_pt1 | contig 16398 bp, 14 predicted proteins | sample MGYA00511879_ERZ761603 | MGnify/ENA primary metagenome ERZ761603 (study PRJEB28899, sample SAMN02850040) | bioreactor sludge metagenome | biome: EBPR Sludge; feature: EBPR Bioreactor; material: flocular biomat | place: Australia: Thorneside Wastwater Treatment... | reverse complement strand
AGTTGTGGCCGGTGAGGACACCGCGGACCCAGGAGACATAGAGCGCGCGCTGCTCGGCGTCCCCCTTCGAGGCGGACCAGGCACGGCACGACATGTCGTCAAAACCGACGATCTTGAGTGGCACTGCAGCGCCGACATTGCTTGCCGCGATCGCGGCAAGCAGCAAAGCGGTCGTCTGCATCAGCTTCCATCGGGACATTCAGTTGCTCCTCGCCAGGTGAAGGTATCCATTGCGCAATTTTCGTCGCTAAAGCGCGGCCAGTCCATGCCCGATCCCGGCAGATTCATGCCGCGGCGCGGAAATACTCTCCGGCTGTCTGCTGTCGGTGGTGCTGATGGCGCTGGCACGTCATCGGTGGCACGTAGCGCTGTCGCAGGTACAATTGTGGCCTGCCATCGACTGACCAGCCGCCATGATCGGACATCTCTACATCGTTACCGCGCCATCCGGTGCTGGCAAGACAACGCTGGTGCGATTGCTGCTGGCGAACGATCCGGCAATCCGCGTGTCAGTCTCTCACAGCACGCGCGCGCCTCGTGTGGGGGAGAGGGATGGCCTGGAGTACCATTTCGTTGGCGTGCATGATTTTCTCGAAAAGGTCCGCAATGATGACTTTCTCGAATGGGCAGAGGTGCATGGGAACTATTATGGTACTTCAAGAAGCGGCATCGAAACGGACCTGCTTGCCGGTCAGGACGTCTTGCTGGAGATTGACTGGCAGGGGGCGCAGCAGGTGCGGGCAGTGTTTCCGTCGGCGATTGGTGTTTTCGTCCTGCCACCATCGCTCGACGAGCTCGAGCGTCGTCTTTGCGCACGTGCCACGGATAGTGCCGAAACGATCGCCCGTCGCGTCGCGGCGGCACGCGAAGAGATGCGCCATGTGGCCGAATTCGACTATGTTATTATCAACGATGACCTGCAGCGCGCGCTGCAGGACCTGTTGGCCGTGGTGCGCGCCGAGCGCCTCCGCTACGCCGCGCAGCGCCAGCGCCATGCCATCCTGTTTGAAGCAACCACGCGCTGACTCTTTTGGGAGATTTGCATGGCAAGAGTGACCGTAGACGACTGTCTGCACCGTATTCCGAACCGTTTCCAGATGACCCTGGCAGCCACTTACCGCGCCCGTCAGATCACCGCTGGCGCTTCGCCTTTGATTGATGCTGGCCGGGACAAGCCGACAGTGATCGCCCTGCGCGAAATTGCCGGCGGCAGGGTTGGCCTGGAAGTCCTCAATCGCGGTCAGGCTTGAGCTTGATGGCAGAGGCAGTGCGTGATCATGGATCCGGTTACTGCTGAAAGTCTGACGGCAGAAATGCCGGTGCTTGACAACGCCCCCGAGCATCCTGATCCCGAGGACGATCCGGCTTACCGGGTCTTCATCGACAGCCTGGTCTACCTGCCGCCGGAGGAAATCGAGCGGGTCCGCGAGGCTTACCTGTTCAGCGAGGCGGCGCATCGCGGGCAGATGCGTTTGTCGGGAGAACCCTACATCACCCATCCCCTGGCCGTGGCCGGCGCGATCGCCGAGTGGCAGATGGACGTGGAAGGGGTAGTCGCTGCGCTGTTGCACGACGTGATGGAGGATACGTCGGTTGGCAAGAGCGAGATTGCCGAACGTTTTGGCCGGCCGGTTGCGGACCTCGTCGACGGCTTGTCGAAGCTCGACAAGATCGAGTTCCAGTCCCACGAAGAGGCGCAGGCAGAGAACTTCCGCAAGATGCTGATGGCCATGGCGCGTGATTTGCGTGTGGTTTTGATCAAGCTTGCCGATCGTCATCACAACCTGCAGACGATGGCTGCCGTCCGCGCCGACAAGCGTCGCCGCATCGCGCGCGAAACGCTGGAGATTTACGCGCCGATCGCCAACCGGCTTGGTCTCAACAAGCTCTTCCGCGAGTTGCAGGATCTCTCCTTCCAGCTCATCTATCCGATGCGCGCGCGGGTTCTTGGCCGCGCTCTCAAGGCGGCGCGCGGCAACCGGCGCGAGCTGTTGTCGCGGATTCTCGAAGGCATCAAGGGCAGGCTGCGCGAGGCATCCGTAGAGGCGCAGGTGTTCGGTCGAGCGAAGAGCCTGTATTCGATCTATCGCAAGATGCTCGACAAGCGGCTTTCCTTTTCGCAGGTTCTCGACGTATACGGTTTTCGCGTCGTGGTGAAGGATGTGCCCACCGCTTACCTCGCTCTTGGCGCGCTGCATGGGCTTTACAAGCCAGTGCCGGGAAAGTTCAAGGACTACATCGCCATTCCCAAGCCCAATGGCTACCAGTCGCTGCATACGACAGTGATCGGTCCGCATGGCACCCCATTCGAACTGCAGATTCGCACCGAAGCGATGGACAACGTGGCGCAGGAAGGCATTGCCTCACACTGGCTGTACAAGGACAGCGAGGACCTCGGTGTCGATCTGCAGCAGAAGACCACCAAGTGGTTTCACTCGCTGCTCGATCTGCAGAGTGCGACCGGTGATTCGACCGAGTTTTTCGAGCACGTCAAGGTGGATCTCTTTCCGCACGAGATCTACGTGTTTACGCCGAAGGGCAAGATCATCGCCTTGCCACGCGGGGCGACGGCAGTCGACCTGGCGTACGCGATTCACTCCGATATTGGCAATCACTGTATTGCGGCGCATGTCAATTTCAAGCCGATGTCCCTGGTCGACGAGCTGACGAACGGTGATCGCGTCGAGATTGTGACCTCTGCCGACGCGCATCCCAGCCAGGACTGGCTCAGCTCGGTCAAGACCGGGCGCGCGCGCAGCAAGATCCGCCATTACCTGAAAGCCGCGCACCATGACGAATCGACGGCACTCGGCGAAAAAATGCTGAATCAGGAGTTGCGGGCGCTGGGCGTGGCCGCTTCCGAGCTGCCGGTTTCCAGCTGGAAGAACGTGCTTCGTGACTCCGGCAACAAGTTGATCAAAGAGGTGTATGCCGACATTGGCCTGGGTTTTCGCATGGCCGGGGTCGTTGCGCGCCGCTTGCTTGCACGCGAGGATGCGCCGCAGCCGACCGACAGGCCACCAGCCGCACTGGTCATTCGCGGCAGCGAAGGCATGGCTGTGCAGTTCGCGCCCTGTTGCCAGCCGATTCCCGGGGATCCGATCATCGGCTCGATCTGGAAGGGCAAGGGTCTGGTCATCCATACGCATGATTGTCCTGCCATCCGCAAGGCGCGCCACGTCAAACCGACGAAGTGGATTGACGTCGAGTGGGAGCCGGAGCCCGGCAAACTGTTCAGCGTGCGCCTGCTGATCATGGTGCAGAACACGGTTGGCGTGTTGGGGCGGATTGCCACCGAGATATCACGTTCCGGAACGAACATCGAGCACGTCAACATGGAAGAGAAGCGTCCCGGAGTTCATACGACGCTGCGTTTCACGGTGCAGGTGGCCAGTCGCACTGCTCTGGCGCGCCTCATGCGCAGTGTCCGCCGCATTCCGGAGGTGGCCCGCATTTCTCGGGATCAGGGGCTGACTGCTTGAAGGTTCTGGTGATCGGCGCCGGTGTCGTTGGCGTCACCAGTGCCTGGTACCTCGCCAGGGCAGGACACCAGGTGACGGTGCTTGACCGCCAGGCCGCGGCTGGACTGGAAACGAGCTTTGCCAATGGTGGTCAGATTTCCGTCTCGCACGCCGAACCCTGGGCGAACCCGCACGCCCCGCTGCGTGCTCTGGCCTGGATGCGGCGCGAGGATGCGCCGCTCCTGTTCCGGCTGCGCTGGGACGCTGCGCTGCTGGACTGGAGTCTGCGCTTCCTGCGCGAATGCACGGCCCGGCGAACGCGCCACAACATGCGCCAGATAGTCACCCTGGCCCTGTACAGCCGTCGCCAGTTGCAGGCGCTGCGTGCTGAAGCCTCGCTCGTCTACGATCATCTCGAACGTGGCATCCTGCACGTCTACACTGATCGCAGCGAGTTCGCGACGGCCATCAAGGCCGCCGCTGTGATGCGCGAGTTTGGGTGCGAGCGTCGAACGGTGACGGTCGATGAGTGTCTCGCCATTGAACCGGCACTCGCGCCGGCGAAGCGGCTGCTGGTCGGCGGAGACTTTACGGCCGCCGACGAGTCCGGCGATGCCCATCGCTTCACTCAGCAGCTGGCCAGCCGGTGCGCGGCGCGGGGGGTTGTTTTTCGTTACGGCATCACGGTCGAGCGGCTGAGCCTTGTCGGTGGCCGGGTGGCCGGGGTGGTGGCGGCCGGTGAGGTGCATGCGGCCGATGCCTATGTCGCTGCCCTGGGCAGTTATACGCCGCTGTTGCTGCGCCCCCTCGGCCTGCGCTTGCCCGTCTACCCAGCGAAGGGTTATTCGGCCACTGTGCCGCTCGCCGCCGACAGCATCGCGCCGAGCGTCAGTCTCACCGACGATGGCCACAAGCTCGTCTTTTCGCGTCTTGGCCGACGCCTGCGAATCGCCGGCACGGCCGAATTCAATGGCTACAATACGGAGCTCAATGCCGTGCGTTGCCGCGCCTTGATAGAGAGGGCGAACGAGCTTTTTCCGGCTTTGCGGCCGGCGGGCGAGATTGAGTTCTGGTGCGGGCTGCGCCCGGCAACGCCGTCCAACGTGCCACTGATCGGCCGTTCGGCAGTTCCTAATCTTTACATCAACACCGGCCACGGGACGCTCGGCTGGACGATGGCCTGTGGCTCGGCTGCCGCGCTGGCCGACATCGTCAGCGGCCGTTCGCCCGAGCCGCCCTTTCGCTTCCTTTGATTCCGTTCAGGCGGTACAGGAGACAGCATGAGCACAGTCCTTTACGAGCTGAGTGACCACGTCGCCACGCTCACCCTCAACCGGCCACAGTCGCTCAACGCGCTCAACCTGGCGATGATCGAAGATCTGCGCCAGCTGAGCGCGCGCGCCGCCTTCGACCCGGCAGTGCGCGCGGTCGTCCTGCGCGGGGCTGGCGATCATTTCATGGCCGGTGGTGACCTCAAATGGTTTCGTGACCAGCTGGCCCTGTCGCCGCAGGAGCGGCAACTGCGCTTCGAGGAGATGATCGCCGCCGTGCATGCGTCGATCCTCAACCTCAAGGGCATGGGCAAGCCAGCAATCGCTGCCGTGCATGGGGCCGTGGCCGGCTTCGGCATGTCGTTGATGATGGCCTGCGATCTGGTCGTCGCCGCCGACAACGCCTACTTCACGCTGGCCTACAGTAACATCGCGCTGTCGCCGGATGGCGGCGCCACCTGGTCCCTGCCACGGCAGGTCGGCCTCAAGCAGGCGATGGAGATTGCCCTCCTGGGTGACCGCTTCGATGCTGCACGGGCGCTCGATCTCGGTCTCCTCAATCGCGTCGTACCGCTGGCGCAGCTGCCGGTCGCGACGCAGGCACTGGCGCAGCGGCTGGCCGCCGGGCCGGCGGCTGCCTTGGCGCGCACCAAAGTCTTGCTCAACCAGTCGCTGGCGGCCTCGCTGGAGACGCAGTTGTACGCCGAGCAACGGGCTTTTGCCGCCTGTGGCGCCCATCCGGACTTCAACGAGGGGCTGGCGGCTTTCTTCGAGCGTCGGCCGGCGTCGTACGATCGAGGCTGATGCCGTGCAATGCTGATTGACACCCATTGCCACCTCGCCGCAGCCGATTTTGCCGTTGATCGGGACGCCGTGGCGGCGGCGGCGCGAGCGGCCGGGGTCGCGAGAATCGTCGTTCCGGCGGTCGATGCGGCGAGCTTCGCCGAGGTGCGCGACTGTTGCACGAGTCATGTCGGCTGCGTCCCCGCTTACGGTATCCATCCGCTTTACGTCCAGCAGGCCGACGAGACCGACCTCGATGCCTTGCGTGGGTGGCTGCAGCGCGCTGCAGCGGGGCCGGATCCGCCAGTTGCGCTGGGGGAGATCGGTCTCGACTTCTTTGTTGCCGATCCGGATGTCGCGCGGCAGGAGCGTTTCTTCGTCGAACAACTGAGAATTGCCCGTGATGCCGATCTGCCGGTGCTCTTGCACGTCCGTCGCTCAGTCGATCAGGTGCTCAAATATCTGCGCCGGATCCGCGTGCCGGGCGGCATCGCGCATGCCTTCAATGGCAGTCGTCAGCAGGCGGAAGAGTTCATCAGGCTGGGCTTTCGGCTCGGCTTCGGCGGTGCGCTGACCTACAGCGGATCGACACGCATCCGCCAGCTGGCGGCATCGCTGCCGCTGGCGTCGATCGTGCTCGAAACCGACGCTCCGGACATGCCTCCGGCCTGGCTGGCGCGGGGGCGCAACACACCGCTGGAGTTGCCGCGGATCAACCAGGTGCTGGCGGAGTTGCGCGGCATCGACGCCAGTGAGCTGGCCAGGGCGACCGCGGCCAACGCCCAGTCCGTGCTGCCTCGGTTGCGTTCGCCCGATTGATCGGGTAGGGTACGGCCTGACGGCTTCGGGCTGCGCAGTTTCCGTGCCGCTCGGCGGGGAGGTCAAGGCAAAAGCAGGGCATCAGGACGGAACTTGTCCGACCACCGCGTGACCAAGCGTGACCAAATCAGGAATCTTGTCCAGGCTTGTCGGGCTCCCGGGCCATCTTGCCGAATGCGAACCTTCTCTTCGTTAATAATGAAAAACAGCTTGGATCCACCGGTCGCCACCTGCGCGGCTGTCAAGAAAGCCCTGCCAGCCATTCCTCAGTATCTGCAAGCGCATTACTGGTGGGCCTACGTCCATCCGCGCGCGGTACATGTTTTCGAGCGCCAGTGGCTGGTGAATCTGATCCTCTGGGGTAACTACAAACGGTTGTGCAACGCTGTGCTGCATGATTTCGGTCACCATTTGCCCGGCCGCACGCTGCAGATCGCCTGTGCCTACGGCGACCTGACGCCGCGGCTGGTCGACTGTGTGGCGGCCGGGGGCTTGCTGGAGGTGGTGGATATCCTGCCGATCCAGTTGGAGAATTTGGCCAGCAAGCTTGGCGGTGACGCGCCCTGCAAGCTGCATTGCATGGATTCGGCGGCGCTGGCTTTTGCCGACGCGAGCTTTGACCGGGCCCTGCTGTTCTTTCTGCTGCACGAGCAGCCACAAGCGGTACGCGAAAGGACGCTGGCCGAGGCGCTGCGGGTGGTCCGTCCCGGCGGCACCTTGACCATCGTCGACTATGCTCCGCCAAGCTGTTTCAACCCCCTGCGCTATTTCTGGAAGCCGGTTCTCGACCGGCTGGAACCCTTTGCCCGTGACCTCTTCAGTGAAGAGGTCGCTGCCTGGTTGCCAAAGGACGGGCGCTTCGTCGCCGTCAGCAAGCAGCGTTTTTTTGGTGGGATGTATCAGATGTTGACGCTCAAGGTTGCGGAAAGAGGCAGAGACCAGCAGCCTGGCGATTAAATTACCCGGCCTCGCCGCAGTCCGCTCGGCACTCGGCGGGGTCTTCTCGGATGTTGATCGCGACCGGCGGTGTGCGGCGCGAGAAAGGATCAAGCGTGGAGATATACAAGGCAGATGTGGTGATCGTGGGCGGCGGCGGCGCAGGCCTGCGGGCGGCAATCGCCGTCGCAGAGTCTGATCCGGGGCTGAAGATTGCGCTGGTTTCGAAGGTCTATCCGATGCGCAGCCACACTGTGGCCGCCGAAGGCGGGTCGGCCGGTGTCAAGCAGGCGACCGACAGTCTGGAGTATCACTTCAACGATACCGTTCACGGCGGTGACTGGCTGTGTGAGCAGGACGTCGTCGACTACTTCGTGGCGCACTGCACGGAGGAACTGACCCAGTTGGAGCACTGGGGATGTCCGTGGAGCCGGACGCCGGATGGCCATGTCAATGTGCGCGCTTTCGGCGGCATGAAGATCGAGCGGACCTGGTTCGCCGCCGACAAGACCGGCTTTCACATGCTGCACACCCTTTTCCAGACGTCGATCAAGTATCCGTCGATCAAGCGCTTCGACGAGCATTTCTGCGTCGATCTGGTGGTCGAGGACGGCCGTGTCCAGGGTGTGGTCGCGATCGAGATCGCCTCGGGAGAGTTCACACTGGTCGAGGCTCGCTCGGCGGTCATCGCCACAGGCGGTGCCGGCCGGGTGTTCCGCGAGAACACCAACGGCGGCGTGGTGACCGGCGACGGCATGGCGCTGGCCTACCGCCATGGCGTGCCTCTGCGCGACATGGAGTTCGTCCAGTACCACCCGACCTGTATGCCCGGCACCGGTCTGTTGTTTACCGAGGCATGTCGTGGTGAAGGCGGCTTCCTGGTAAACAAGGACGGCTACCGCTATCTGCAGGATTATGGTCTCGGACCGGCCGAACCGACACCGCGCAACAAGGCGATGGAACTCGGACCTCGCGATCGTCTCAGCCAGGCGTTCTGGTATGAGCAGCAGAAGGGCCGCACGATCGAAGGGCAGCACGGATCGGTGGTGCACCTCGACCTTCGCCATCTCGGCGAGGAGAAACTGCGCGAGCGCCTGCCGCAGATCTACGAACTGGCGGAACAGTTCATGGGCGTCGATCCGGCACGCGCGCCGATACCGGTTCGGCCGGCGGTACATTACACGATGGGGGGAATCCTCGTCGACGGTCACTGCGCCGCCCCCCTGCCGGGACTTTACGCAGCCGGGGAATGCTCCAGCGTCGGCATTCATGGCGCCAACCGGTTGGGATCGAATTCGCTGTCCGAACTCCTCGTCTTCGGCAAGGTGGCGGGGGTGGAGGCCGCCCGTTTTGCCAAGTCGGTGGCGCCGGGGAATTCGGCCAACCTGCTCAAGCAGGCGCAGGCGGTCGAGCAGCGAGTACTTGCCCTGAAGAAAAAGACCGGCGGCAGCGAACGTATCGCCACGCTGCGCAAGGAAATGGCCCAGACCATGGAGGACGGCTGCGGCATCTATCGCCTTGCGGAAACGATGCAGAAGACCTGCGACAAGCTCGACGAGCTCAAGGAGCGCTTCAGGAACGTCAATCTCGAGGACAAGTCGAGCGTCTGGAACACCGAGTGGCTGCTGGCGATCGAACTCGAGTACCAACTCGACGTGGCGCAGACGATGGCGTATTCAGCCATCAACCGGCGCGAATCCCGCGGCGCACATCAGCGGCTTGACGGATTCGAACAGCGCGACGATGTCAATTTCCTGAAACATTCGCAGGCGCATTATGTCGCCGGCGGCGCGCCGCGCATCGATTACGGTTCCGTCAAGATCACCAAGTCGCAGCCGGGCACCCGTGCCTACGGTGCCGCAGGCGAAAAGGCCGAGCAGGAAAGGAAGGCGTCCCATGTCTGAAACCCAGAAGACAATCGAGATCGAAGTTCTGCGCTATCACCCGGAGAAGGACAAGGAACCTCACCAGCAGGTTTTCGAGGTGCCATTTACTGACGACATGTCGGTCCTGCAGGGCGTGCAGTACATCAAGGATTACCTCGATGGCTCACTGAGCTTTCGCTGGTCGTGCCGGATGGCCATTTGCGGCAGTTGTGGCATGATGATCAACGGCATTCCGAGCCTGTCGTGCCAGACTTTCCTGCGCGATTACTACCCGGCGCGGGTGCGCGTCGAAGCGTTATCACATTTCCCGATCGAGCGCGATCTGGTGATCAATATGGATGGCTTCATCGACAAGCTCGAGAGCATCCAGCCCTACATCATTCCGAAGGAATCGCGCACGCTGGCCGAGGGCGAGTATCTGCAGACGCCGGAGCAGCTCGCTGCCTACGAGCAGTTCAGCTCGTGCATCAACTGCCTGTTGTGCTACGCCGCCTGTCCGCAGTTCGGTCTCAACCCCAGCTTCATCGGACCGGCGGCGACCGCCCTTCTGCACCGCTACAACGTCGACTCGCGCGATGGTGGCAAGGCCGAGCGGATGGAGCTGATCAACTCGGAAGAGGGCGTTTTCAACTGTACGGCAGTGGGTTACTGCTCTGAAGTCTGTCCGAAGCATGTCGACCCGGCGAATGCGGTCAACCAGAACAAGACCAACGCCGCTGCCGACTATTTTCTTCGTTTTCTCGGCCCGAAGGGAGGTGCCAAGTGAGCGCGCGTCGTCCCTATGTTCGCTCGATGGACGGTTGGTGGCGGAAGAACCCGTTTTTTGTCGAGTACATGATTCACGAGGGCACAGCCCTCTTCGTCGCGGCCTACGCCGGGGTGTTGTTGACCGGGGTGTACCGACTGTCGCAGGGTGAGGCGGCCTGGAATTCCTGGCTGGCCGCCTTGCAGAGCCCGTGGTACATAAGCTTCCACCTCCTCGCTCTGGTCGCCCTGACCTACCATACCTACACCTGGTTCAAGATCATGCCGCGCACGATGCCGCCGCTGGTCATTGGCGGCAAGCGCCAGCCGGGATGGGTAATCACTGCCGGCGGTCTCGCGGCCGCCGCCGCGGCGTGTCTTGGTCTGCTTGCTCTGGTATGGGGGATGGCACGATGAAAGCTCCTTTGAAACGTTCCAACGCACCGATCTTCTGGGCCCTGTTCGGAGCTGGCGGCATGCTTTCGGCGCTCCTCGGGCCGATGCTCGTGTTCATCACCGGTCTGGCCATTCCGCTCGGATTCCTTCTGCCAGCGGACACCATGAGCTACCCGCGCATGCTGGCCTTCGCCCAGAACTTCATTGGCAAGGGGTTCATCTTTGCGATCATTGCCCTTTTCCTTTGGCACGCCGCGCACCGTATCTTTCACAGCCTGCACGACATCGGCATACACGCCGGTACCGGTGCCAAGCTGATCTGTTACGGTTCAGCCATGCTGGGAACGCTGGTCGCCGCCTACGCCTTGTTGGCGATCGGCTTTTAGGCGATCAACACCGCCGTGACCTGATGCAATGGCCAGTCCGCCGCATCACTCGGCGTGCTGGTCTGTTGCCGTTGCAGATCCGAGGCTATCCCAAACCAAACCACGAGTGCGGTATGCTTGTGGGTTCGAGTCCGGCGCGTGCTGATCCAACGGATCTCGCGCGCATCCGGTGGCAACGGGCTGGCAACAAGGAGAAACGATGGCCAAGCAGATAGTGGTTTGCATGGATGGCACCTGGAACGACCCCATTGAGCAAACCAATGTGTACCGGTTGTTCGAGATGCTGCCCGGCGAGGAGCGGCAAGTAGAGGAAGACGGACCGATCCGCTCCCATCTCGTCAAGAGCGGCGAGCAACTCGCCGCCTTTTATCTCGAGAGCATCGGCAACGGTGGCCGGACCCAGGGACTACTCGGCGGTACGCAGGGAATCGGTTTGCACGACAGCATGATCGACGCCTATCTGTTGATTTCTCAGGTGTATCAGCGGGGCGACAAGATATGGCTTTTCGGTTTCTCGCGCGGCGCCTGGGCCGCCCGCAGTCTGGGGGCCTTCATTGCTTACTCAGGCCTGATCCCGGCGGTGGATGCCGACAACGACGGTGCGGCCGACGAAGCTGAAAAGATCTGGCTTGGCTATAAGGAAGGTCGTGGCAAGAAACGCGGCGATCGCTTCTGGAAGTATCACGACGAAACCCCCATTCGCATGATCGGCGTCTGGGATACCGTCGGCAAGTTGGGCGTGCCGCTATTCAGCGGCCTGCGCCTCGTCGACCGGGACGAACTTCGCTTCCTGGCTTTCAGCAACCGCGAACTCAGTCCGCGCGCCGAGCACGGTCGTCAGGCCCTGGCCATTGACGAGGAACGCGCCGACTTTCCACCGACGCTATGGGAGGAGCGCGAAGGTGTCAAGCAGGTCTGGTTCGCGGGCGCGCACGCGGATGTCGGGGGCGGCTACGAAAGCCATGGCCTCTCCGACCTTGCGCTCGAGTGGATGATGCAGGAGGTTAACGATCTTGATGCCGGTCTGCGGCTCTTGCCCAGTCAACTCAGCCAGGCGCTGGCGCCAGACGGCCTGGAGGACAGGCACGACGAAACCCGTGGACCGGTTTGGCGGACGCGCCCGAACGGTAACCGCAAGATCCCCGATAATGCCGAACTCCATCCGAGTGTTCTGGAGCGGCTGCGGCAGCGGGCCGATTACCGGCCGAAGGCCCTCGAAGATGTTGCGGCTTGCGCCGATTTCTACCGGGAGGACGAGCCGCGTCCCGAAGAGCAGTTGCAGCAGGAGCGGGAAGCACTGCCATTCCGCAAGCTGCCGGTGGATGGTTCGACGCGCTTCCCGGCTTATGCCCACAAATGGTGGAACGCCTCCGGCGTCGAAGTCGACGTGGGCGAACGATATCGCATCGAGGCCAGCGGCGCCTGGATCGACAAGGTAACCCCCGCGGGTGCTGACGGCTATGAATCAAAGGCGTGGCTCAGTCACCTCGCGGAAGGTAGCCGGCGTCTGGAAGAGCGCCCATGGTTTTCACTGGTCGCGGCCATCCACTCCCGTCCTGACCTCGAGGCCAACAACCCGGACTCGGAGAATCTGCTCACCGGGTTGATCGAAAGCACCGTGCACGGCGTGGCGCGCATCGACGACGAAAGCAGCCTCATCGCCACTCCGAGCGGCTGTGAAATCGAGATCATCGAACCGGGCTTTCTGTACTTTTTTGCCAACGACTCGTCGTTTGCCTATGGCGATAACAGCGGCTTTCTGACCGTCGAGGTGACCCGGCTCCCGTGGCTGGCCGAACTCGACCAGAAGCCAGCGCCAACTACTCAATCGGTCCCTGGCAGCCTGGAGCTGAAACTTTACTTCAGTCCCGGAACCAGCTCGCTGGCGCCACACATCGCCCTGCACGAGGCTGGTCTCGACTTCGACCTCATCCGCGTCGACATCCGCGAGCGAAGGCTGGCCGACGGCAGCGATTTTGACGCCATCAACCCCAAGGGCTACGTACCGGTGCTCGAACTTGACGATGGCGTTTATCTGACTGAAGTCCTGGCCATCGTGCAATACATCGCCGACCGCATCCCGGAGAGTGGCCTGGCACCACGGCCCTACACGCTCGAGCGTTACCAGTTGCAGGAGTGGCTCGGTTTCATCAGTTCCGAACTGCACAAGGCCTTCGTCCCCCTGTTCAAACCGGATACGCCGGCGGACTACAAGCGTTGTGTCAGGGAAAACCTCGCCGCGCGGCTGGACTATGTCGCCGCTCGTCTGGAGGGCAGGAACTATTTGCTGGGTGACCAATTCACCGTCGCCGACAGCTACCTGTTTACCGTCCTCGGCTGGGGCAGCGCGGTAGAGATCGACATTGGCCGCTGGCCGACACTGCTCGCTTTCCAGGAGCGCGTCAGCCAACGCCAAAGTGTTCGCGATGCCTTGAAGGCAGAAGAGTGACCAGTCACCAGTCAGTGCGTGGCCTTCCTCCTCGCCAGACAAGCTCGAGAAGGTGTGTCAGAACCCGCGGGCGTCTCCAGCGACGCCCGGCCGGGGCTGTCGATCACACGGTAAACGCTGGTCGGCTCAATAGACTTCCGGCACGTACCTGACGGGCAGGCTGGCGGGTTCCTGGTAGTCGCCGGGCTTGCCCCGCTTGGGCAGGACGATCTTCGGCGCCTTGGGGACCTCGTAGGGGATGCTGCTGAGGATGTGCTTGATGATATTCAGGCGTACGCGCTTCTTGTCGTCGGAGCGCGCGGCGAACCAGGGTGCCCACTCGGTGTGCGTCGCACTCAACATGTCGTCGCGGGCGCGCGAGTAGTCGTACCAGCGGCTGTACGACTTGAGGTCCATTGGCGAGAGCTTCCATTGCTTGCGCGGATCGGTGATGCGCGCTTCGAGTCGGCGCGTCTGCTCGTCCATGTCCACTTCCAGCCAGTACTTGAGCAGGATGATGTTGTTGAGCCCCGAAACCATCAACTTTTCGAACAGTGGTGCCCCCTTGAGGAAAGCCGCCACCTGCTCATCGGTGGCGAAACCCATGACGCGTTCGACACCGGCGCGGTTATACCAGCTCCGGTCGAAGATCACGACCTCGCCGGCTGCCGGCAGGTGCGGCAGGTAGCGCTGCACGTACATCTGACTCTTCTCGCGCTCGGTCGGTGCGGGCAGCGCGACGACGCGGAAAACGCGTGGACTGACGCGGCCGGTGATGGCCTTGATCGTACCGCCCTTGCCGGCGCCGTCACGGCCTTCGAAGACGATCACCACCTTGAGGCCCTTCTCGATCACCCACGATTGGAGATGCACCAGCTCGGCTTCGAGCTTCTCGAGTTCCTTCAGGTAGGCGCGGTTGGACATCTTTTTCCCTGGTGCTGCCGGGGCCTCGCTGTCGGTCTGCTCCACCGGCAGATCGGGGTTTACCACCTCCCTGACTTTGGCTTTCTTCCCCTGCTTGTCTTTCTTGCCTTTCTTGCTCATCGACTTCTCCTGTGGATACGCATTGATGGACTGCTCTTGTGGACGCCTGCCTTGCGGCAGCAGGGCTATTGCGCGACGCCGGGGTCCGTTCGGGCCACTGCGTCGGTCACCTTCTCGGCTTCGCTCACCCAGCCGCCACCCATTGCCAGGTAAAGATTGATCATTGCCTGGAATTCGACCTGCTGCGTCTGTGTGTACTGCAGTTGAACGTTGAACAGGCTGCGCTCGGCGTCGAGCACTTCGATGTAGCTGGTGTAGCCATTGTCGTAGCGCAGGCGCGCGGTAGCCGAGTACTGCTGCAGTGCCTCGACCTGGCGCTTCTGCACCTTGAGTTGTTCGCGCGTCCGGTCCTGGCTGATGAGCGAGTCGTTGACTTCGCGGAAGGCCTCCTGGATCGCCTTCTGGTAAGCAAACAGCGCCTGCTGCTGCGACGCTTCGGCAGCCTGCACCTGTCCGGCAATCGCGCCAGCGGTGAAGATCGGCATGCTGATCGGCGAGCCGTAATTCCACACCTTGTTCTGGCTGTTGAACAGATTGCTCAGGCTGGTGCTGGAGTAGCCGAAGAGGCCGGTCAGCGAGATCGTCGGGAAGTAGGCTGCTTTGGCCGCGCCAATCAGCGCGTTGGCAGCGACCAGATTCTGCTCGGCGCGCCGGATGTCGGGCCTGCGTTCAAGCAACTCCGACGGCAGGCCGGCCGGGATCGCCGGCAACGTCAGTTGGTCGATCGTCTTGCCACGCAGTATCGGGCCCGGGTTGCGGCCGAGCAGCACACTCAGCCCATTCTCCTGTTGGGCGATGGCTTTTTCCAGTGGCGGGATCGTGGCCAGGGCTTCCTCGTACTGCGACCGGTTCTGGCTAAGTTCGAGGACCGAAATGATGCCCCCCTCAAAGCGCAGCTTGAACAGCTCGTACGACTCGCCGCGGCTCTTCGCCGTCGCCCTGGCAATCTCGAGCTGACGATCGAGGTTGCGCAGGTTGGTGTAGGCGCCAGCGACACTGCCAACAAGCGAGAGGATGACGCCTCGGCGGCCTTCCTCGCTGGCCAGGAGTTGGGCGCGCGCCGCCTCGGTCTGGCGGCGGATACGGCCCCATATGTCGATCTCCCAACTGGCGTTCAACACCGCGTTGTAGCTGTTGTAGGTCTGCCCACCACCGGCGCCGATCACTACCGCGCTGACGTCTCTCTGCCGCCTGGCGTCATAGCCGGCGCCGACCTGCGGGAAGAGGCCGGAATGAACGAATCCGTAGTTGCCGGCGAATTCCTCGACGCGCGCGGCAGCGATCATCAGATCCTTGTTTTCTCGCAGCGCAGTCGTCACCAGGTCGTTGAGCACCGGGTCACCCAGCTGCTCCCACCAGGCGGTGTTGGCGAGATCGCGGGCGTCCTGTTCGCTGAGGCGCCAGCCGGCCGGCGTGTCGACCGGCGGCCGGACGTAGTCGGGTCCGACCATACAACCGCTGGCCAGCAGCGCCAGCAATGTGACGAGCAGTGGCTTACGCATGGCGATCACCCTCCTCTCCAGTAGGCGTCTCGAGCTTGCCGGCATCCCCCTCGCCAGACTCCTGATGGCGCACCCCGGTGGCTCCCTTGTGACTGATCTTTTCGACGACGTAGAAAGTCACCGGGATGATGAAGATCGCGAGGCAGGTGGCCGCCAGCATGCCGCCGATCACTGCGCTGCCCATCACCTGCCGCGAAATGGCGCCGGCGCCACTGGCAATCGCCAGCGGTACGCAGCCGAGGATGAAGGCGAACGACGTCATCAGGATCGGTCGCAGCCGCAGTTGCGCGCCCTTGAGCGTCGCGTCGGCGAGCGACAGCTCGCCCTTTTCGTACTCCATCTTGGCGAACTCGACGATCAGGATCGCGTTCTTCGCTGCCAGACCGATCAGCATCACCAGGCCGATCTGCGCATAGACGTTGAGTTCCTGGCCACGCAACAGCAGCGCGAAGAAGGCGCCGGCAACTGCAATTGGCGTACCCAAAAGGACGGAGAAGGGCAGCGACCAGCTCTCGTACTGTGCCGCCAGAATAAGGAAGACGCAGAGCAGCGAGAAGCCGAAGATGACTGCTGGCGAAATTCCCTGCTGCGCCTTCTGCTCCTGGAAAGACATGCCCATGTAGTCGTAGCCCATTTCGCTCGGCATCGTCTCGGCGAAAACCGCCTCGAGTGCCCGCATGACCTGCGTCGAACTGTAGCCGGGCGCCGCCGAGGCGTTGATCTGCGCGCTGCGGTAGAGGTT
>ERZ761603.1643-NODE-1643-length-16411-cov-65.753913_pt1 | contig 16411 bp, 10 predicted proteins | sample MGYA00511879_ERZ761603 | MGnify/ENA primary metagenome ERZ761603 (study PRJEB28899, sample SAMN02850040) | bioreactor sludge metagenome | biome: EBPR Sludge; feature: EBPR Bioreactor; material: flocular biomat | place: Australia: Thorneside Wastwater Treatment... | reverse complement strand
GGCAGTGGGTCCGGTCTGGTGAGCAGAAACGGGTCAATTCTGGTGAGCGCCAAGGGCAGAAGGGAATTTGCACCCAGCCGTTTTCTCGTCTGACTATAAAATTGCCATGAAGAATATTGTCGACAAACGATACTCGTTCCGGCTGAATTAGTATTCGCTCTCGAGTTGCAATGACATAGAGATTACAGTCAGCGATGGCGTCTCTGAAATTCTGATTGTTCCTTCCGTCGTACAAATCTGCCGGGGTAAGGGCGATGGGCAGGCTCGAATAGAGGTGTACGCTGCCTTCTGTAACGAATAGGCGCTGCGTCTCCCGCATAATGTTAGAAGCTCCTATACCAATTTCCCTCCAGCCAATCGGCTTCGGGACGCTATGTCGCTGAACTTATTACAAAAGAATTGTTCGCAAGTTATCCCGAATAACCTTAGCTGTTTCCTCTGAGGACATGCAGCGCAACTGGCTGAGAAGTTTTACGACTAGCGCGACATCAACTGGCTGAGAAGGTCTCTCGCCCGTGCGGGTAAAAGGTCCATCCGTTTCAGTCAGCATGCGCTCTAATGGGATGCACTCCACCATTGACGCATGTCTCTCATTTCCGAGCATTGCTGCATTGATGGAGAAATAGCAGCCTAAATCCAGCGCGCGTTTCGCTTCGCTTTTCGTTCCGGTGAACCAGTGGAGGACGATCTTCCCTCGCTCTGACGGTAGATGTGCTTCCACGAGATCGAGAACCATCTTGGCCGATCTGATGCTGTGGACCGTAATGATCTTGTCGCCAGCCTGCGCGCAACGCTGCAACACGTGCTGGAACACACGCTTTTGCGCATCGAGCGATTTGAAGAACCGGGGGCCGGCGTCCAATCCGACTTCACCGACATAGCGTGTCTCCGCCAGGTACCGATCCCACAGCTCGATCTCGTTTTCGCGCTCAGCGACCAGTTGGGGGTGCAAGCCCAGTGCTGCTCGAACATGCTTTGTGCGCTGCGCTAGTTCGTGATTGCGGGGCCACGCACGGGGTGTCGTCGTTACGGCTAGAGTGAACACGCCGGACGCCTCAGCATCCTGGACCGCCGCCGCATGGTCCGGATAAAGATCAAGATGGCAATGGAAGTCCACAAGGCCTGCAGTAGCGATCATGCGCGCCTCTCACCCATCAACTTGGTCTCGCCTCGGCACCGTCAATAAGCCGTGCGACTTCGCCCAGGCCGCGCCGATAAACGTCGGCAAGCTGGTCCAAGTGCGCGGCTTCATCTGCAAGCGAGCCGGGTTTGTGGATCAAAAGGTTCGCGATCTGTGGCTTGCCCTTCAAGCGCTCAATCGCGTACTGGAACGACCTGACCTGTACTCCCATCGCCTGGCGTGTGTCTAACGGCTGCGCGTGAAGATCGGGAACCGTGTATGTTGTAGGGTCGTTCCCAGTACCCCATGCTGCCGTCAACGCTGCGCGACGGATCAGACATGGTAGGCAATAGCCACATTGTTCGATGCCATGTCCTAGCCATCGGGCCTTGGCGGGGGACGAGCACGATAGCGAATCTGTTGCCAGTTTCTTCAAGAGATCCGGGTTGCGGCAGGCTGCCGCCATCTCGCCTTTCGTCCTATCCCAGTATGGATTCCGAATTTCTCCGTCTATGCCGAGCGCGACAAGCAGATCGTTCCACCTCGCCATGTAATACGGATGCGTGGTGCGTGTGCTGTTTGATCCCAATCTCAGAGGGTCCAAAGGCACATTCAGAGCGATCAGCCCATTCTCGGGGACGCGCAGAACGAAACGCCGTCCGAGCCCAGTGCCTGCGAATACCCCGAGAGCGAAGAACAGGAACGACCTGCCTCGTGTGCTGTTCTCTGAGCCGACGCCTTCTACAAGACCATCCACGAAGGTCATGCCGACCCGCAACCGCTCGAAAGATGACTTGATGTAGTGCTTCTTCAAACCTGCAAACAGCTTGCCTTGAGCATCGCTCGTCGCTCCTTCCCCGAAGTGGCTGACCAGCAGGGGAGTGGAGCCGTCCTCCAGCAAGTCGATGGCACCAATCAAGCTGTCCAGTCCGCCCGAGAACAAGCTGACAGAATCGAAGGGAGGAGCAATCAGGCTCGGAGGTTCGGCTTGAGCGATCGCCGCGAATCGAGCTGGGCGTGCTCTGAAACTGATCGTCCAGCGATCTCCAGTCAGGAAATCTAAAGATCTCCTGAGCGTCAGTGCTGCAGCATCCCAGCGAGCCGGATCGCTGACCGGAACGACCAGACGTATCTCGCGTGTCCATGAATCTTGAGACTGCTCAGTGCGAGAGATGCGCGTGTCGGCGGCATGCACGTGGGCGGCCAGCACCAGTAAGTCGATGCCGATTTCTGAAGGAAATACGCCGATCTTTTTCAGGCTTGTCAGCGCGCTACCGATACCGTGATCCAAAGATTTCTCTCCGGCGACGAGTTGCAGGTAGGTCGTTTGTTCATCGGTGCCCGGCGTCACATCGAAGCGGTCGTCCGGGCCAAAGCGGCCCGCCAGGAGTTGTCGCTTCATTGGTTAGCCTCCGCATCGCCAAGGGTATGCAAGATTGCAAAGGCGGATTCGTACACAGCGTCAACGAAGCCTTGAATTCGTTCAGGGGTGAGATTGGGGGTTTCCGCCCGCGCTCGTGTCAGCGCGTCGCTCACTCCTCCCCGGATGAAGTCGCGCAACTGCTGTTCGACGCGATGTGCAGCTTGTACATCTGTTGGCATGGTCACAGCCTTGGTACCGATGTCATTGCAGATGCGTGCCTCGATCGCATGAGTGGCATATAGCTCGAAAACCGTCTGCATTTGATCGGGAGTGAACGTGGTTAGCTCGGTGAGCCCTTCGCTCGCCAGTTCAACGATGGTTTCGATATATGCCTCGCGGGCAATGCCTTCATCAACCGTACCCGCACCTGGGCAGATGTAATCGGCCAGCCCCACGAAAATTTCAGTGATTGGGCGCCCCGCCAACGATTCCAGGTTCAGGGCTCGCAGTGCTTCGCGTACACCTCGCGTTTGCGCGTCGGCGAGGAAGCCGAGGAGCCGCGCTCCGGCGCCGCGCGAGGCACCCATGCGTTGGGCAGCTTGGCGCGAACCACCAGCGGATGTTGAGACGTACTTTGAGACGGCACGGCCCAGGCTGGCTCGATCGCTGCCACCAGAGCCAGCGAATCGCGTGAAGCTATTGCGGGCGCCAGAGAAGCGTTGAGGGTCAGCTGTCCTGGGAATAGGCGGGCGGTTTGGCGGCGCCGGCGGCGTAGCACCATCAGCGGGCGGCTGGCCGTCTGGTCCTGCACCATCCCCCGGAGGGGTTGCAGGCGGGCTACCGCTGTCCGTATCACCTAACCATGACGGAATAAGTGGTGTCCCGCCGCCTGGGCCGCCATAAGCTGTTGAGGTTCCCATCAACGTCCTCCCTTCAGATCTTTGAGCGCTGCTTCGGCGCTGGCCTTGAGGCCAAGATTTCCGGTGACTTTGCTCCAGTCTCTCAGTAGCTTTGTGAGGCGAGTAGCGCATTCGGTGTCTTTGATGACGCTTTGCCAGCCACTGACGGCCCAAGGCCCGCACTTACCACTTGGTAGCGCCTCCAGGAAGTCCATTAACCGGCTCTGGAGGCCGGGCTGTGCCTTCACAAGGATGGTGAGGCCATCTACACCTGCAGGTCTGGTCTCAAAAGCGCCGGAGCCCATAATCTTGCTGCGCACGGCCTCGAACACCTTCTCGGCTTCGGGTTGCACGAGTTGCTTTAACTCGGCTTCGTAGCTTTGGACGGTCATCTTGCCGCCGAACAGTTTCTCGACCACAGCAGCCAGGTGACCCAACACCGATACCGGGCCGAAGTAGTCCTTCTTGTCCTTTGTCACGAACAGGTAAGGGCGCAGATCGAGTCCTGATAGCTTCGGCAGGAGGCGCGCCCAGTCGCGCACCGACTCCGACGACTTCCACTCGGTCAACACAGCGTTGTCAGACACAGAGGTGGGCTCAGCGGCCTTCTGCCCCTTCGGATCGCTAGCTTTGCCGTCAGCCAGTGCAAGGCTCATTTCCAGCGTTTCGAGGTCTTCACACAGCCCTTGCGGATGGACTGCCGCGACGAATGCGATCTGCTCGAACAACCTTGGGAGGAAGCGTTCCGCAAGCATGAGCTTCGCCAGCACGGGTAGCTTGATGTCGTCACCGAAACCGCGCGCGGTCGCAGTGCGCTCGCGCAGCAGCAAGGTGTTGAGAAACCGCTTGATCTGGCGCGGGTTGCCCTTTGTACCACTCGCCAAAATGGGACCGATCTGGTCACTGAGTGCAAGTGCGTTGTTCGCCTTGTCGGCTTGCTTGCCGAGGGCCGTCTTGACCGCTGCGGCATCAAGACCGCCGTTGGTCCAAGGACGTTTCAGCTTCTCTCTTGCTACGGTGATTAGCTTTCCATAGTCCGCGTCGTCCTCCCCGACCTCGGCGCCAGCCAGCAACAACGTCACGTAGATCCGGGTCTCGGTCTCCCCCAGGGCCGGGATGCGGAACGGAACCTGGATGAGCTTTTCGAGGTAATTGCGGGCGTAATCGCGCGGTCCAGTGCTGTCGGGTAGATCAGGAAAGTGCTTACGCACCGCGTATTCGATCATCGCCTCGTCTGCTGCAACGACGAACGCCGTCTGGGCGGTGAAGACAAACAACCGGATCGCTTCGAGCGTTTCAATGGCCGTATCGGGCAGGCAGCGGTCGAGATCGTCAATCAGGACAACAAGCTGCTTGATGCCAGCCTCTTTCAGGAGTTGGTCGAACGCTTTGCGGAAGGCCTCCACTTCTTCCGGCACATTCTTGGACTCGCCTGGTTTGAGTAGGTCTTTCGCTTCGTCGATGGCGGTCGAGAGGTTTTCTTTCGTAACAAGCTTTGCAGGGTCTGCCACTAACGCTTCGAGTGAGCCGACAATCGTCCCGATTTGTTCGGGTGTCGGGATACCGGTGAATGCGGTCAGGGCCAGACCGCCGGCTCGCTTGGCGACCTTCAACCAGTCGATGCGACGAAAGACATCCCTGACGGCCACTGCCGCCGTCTTCAATGCCGGACGCTTCTCGACCAAGCCCGTGACGATCCCTTCGATCAAGGCGATCTTCGCGTCCTCGAAGCCTTGAAAGCGCCATCCATTGAACTTCAGGCACAGGACTTCGCCCTGATCGGAAAAACCAGCTTCGATCATTTCGAGCACGCTGGACTTTCCTGCCCCCCAGTCGCCGTGCACACCGATAGTCACAGGGTGGTCTGGCTTCGCGCGAAGTAGCCCAATGATCGTGGAGGCAATTGCCTCGTTGTTGAGTAGATCGACCTTGGTCTCGTTATCGGTCAGGATCATCTGTCTCTCCCTGAAGTCTTCTCAATCCCTTACCGCTAGGTGCAATCAGGTTGTTCCGCGATGCGACACCGACCACCCCGACGACAGCGCCTCAGCCTGCTGCAACACCGTTTGCACCGCCGTGTCCTGAAGGTCTGGCGGGTAGCCGTACTTCCGCAGAATGCGCTTCACCAGCACACGCATCCGGGCACGGGCAGAGTCTCGGTGCGCCCAGTCAACCGATACGTTCTCGCGCAGGCTCATCAGCAACTCGTGGGCGATCAGCTTGAGCTTGTCGTCGCCCATCATCTGCACGGCGCTCTCGTTCTCAGCCAGGGCGTCGTAGAAGGCAATCTCCTCGTCTGACAAGCCGGACTCATCGCCACGCTGGCGCGCCGCACGGATGTCCTTGGCCAACTGGATCAGCTCCTGCAGCACCTCTGCGGTCGTGATCGCATTGGCGTGGTAGCGCGCCACGGCGTCTTCCAGGCGTTCCGAGAAGGCCTTGGTCTGCACCACGTTGGCCTTGCTGCGCGAGCGAATCCCATCGTTAAGCAACTTGTGCAGTGCTTCCAGAGCAAGATTTCTCTTCTCCATCTGTTGCACTTCGGCAAGGAACTCGTCGGAGAGTATGGAGATGTCCGGGCTCTTGACTCCCGCAGCCGCCAGGATGTCTACGATCTCGGTCGAGACCACAGCACGGCTGACGATTTGCTGGATAGCCAACTCGCGCTCCTGCTGGGCCATGCCAGACCCTGTGCTGCTCTTGACCAATGCAGCGCGAATCGCCTGGAAGAAGCCAACCTCCTCTCGAATTTCTCGCGCCTCGTCAGAGGCAGAGGCCAGAGCGTAAGCCTTGGACAATGCGAGCACGGCATCCTGGTATCGGCGGTGAGCGTTCTTCTTACCCTCCGCCGTTTTTTCCTTCTCAGCCAGCTTCTGCTGCAGATCGAGAATCCATTCGATAGCGCCAGCCATCATTACCAAGCGCTCTTGGGGCGTACCACCCATCGCCGACGCATAGTCGTAGCCGTGGTACATGTCCCGCACGACCCCGTACTTCTCCATCATCACTGCGATGGCCTGCGCTTCGTCGACGCCGGTGTTTTCTTGGTCGTTCTTGGAGTATTGCTGCAGAGCGGACTTCAGGCTTTGCGCAATGCCGATGTAGTCCACGATCAGCCCTGCGGGCTTGTCGCGGAACACGCGGTTCACACGTGCAATCGCCTGCATTAGGCCATGCCCCTTCATCGGCTTATCCACGTACATCGTGTGCATGCACGGTGCGTCAAAGCCGGTGAGCCACATGTCCCGAACGATCACGAGCTTGAGTGGGTCTTTGGGATCGCGGGCGCGCTTGGCCAGCAGATCGCGCCGGGCCTTGTTGCCAATGTGCTGCTGCCACTCCTGCGGGTCGCTCGCCGCCCCCGTCATCACGATCTTGACTGCACCGGCGTTGTCATCGGCGCTGTGCCAGTCGGGTCGCAGCTTGATGATCTCGTCGTAGAGCTTCACGCAAATGCGACGGCTCATACACACCACCATCGCCTTGCCATCAAGGGCCGCCACGCGATCCTCGAAGTGGGCAACCATGTCCTTTGCTACAAGAGCGAGGCGTTTGTCGCTGCCAACCAGGGCTTCGACCGTTGACCACTTCTTCTTGAAGCGCTCCTGATCGACCTCGGAATCATCCTCGGTCAGATCGTCAACCTCGGCGTCGATCTTTGGCTTCTCATCCTCGTTGAGTTCGATGCGCGCCAACCGCGACTCGTAATAGATCGGCACGGTCGCGCCATCCTCGACCGCACGGCTGATGTCGTAGACATCGATGTAGTTACCGAACACCGCCGGGGTGTTGACGTCGTCGGCCTCGATGGGCGTGCCGGTAAAACCGATGAAAGATGCGTTCGGCAGGGCGTCGCGCATGTACTTGGCAAAGCCATAGGAGATTTCGCCGGTCTTCGCGTCCACCTTGGCCTTAAAGCCGTATTGACTGCGGTGCGCTTCATCCGCGATGACAACGACGTTACGACGGGTAGTGAGCGGCTCCGCAACCTCGCCGAACTTCTGCAAGGTCGTGAAAATCACGCCGCCCGATGCCCGGCTCAAAACCTTCTGCAGGTCTTCTCGGCCCTCGGCCTGCACCGGCGTTTGCCGGATCAGGTCGCGGCACATCGAGAAGGTCGAGAAGAGCTGATCGTCGAGGTCGTTGCGGTCAGTCAGCACCACCAACGTCGGGTTGGCCATTGCCGGGTGTTTGACCAGCTGCCCGGCGTAGAACGCCATCAACAGGCTTTTACCGGAGCCCTGGGTGTGCCAAATCACGCCCGCGCGTTTATCGCCTTGACGTTGAGTCCTCACACTTGGCAAACCGTAGCCAGCAGGATCTTCTGCCACCCCCTCCATTGCCATCGAAGCACGAACAGTCGATGCCACCGCGTGACGCACCGCATGGAACTGGTGATAGCCCGCGATGATCTTGGCCGGCCCCGAACCGGTTTCGCCGAAGACCGTGAAGTGACAAAGCAGATCAAGCAGGCGGCGATGCTCGAACACGCCTTCGATCAGCGTCGAGAGTTCCGGCGCGCCCTTCGGGGCAACGTCCGTGCCGTCGGTGGTGCGCCAGGGCATGAATCGCTCAAGGTCTGCCGAGAGTGAACCCACACGGGCTGCAATGCCATCCGAGGTGATCAGCAGCGCGTTGGTATTGAACAGTGCCGGAATCTGCTTCTTGTAGGTCTGCAACTGGTTGAACGCGCCCAAAAGATGCGCCCCTGCGCTGCCCGGCGCTTTCAGCTCGATCACGCCCAGCGGCAAGCCGTTCACGAACACCACCACATCGGGTCGCCGATTGTTCTGGCCGTTGATTACCACGAACTGGCTCACTACCAACCAGTCGTTCTGCTCTGGGTGTTCGAAGTCGATGAGCGCGACCTTGCCTGCCGTCAGCGTGCCGTCGTCGGCGTAATACTCGACGTCCACGCCTTCCGTCATCAGCTTGTGGAGGCGGCGGTTCTCTTCAAGCAGCGATGGCAGCTCGGATTGCATCACCCGCCGCACGGCATCCTGACGCGCCTCCAACGGAAGGCCAGGATTCAGACGCGCGATGGCGTCTTCAAACCGCTTCTTGAGCACAACCTCATCGTGACTTTCGCGCTCCGGCCGGTGTCCATCGGGGCCGATGTCCTCCTCGCGTTCGATGCTGTATCCCAGCCCTCCCAACTGTTCCAGTAATGCCAGCTCTACGGCGGCCTCTGACAGAAACGCCATTACGGTTCTCCTTGTTCTTCAATGGGCTGAATCGCTACCAGCTTCAATAGCCCGTCGTAATGCTCACGGTCGACAGCCATCATCATTTCGAGTGTGTCGCGCAACACGGGTTGGGTTTCTGCAAGCAGAGAAAGATCGTGTCCCGGATCAGCGATTGCGCCAGCATGTGAGTACGTGTTGAGCAAGCGGAGGATGCGGGTCTTTTTCGCGCTGTCAAAATCCACCCGCTCGAGTCGTGGGCCAAGATCTCCGCTCATCTCGGGGAAGCGGAAAGCGAGGAATGCTTCGATCAATCGGCGCGCGACGTTGGGCAAACCGTAATGGTGTTCCAGTTGGACAACGTCATTGCGGTGAGCCTCCTCGTAGACGCGCTTGAACAAGTACTGGTACTCCGATTCGTACTCCTCAAGCAGAGGATCAAGATGGCTTAACTCGCTGGTGCGGGACCCGTCCACGTGACGCCGGGTACGAAGTAGGAAGAAACGACCGGGCCGGTCTTCGATCTTTTTCTTCCGTTGCCCCGGCAAGTGATGGAACCAGTTCTTCACCAGCCGGAAAAACGAGAAGCTGTGCGTCAATATGAAAAGCTGCCCAGCATCCTTGGTGCGATCCTTCATGTAGCCGAAGGCCGAAAACAGCGCGTTGTCATCGAGGCTCGACACCGGATCGTCAATGACGACAATCCCATTCTTCAAGTCGAATGTTCTGTCCTGTAACGACTTGAGAAAATAGAGGAACGCAATCGCCGTGCGCTCGCCATCGCTCAAGTGCGCGACAGACTGGCCGCTGCGAGTCAGCGCGTAGCCAGTGCCCTTCACCTCGAAGCGCAGTTCGTCGCGCCCAAGGTAGGCGCGTAGCTCTGCGGTTAGCTCGTCAGCGGGACGGCGATGTTCGAGGATCGCGCGTTCCAATTCATTGATCTGTTCCTGAATTTTTTTCTGCGTAGTTTTTGTGCCATCCAGTTCGGTAGTCGCGGCCGTTACCGCATCGGAGAGCTGGACGAATTCGGCGTGCGCCTCCGCGACATACGAGGCTTCAAGCTTCTTGCACGCACTGTCGACCGAAGCCGTGAACTCTGCGGAGATGCGGTTGTGCTTCTCCACGATCCCATTGAATGCGGCGACTGAGTCGGTAATCGAGGAGGGTCTCGCCGTCGCTTGTGCCTGCGTGGCGGTGGGGGCGAACGGCTGATCGCGCTTGGCCTCGACACGCGAGATGAGGGCATCGAGCGCAGCTTGGGTCTCTGACTGCGCCGTCAACACCATTGCGCAAGCGGGTGGCACTTCGGGCACGAGCGCTTCATAGAAGCGCGAAGCATCCGGCAACGACAGTGAGGCAGCAGTCTGCTTGGCCGCCTTCAGCTTCGAGAGAAGAGCAGACAGGTCTTTCTGAAAGCCCGCGAAGGCATCGTTGAAGTGAGCTTCGAGCGCGGCGCGACGCGTTGCCTGAAGCGGCTGCTGGCAGAAGCGGCAGGTATCAGAGGCGTGCTCGCCCGAGTGCAGATGAAGCCCTTCTTGCACCCACGCGGCTAGCTTGGCATTGCTGGTCAGTTCATCGAGCGTCTGCGCAACGACGGAGCGACCGACCAGCGTATCTACTTCACTAGTCAACGCATCAAGTTCGATGGATGGCGCAACAACCTTGTCGACAAGGGGCTTTGGCTGGGCGTTCTTCTGACTATGGAGCTGTGCTTTTTGCTCATCAGGCAGCGTCGCGGCCGCTGCCTGCTGCGCATCCATTGCTTCAACGGCACGCCTGAAATTTCGCTTGTCGTAGTTGTTGTAGGTCTGGCTGTTCGCGGTGGTCAACAACTCCTTGATGAGCTTTGCCTTGTCCTTGCAGACATCGTCCAGCTTTGACTCTGCTTTCGTCTTCTCCGCCTGGGCAGTCCGCAACTCGATGTCGGTCGTGGCGAGTTCCTTTTTGAGATGCTCGACCCGTGCCTGCTTCTCGATGCTGTCTTCGCCGAGAAAGTAAATCGGCGCAATGCCGCCCGTTTGAGACAGGGTGGCACTAATGAAATCCCGGTTGAAGACGCGCACTTGGGGCAGTTGCGCCGAAGCGAAAGCGGAACCTGCGACCTTCGTTGTGCCGTCGATTTCCAGTACCGCTTCACCTTCGAGGAGCGCGGTCTTCTTCTCAATGAGCGAAAGCAGCCACGACAGCGTCGTCTTCCCACTGCCGTTCCATCCATAGATGACATTGAACTGCGCGAACGGGTGCAGTTCTGTTGGCCAAGCGAAGTCGCGGAACACTCGGAGACGTAGCTTGCCGATGCGAGTCAACTTCATGTCGACTCTCCTTGCCCTTCAACGGGCTCTGCAACCGAAGCCGATGCGCCGCGCGCAGCGTTCAGCGCTTCGACGTAGGCATCCCGATCCAGTTGGTAAAGCAAACGGCTGACTTCGATGTTGATGGGCAGCTCATCGCCTCCCGGCAGCAGGAAGCGCAAGGTTGGCGAGTCGCCGCCTTCGGCGTCCACCGCCAGCCCCACGTGCGCGTCAATCAGCGTGTTGTCTTCTGCAAATCGCTCCCAAGGCTCGCGGGAGCTGATGGGATCGAGCTGCGTGTCCAGATAGGCCTGATGCAGAAAGGCCACGATGGCATCCGCCGCCAGAACTGCGCTGCGGCGGTGGTGCGCTGCCAACCGCTCCAGATACGGGTCTTTGCCGTGACTAGCGGGGCCCGCCTTGTTGCGCAGGTCGTTCAGGGCGTCGGCCAACTTGTGATGACTGGACACCAGCTTCTTGAACCTGTCGTCACGGACATCGCCCAGCTTGAGCGCGCGAATTGCTGCCGTCAGCCAGTCCGACAGCGAAGGCGTCTCCTGCGTCGGCTTGAGCGGAATTTGCCGGGTGTGGAAACTTTCCACCACCACGCGGCAGACTACCTCGACGACGGTTTTGGCGCAGTCGATGCACGCATCGTTGTTCTGCTCCAGATTGCGCTCCATCGCCTCGAAGGTCTGTTGCAACATCGGCGCGTCGCGCCAATGGCCGCAGGCCTCTCGAATGCCTGGGCACCAATCCATGGTCATACCGCCGCTCCTACAATGCGCTCGGCATCCGGCACGCGCAATTCGCCAGAGATTAGCCTCGGCAGCAGTGTGTCGCGCAGTTGGGCAAGCGTCTGAGACGCCTCTGAGTTCGCTTTGATTCCTTTGAAATGCGGCGTAACGAAATCCGCGAAGGCCTTCCAAATTTTCGCGTCCAGAGGCGATGCGACCTTGAACTCGGCCAGCGAATCGGCTTGCACGCGCTGGCGGCCTGATGTGCCGGTCATGCTGCGTATGGCGTGCTCTCTGAATGCGCTGTCTCGCGCCAGCAAGTAGGCGTATTCAGCAGGAACAGGTGCTTTCGGTCGCAAGACGATGAACTCCGTCGAACCCCACGCAAGCGCACCTTGCGGCAAACCCTGTACGAAAGCAGTCTTGCCATTCTCTAGGCATGGCGTGATACGGGCCAGCAACGTGTCACCGTTGCGAAATCTCATGCCGCTGCCGAACTCTCGTAGCGCCGGTAGATCCGGCCAACTGCCGCTTGTTGGTAGCGCAGCCATGTCAAGATACGGTGCAAGGGCTCCTTTGCGCAGTGGTTCCGTCGGGTTGAACTCGACAACTTCACTTGCAGGGACCCAAAGCCACCCCTCCGGAACTTTCCCCAAGTCCGATTCGGCGAGCCGGTCGGGAAAGAGGTTGTAGAGGTGCTCGGGCATGCCGGGGAGCGACTGGCCGCGCTGCCAGCGGCCTTCCAGCTTGGCGCGAACAGGTTCGAAGTCCACGAACCAAGCCTTGAACAAGGCGCGCGCCATCGTCTCCAACGCCTGATTGACCCTGCGGTTGTTGGAGATGAGGTTGTCCATTGACGACAAAACACTGCCGATTCCGCTTCGTTCAAGTCTCGAAAAGTCTGGAATCTCGTAATCTGCGATTGCTTGCCAGGAGACACGCTGTCGCCCAGACGTTCCCTCCATCCGGCCTTTCGCGTAGGCGCGAAACTCGGGATGCCTCGCAACGTAGTAAACGAAATCTTCATCGATGCCCGGGTCTTTTGCACCCATGACGATGAATTCGGTCGAGCCATGACCAACAGCGTTGTCGGGCAGACCGCTGACCTTCGCGGTTTTCCCGTTTTCGAGGCAGGGGGTAATACGAGCGAAGAGTGTGTCGCCGTTCTTGAATTTGCTGCTGCCACCGTTGAAGACGCGGCTGCCGATCCCTGAGACGTCTCGCTCTCCCTCGGGCAAATCCGCCATCTCAATGAATGGCGTAAGGGCACCCTTTTCGAGCGGACGCTTCGGGTTGAAATCGATCAAATCGGACAGCTTCATTGCTCGAGCCCCACGATTGGAAACCCAATGAGCTTTAGCTGCTCTCGCATCGTCGCTTGAAGGCCTGCTGACTCTACGAGCTGCTCCCCTAGCTCTATAGTGAGTCGAGTCATCCGTTCTTCGAAGGACTCATCGTCCTTGGCGAGGTCCCCAGTCCCAACATAGCGCCCCGGTGTCAGCACGTGGCCGTGTTTGCGAATGTCTTCCATTGATGCCGACTTGCAGAAGCCGGCCACGTCGGCGTACTCGCCCACACCATCCTCTCCGCGCCAAGCGTGGTAGGTGTCAGCGATCTTCTGGACCTCCTCGTCCGTGAGTTCGCGCCGGGTGCGATCCACCAGTACGCCCACCTTGCGGGCGTCGATGAATAGTACTTGCCCGCGCCGGTCATGCAGGCCATTGCCAGGGTTTTTGTTGCGGGCCAGGAACCATAGGCACGCGGGAATCTGCGTGGAGTAAAAGAGCTGCCCGGGCAACGCCACCATGCAATCCACCGCGTCGGCCTCGAGCATCGCCTTGCGGATTTCGCCTTCGCCGGATTGGTTGGAGCTCATCGAGCCGTTGGCCAGCACCACGCCCGCCGTGCCGTTGGGTGCAAGGTGGTGATAGATGTGCTGGAGCCACGCGTAGTTGGCGTTGCCGACAGGTGGCGCGCCGAACTTCCAACGCACGTCTTCGCGCAGGCGGTCGCCGCCCCAGTCGGAGATATTGAATGGGGGATTGGCGAGGATGTAGTCGGCCTTGAGATCGCGCAGTTCGTCCTTGTGGAAGCTGCCCTCGTTGTTCCAGCGGATGTCGGAATCAATGCCGCGCACAGCCAAGTTCATCTTGGCCAGCCGCCACGTGGTGTAGTTCGATTCCTGACCGTAGATCGCGATATCGCCGATGCGGCCACCGTGCTCGGTCACGAACTTCTCCGACTGCACGAACATTCCGCCCGAGCCGCAACACGGGTCGTACACGCGGCCTGAGTACGGCTCCAGCATTTCAACCAGTACGCGCACCACGGAGCGTGGGGTGTAGAACTCGCCGCCGCGCTTGCCTTCCGCTCCAGCGAACTGGCCCAGGAAATATTCGTACACGCGCCCGAGAATGTCCTTCGAGCGGTCGCCTTCCTCGTTGAGTGCGATGCCGGAAATCAGGTCGATCAGCTCACCTAGCATCACCTTGTTGAGCGCGGGCCGAGCGTAGTCCTTGGGCAGCACGCCCTTGAGCGACTCGTTGTCCTTTTCGATGGCGCGCATCGCGTCGTCGATCAAGGTGCCGATAGTGGGCAGCTTGGCGTTGGCCTGCAGGTGCGACCAGCGTGCCTCCTTCGGAACCCAGAACACGTTGTCTGCAAGGTACTCGTCTTTGTCCTCGGCAGCCTGTGCGTCTTCGGCTAGCAGCGACTTGTGCTTGGCCTCGAAGGCATCGGAGATGTACTTCAGGAAGATGAGCCCGAGCGCGACGTGCTTGTAGTCGCTTGGCTCCATATTGCCGCGCAGCTTGTCGGCGGCCTTGAAAAGATCAGCCTCGAAGCCGAGATTGCCTCCGTTGCCGTTTTTGGCGGTATCGTTCTGTGCCATCGTGTTCTTATCCTTTGCGTGATGTCTTTGCTGCCGGGGCTTGATAGCCCGGTGCGAGCTTTGCGTTCTCAACGCCGTACAGGGCCAGCGGATCGCTGAGCCATAGGCGGTACTGTTCTTCCTTGAGCCGGTGGTCGGGCGAGCAGTCCACGCTCCAGCGCAGCAGCATGTAGCCCGCGACCGCAGCGCGAACGCGCATCCGAATCGAACCGTCAGTCATTCCGTAATCCATCTTGATGATCTCGGGGCGCTCAAGGCGCGGATGCGGCACGAAGTCCAACTCGACGATGCGCATCCACTGGATGTCGTTGTCCGGCCGTTCGTTGGCCCGTGGTTCCTCGTCGAGCAGCGTTGGCGCTTCGATGCGGGTGACGACGAAATCCCGAAACTCTCCGCTCTTTCGGTCAAAGGCCCGGACGTGCCAGCGCAGGCCGGTATCCACCAGCGCGAAGGGAACGATGACGCGCTCGGACTCACCGCTGCTCATCGAGTGGTAGCGGATGGCGACGGGCCGCTTGGCGCGGATCGCCCGGCAAACCGGGGCTAGCACGTCCATCCTGGGGTTGCTCAGAGCGGTGGGTGACTCGCACGGCAGCAGCGGCTGCGTTGCACCGTTCAAGCCATCGCCGAAACCGAGCGCGAGTGCCGACAGCACGCGCTGCGATGCGTGGTCGAACAGCGGCCAGAACGCCTGCCCGATCCGGTAGATCTTGTTGCTGCCGTCAAAAGTGATGTTCTGCGGCGCGATTTCCCGGTACAGCGCCAAGTCACGTGTCGCCCCTGCCGGAGCCACGCCGAAGCGTTCAATCAGGTCTGGGCGACCGATCTCACCAAAGAAGTAGAGCCGGAAGTCGATGTAGGCCAGCCGCTCGCGCTGGGCGTGGCTCAAGCTTTCGACGCGCTGGGGTTGAGTCACCAACTGCTCCTCATCCAAGACGGACGACCGAAAGACTGTTATTGGTTTTATGTTTTTTCATTTATGGACGATTCATGTAATCAGTATGATTACATTATGCGCCGCTACGTGAACTTCTACAACACAACTACACCTCCGCGCTGGGGCATCAAGTTCAGGACAATCTCGCACCCCAACCGGCGCACGCTAACGGCAGCATCCAGTTGTGGTCTTTAGCTCTGTTCTGGCTCATCAGGATGCACACCCTGAATGCCCAAGCCATGCCTCGCCTCCAGCTCCAAAATCCGGGCCTCACGCGCTTCCAGCTGCTTGATCAGGGCCTGCGCTTCCAGCATGGTTTTCTCGGCAAATGAACGCAGTTGGCGGTCTCGTTCGCCCGTCCCACGCGTGATCTCTCGCGCACGCTGGAGCAGCGCGGCCCGCGCCGGCAGCCCAAACTTCACTCGCGTCCATTGCGCACGACTCATGCGCTGGCGACCCGGCCCCAAACGAGCGAGTCCAGACGGTCCGGCAGCGTGCTCCCAGAATCGGTCCTGAAATGCGCGCATCGCATCGTTGTAAGCAAGGCGCTGTTCCTTGGGTGTTTGAGCGCCCTTTGCCGCGCGGAAGCCGGGGTGCAAGTGCTTGACATTGCCACCATCAGGATTGACCACAAAGAAGTGGAGATGGGGGTGCGCCTCATCGGTGTGCTCGACAACAGACCGAAGGCGATCACCGAATTCCGTTTGCAGCCACTCCAAGGTGCTGTGCTTCCAGTAGCGGTACTCCATACCGCCACGTGGATACGACGCTACGCCAGCCAGCAGGACGGACGCGTCCTTTCGCAAACGGCGACCAGCTGCGTCAGTGCTACGCGCATGGATGGCGCCAATCTCGGCTTCCAGCTCTGCCAGGCTGGGACCATGCAGCAGGCTGGGGGGCCTCGGTCTCGGCACATGCAAGCAAGCTTGTGGCTCACCCTTGACGCTCACGAAACCGGACCCATTTTCGCTCGCGAGAATTGAACCAGCGG
>ERZ761603.1638-NODE-1638-length-16446-cov-7.518699_pt1 | contig 16446 bp, 15 predicted proteins | sample MGYA00511879_ERZ761603 | MGnify/ENA primary metagenome ERZ761603 (study PRJEB28899, sample SAMN02850040) | bioreactor sludge metagenome | biome: EBPR Sludge; feature: EBPR Bioreactor; material: flocular biomat | place: Australia: Thorneside Wastwater Treatment... | reverse complement strand
ACGAGATTACAAGGTGACTGGAGTTCAGACGTGTGCTCTTCCGATCTGTCAAAGCCTTCCGTCGTTGTCGGAAGATCTATGATTACAAGTACAACCAGGGACTCACTCGGCGTACGGCCCCAGCTACGCTGTCTCGGGGCATCACTCTGCACGAGATGCTGGATGCACCCGTCATGGGGAAGGACTGGAGGGAGCCCCTGGAGCGCTATCGTCAGGAGTACCAGGGGCTCTGGAGCGACGAAACCGAGAACTACAGCTCCCCTGAAGATCTGGAGTCGCTGTACCTTCGCTATCAGAAGCACTGGGCGAATGACGGCCTGAACTACCGGGGACGCTCGGAAATCGAGATCGAAACCACCTATCGGGGGATCAAGTTCAAGGGGATCATCGATAAGCTCCCAGAGGACCAGATGGGGAGAGTGTGGCTCATGGACCACAAGACCCACAAGATCCTGCCCGACGAGGACGCCCGTTTCTCCGACATTCAAACGGTCCTGTATTACTGGTCCCTGCGAGAGGAGGGGGAGAAGGTCGACGGGGTTCTGTGGGACTACATCCGAACCAAACCTCCGGCGGTACCCGAGACCCTGAAGAGTGGTGGTCTCTCAAAGCGGGCGAACATCGACACCGACTACGACACCTACCTGGCTGAGATTCAACGAAACGGGCTCAACCCGGCCGACTACCAGGACATACTCACCAAGTTGAAGCAGGGGAAGAAGGCCTTCTTTCTTCGGGTGAAACTCCCCACCCCAAATGAGGCCCTGGTCTCCTCGGTGGTCAATGACTTCTTCGACACGGCCGAACAGATCCTGGAGGCCAAGTCGTTCGAGCGCAATATGACCCGGGACTGCAAGAGCTGCTCTTACTACCAACTGTGCTCAGCCGAGGTGCGAGGCTTGGACTCGGAATTCCTCAAGAAACAGCTATTTACCATGCGAGCTGACTAAGGTATAATACCATTTCCTATCAAACGCTACCGGAGAGCGTAATGAGCATTGCTGACAAAATCACACCAGTGAAGTCCCTGCCAAAGGTACTGTCCATGCTGGTGTACGGTCGTAGCGGGACCGGAAAGACCACCTTTGCTGGGTCCTTTCCCGGTCCTGTTCTGCTTCTGGACATCCGGGAGAAGGGCACCGACTCCTTGGCCAACCTGGAGAACATCGACGTCATCTCCGTGGACAAATGGAGTGAGGTCGAGGAAGTCTTCTGGTACCTGAGGGGCGAAGGAGGCAAGAAGTACAAGTCGGTGATCCTGGACCAGGTGTCATCGCTTCAGGACCTGGCCATGGAACACGCCATGGCCGAAGAAGGGAAGGATGTCATGTCCCAGCGTCTATGGGGCGTGGTATCCGGCCTGATGAAGACCTGGCTGCTGAACTACCGGGACCTGGTTGATCAGGGGATCAATGTCCTGTTCATCGCCCACGACCGAACCAACAAAGGCGAGTCCGGGGAAGATGACGACTCCATCGACCCACAGGTGGGTCCCCGCCTAATGCCCTCGGTGGCTGGCCTGCTGAACGGGGCGGTCAAGGCTATCGGAAACACCTATGTGAAGGAGGTGTTCCTGGAGGACAAGTCCCGTAAGGTGGAATACTGCATGCGACTTGGCCCGCACGCGTACTACACCACCAAGCTTCGCAATCCCCTGGGAACCAGCTGTCCGGAGTCCCTGGTGGACCCGAAGTACGAAGCCATCATGAAGCTGATGGTTGAAGGTGAAGTCAAACCGGTCCGTAGGACCATCTCTAAGTAAGGAGTAATACAACATGGTTATGCGTAAGCGTGGCGGTATCGCGGTGGACTTTTCCGGTGTGGAATCGGGTGGTCGTGCCATTCCGGATGATGATTACCTGCTCGAAGTGGTCTCCTGCGAGGAGAAGGAGGGTCGAGAGTCCGGAGCCCTCTACCTGTCCTGGAAGTACAAGGTAGCCGAGGGGACGTACAAGGGAGCCACGGTGTATGACAACACCTCGCTCAGCCCCCAGGCCCTGTGGCGCCTGAAGCGCCTCCTGGAAGCCATGGGCATTCAGGCGGACGGCAAGATGTCCCTGGACATCAACTCCTTCAAGGGAAAGCGGGTCCTGGCTCAAATCGCCAACGAGACCTACAACGGGAAGGAGAAGCCCCGAGTGGTCGAGTTCCTCTTCGGTGGGGTCCCGGCGGGTGGGGGCGGCTCCGCCGCTTCGGCGAACCCCTTCAAGAAGGGCTCTCGGGTCCTGTTCCAGTACGAGGGGGAGGACATGATCGGGGTGGTCTCTTCTGTGGAGGGGGGCAAGGTCATCGTGGCCGTGACCATCGACGGGGAGGCGGAGGAGTGGGAGCTGGACTCCACTGAACTGAGTTTGGCTGAATCGTAACCGGTCAAAGGGGCTTCGGCCCCTTTCCACTTTGGGGAGAACCATGGATACATCCACCGCTACTAAGCCTCCGCTCCCACTTCCTCGGGTGTATGTGGACCGTCATCGTCACACCTATCTGATGTTTCGGGACAATGAAAAAACCCGTCAGTATGTGTCAATGGTGAACGGTCAAATCGAGATCATTCAACTTACCCGTCGAGAGTGGAAAGAGCTCATTCGATATAAGGAATGCACCCCCGAACACTTCGCCGAGGTGTATCTGAAGAGCACCCAGGACATGTCGCGCCAGGCCCGGGCGATTTTGAAGGGTATCCTGGGCCAGCCAGAAGAAAAATTGAGCCCCACTGAATCCCCGCGTTTTCCCGAGGGGTCTATTTCCTTGCAGCAATTATGCGAGGTTTATAACTGGAACCCTTCAAAAGTCCGGAAACAGCTCAGAAAGCTGATGAATAAGCCAGGAGGCCGCTGGAACTTCACTCCAGACGAAGCCGATAAGATTGTTACCATGGTGAAAGAATGCTTACACCGAGAGAATACCAGCGATTAGCTCTGGGATCAGCCGTCCCCCTCCAGTTGTTTGAGCTATTCCTTTCTAAAGTTCAATACTCTGATCCAGAGGATTGTTGGGAGTGGACGGGAGCCAAGTACCCTTCGGGGTATGGGGCTTTCGGGTGGGCCTACCGTCAAGGTTTCTGTCAACGAGCCCACAGGTTTTCTTGGGAGGCCTATCGGGAGCCCATTCCCCGGGGATTTCAAGTTCTGCATAGATGTGACAATCGTGCTTGCGTTAACCCCAATCACTTATTCTTGGGGGATCATGCCTCAAACATGCTAGATCGTAACCTGAAGGGGCGACAGGCTCGCCAGTTAGGGGAGTGTCAGGGGCGGCATAAACTGACCGAGTGGTTAGTGAGAGAAATAAGAGAATCCGGTCAATCCGATCGGGAGTGGGCTCGTCAACTCGGTATCTCACATATGACGGTCGGGAGGGCTCGAAGAGGGAGAACATGGAAACATCTGTAAGATTACGTCCCTATCAAGAGACCGCGGTGCAAGCGGCGCTCCCCCACGATGGATTCGCTCTGTTTATGGAAGCCCGTACAGGGAAGACCATCACTACTCTATGGCTATCTCGCCTGTGGGACTGTCGGCAGAATCTGGTGATCTGCCCCAAGAAGGCTCTACCCGTCTGGAGACAGGAGATAGCGGCCGTCGGTTTAAATGTGGAGGACTTTGAACTGGTCTCCTTTGAGTCCTTCCGCATTCATCGACTCGAATTCCAACGGTCGTGGGATTTGGTCATTGTGGATGAATCCCACCGTATCAAGGACCGGAAAAGCCAGCAAACAAAAGCCGTCTGGAGCTTATCCCGCCGAGCTAAGAAACGCCTAATCCTCTCTGGGAGTCCCCAGGGGAACGGAATGGAGGATTATTATGCTCAGCTTAAATTCATCCGGCCCGATCTATTCCCCACCTGGGAAGCTTTTGAGAAGCAGTACCTGATAATCAAGGATCGGTGGATCGCTGGACGTGAAGATCCCTTCCCCGAGATCGTGGGGTACAGGAACCAAGAGTACTTCAAAGAGCTACTGGCTTCAATCTCCTATCGGGTCACTCGAGAGGAGGCGTCCAAAGTCAAGACCCTGGTCAGGAACCGGAAGTATCACATCCCCTGGTCCCAGGAGGCCAGAGTCCTCTATGATGTTCTGGATACGAAGCTGTATTTCGAAGTCCAGGAGAACCTGGTTACGGCGGCTCATATCCTGACCAAGGGTATGAAGCTTCACCAGATATGTGGCGGTTTTGTCAAGGATGATGAGAAACAGTTACAAGTGGTGGGGAGGGATAAGCTAAGTAAGCTCTGGGAGTTGATCGACGGGCCACTGACGGGTTGTTCAATGGTCATCGTCGCTCAATATAAAGCCGAAATGGACGCTATTGCCCAGGGACTGTCAGCCCGGGGAATTACATTTGCTCAGGTGAGGGGAAAGCATCAATACGACCCCAAGGACCGGAGTCAGGTGACCATCCTGCACCCCAGCTCCGGAGAGGCTATCCAACTAGCCCACCACAACCATATGATTATCTATTCCATGGGACACAGTTACCTAAAATGGGCACAGTTCAAGGACCGCATAGTCCTGGTGGACACGCCTCAAGTAACCTATCACTACCTGATGATGGAAAACTCCATGGATGAGGTCATTTATCAGGCGGTGATCGAGAAGAAAAAGGCCTCCGAGGCCATCCTGTCCATTTACAAACAGGTAAGGCACTGATATAATGAATTCACCTGCTAAATTCTGGCAGTAGAAATAACCCTCAACTCACTGGAGCACACCATGACCGAAGCCGCCACCGTCGAAGCCCCGACCACCATCACCCTGTCCGAGATCTGCGCCGAACTGGGCATCAAGCCGCAAGGCGCCCGAGTCAAGCTGCGCCGCAAGATGAAGGAGGCCAAGGGTGAAGGCTTCCGCTGGACCTTCCCGATCGAACAGAAGGCCGAGATCGTTGCCCTGCTGACCGCCAAGGCCGAAGCCAAGGGCAAGGCCAAGGCCGATGTCGATGCCGAGTCCGAAGACGACGACGAAGGCGACGACGAATAACCCAGCGTCGGCTTGAAGGGGGAGGACAAGTTCCTCCCCTCATTGTAGGAGTAGTAGATGCCAGCCAATCCCGAGTCTAGATTTTGGAAGCGTCTAAAGAAGCTGTTCGAGCGTGGACATATCGTTAGGGTAGAGAATCCGGCCAACCCCGGCACCCCAGATGTGAATGCCTGTATCGGTGGAGTGGAGTTCTGGTCGGAACAGAAACAGGTCCCCCAGCTTCCAAAGCTTTCGGGCACCCCGGTCTTCACAGGCTGTTTGAAACCCGAGCAAGAGCTTTGGCATGTTCTTCGGAATCGAGCCGGAGGAAGAACCTTCATCTGTGGGTATGTTCAGGAGACCGATGAGATCTTCGTGATCCCCGGAAACCTGGCTCCCGAGTTCAATTCCATGACCATTCAACAACTCAGAGACGCTACTCTGAAAGTGGAGGACATGTGGAAGCGTTCATGAACTGGCTGCCGGGAGGCCCTCGATGGGTCTCAAAGAGGCGCCCCACAATACTTCCGTGGGGCGATGAAAGTTGGAGAGAACTCCCGAACCTAAGCTTTACTTTATTCCTGACTGCCTCAGGTCTTCCATATAGTCCTCCGCCCTCCCCTGGGGTTCCTGCAGCATCCCCCAGCTCACGCGGCCCAGAGGAGTGTCCCTCAGGACGTTCCTGGCGAAATAAGCCCGCTTCCCCATCGGGGAGTTCAAGGTCTGGTGAACCCCGGGGAAATGAGAGATCAGGGCTTTAGACATCTGAAGGGGTGACCCGATCAGGGCGCCCGCCGCGACTGTCTGAGAGCCCATTCCGGACGCCTGGGGATGTTCTACACGCCCCGCGAGGGCTCTTCCCACATCCTCCATTGACCCCAAGGTATCCACTAGATCTTTGCCCGTCTGACTCATATATGGGTACAGATCTTGAATAGCTCGGGGGTTGGACAGGACATCACGATACAGTTGAGAGGGCTCCGAGTAACCACGGGGGTTCCGGCCATATGTTCCCTTGGAGGCTTTTCCGTAGGGTTTATTCGTGATGACCCCCGGCACTACCACGTCTCTCCAGAAACCCCGAGCCGAGTCAAACATCTCCTGAGCTTGAGGATTCTTTGTTCCCCAGGCATCCACATCATTCATCAAGCTCCCGTACAGGTTCTTGAGCTCCGTCCTGGCCTGGCGATCGGCCATGGAAGCCCCTGGAGCTCCAGCATCCCTCTCGGCCCGTGACATTGCCTTGCCTACCGCCGTCTGAACCTTGTGAAGGTCAGAGAAGGGAATGACCGGGGGCTTCTTCGGGTCCTGCAGGAACTGTTTCAACAGGGAGGCGGCATCAGGATCATATTCCTCAACTCGTTGAAAAATGGGGTTCTTGTTCAGGTCGGACCGGCCGCGAACCTGTGGGGTGTATTTGGAGGCGATGTCTCGAACTCGAGCCGTGGCCAGCCCAGTCTTGACCCCAGGGAGGTTGTTTTGAACGATATAGGCGTCCAAATCATTCCACATGGAGGCCCCCACCTGCTGTAGGTTCTTTCCGGCCTCTTCAACGGCTTCCCGGATCTTCTCCCCTTCCAGGGTCCGGGTTTCGGTGGAGCGGCCAGACTTAGAAGGAATAGCCACGTCTTTCTTAGCCGCATTCGTGAATTCTTGAACCTGCCGCTCGACAGTCCTGGGGTATCCCGGCAGGGATCGTTCAAATCCCGCCAGCGGCCCCGAGGGGTCTAGGGAAGCGATATCTCGCTGAACCCCAATCCGTTTGGCCGCCTCATCCAAGTCCATGGCCTTGGACCCCTTCGTGGTAAATCGGCCGGTGGACGCCCCCAGGGCACGACCGATAGCGGACATGGGCAGCCCCATCGCGGTCGTGGTTCCACCCGCTTCAGCGGCCTGCATAACTCGAGTGGCTAGCTCGGAGCCGGCGCCCCTAACGGGTTTCTGAGTGGGAGACATGAACCCGCCCAGAGTAGCGCCCACAATCTGGGAGCCCAGTCGAGCCGGGAGAGCCATTGACATCGCGGCCTTTCCGGTGAAGTAACCCATCTTGCCGGCGGTGGTCTCTCCCACGGCCCGCTCCATTTCCTGGCGCTCCGCCTTCTGCCGGTTGTACTCCTTCATTTGTTCCGGGGGTCCCGACCACACCGCCCGAGCCAGGTCCTCCGGACCCCGAACCAGAGGATCCAGCAAGGACTGCTCTAGACCTCGACGATAGAGCTCCCATCCGCTCATTCCTTGAGTGAGCTCAGAGGGCTTTTGAGCTTGACGCTCGGCTTCGACCCGTTGAGCCGCCTGAACCGCCGGCGAAAGGATGATCTGACGAAGCTCTGCCTCGGAGAGTTCGGGGTTCCGAATGTAGTTCAGGAACTCCTCATCGGACATCTCATTGGGGTCCATCACCGAGCTCCTTTTTCAGGGTTGCTGAACTGCGTCATGATGCGATCCGAGAGGCGTTTCATGCGGGCCATCTCCTCCAGCATCACTCGTTCCTTCCGTTTATACCATCCCGGAGTAAGCATCTCGTTGTTCTGAGCCGCGAACGCCGAACCCTCTTCAGCTATCCGTTGATTGGATAGTGCCACTTCCTTCATGAACCGAACCAGGGCCTGGCGACCCTCGTTGGTCAGGCTCAGAGTGGGACCCAAGCTCTGCAACAGCTGAACTTCAAAGTTCGACACAGCTCCCGGGAGGAGGTTAGTACCATCCGAAGTGCGCTGAGCCAAAACCATCTTCTGAGCCACAGCATTCGCCAAGTCGGCCGGGCCGGTAGTGTCACCCACATCCACTCCGAAGGTCTGGAAACCCGACCGGATCTTTTGAAGCAACGGCCCCAATTCACCTTCTGGAAGGTTAGGGTTGGAATACAGATTCTCGAGCAAATTCAGCTGGTTGACCATGCTAGCGTTCGTCCCGAACAGAGTGTTCAGGTTCTCACGCTCCTTGAACAGGGCCTTCCCTTCCTCTCCACCGTAGGCCTGCTTATACTGCTCGGACCGCTTATCGCGAAGAGGCGGGGAGGGAACCACCTGAGACCCCGCCGGGGCCTGAGAAGCCTCCAGAGCACGTAGTGCCTTAGCTCGATCGGGCTCCTGAAGAGCCTCTAGCTCGGCCCGAACGGATTCCGGAGTTCCTCTCATGTTCAGCGAGGGCAGATTTGCCGAAGGCGAGTCGAACTTCACTCGTGGCTCATTGAAGGCCTGAGGCCATTGCTCCTGAGCCGGAGCCCGAGTTGACTGAGAAGGTGCTTCAGCACTGGGGGGCTCCGGAAGTGCGGACGCCTTCATCGGAAGGCTTCCACCTCGGGGACCCAAAGGCTGGGTGGCAAAGTTCTGAAGATAGTTCTCCGTCGTGGCCATGGCTCGCTGCTCAATCCAGGCGGATCTGGCTTCCGCAGAGGGGAACTGATAATCCTTGGCGATCTGAGCCGCCTCATTGCGGGCCGAGGTATAAACCGTGCGGAGTTGTTCGGGAGTGGGCTGGCGCCCCTGCAAAACGCGGCCGCCTCCGAGCCCACTGAGACTCGTTAGACGCTCTTGCATGGCACGTTTTTCCTGCTCCAGCTTGCGGTTTTCCGCTTGTCGGGCCTCCTCCTCCCCATAGAAGATCGAACCAGCTCGACCCAGCAGCGTGCCCCAATGGGCGGGCTCCTGAGCTGAGGCCTGGAACAGAGCGGAGCCCAGGCGATCCAACATGGACCTCTCCGGAAGCGTCTGGGGAGTCAGGCCCTGAGCCATATTCAGTCTCATCTGACCAGCCTGTTGAGCCAGGTCCGGAAGACTGGAGGAAGAAGACAGGTTGCTGGAAATCAGGCTGGAGATCAAGTCGTCCGGATCCTCCCGAGGAAATCGGCCTCCGTCCGCATAGCGGGCGAGGCCTCCTTTCTTGAAAGACGTTTGCCACGAAGAGTTCTGTTGCGGCGTGCCAGCGCCAAACAGCTTAGCGTAATTGTTAAGTCGCTCCCACGGATAATTTTGCTTCTCGTCCCACTTTTCTCGCTTAGCATCGAGAACGGCCTGATTCTGCTGCTGCTGCAACGTACCGGCATTGAGCAGCTGGCCATAGTCGCCAATCGACAGCTGCTGCCGTGCCTGCGCCAGATTGCCGAGCCCTGTGCCAGCGGTGAGTTGCGCACCGGATTGTTGATTGGCGAGACTGCCAAGCGCTTGGCCCGCCTGTAGACCAAGGTTGGCTTGACCAAGACCCTGCGTGTATTGTTGAGCACCAAGGCCCGCTAGCGCTTGCGAGCCCTGCAGGCCGACATTGGCTTGGCCCAGGGCCTGATTGTACATCTGCCCGCCGAGCCCAGCCAGCCCCTGAGCCGATGCCTGCGTCTGCTTGGCCCAGTTCAGATAGTCGCCCATCGCGTTCGTGTAGCCAGTGTTCAGAGCAGTGGCTTGCTGTCCAAGCACTTCGCGCTGATTCTTTGCCGCGGCATCTGACATCATCATAGCCTGACGAGCCGAGCCGTGCTGGCCGAGGCTGCTAAACGCGCGGGTCAGCCCAGGGATGACTTGATTCTGGAATTGCTCGTTGCCGAGTCGGCCGATCTCTTCAACCACACCGCTGAGATACGGGTTCAGGTACTGCCCGACTTGGCTCGGATCGAACCTCCCCGCATCCTTGAACATATCGGCAGCCGGCCAGTACAAAGACGAACCCGCGCCGGCCAGATCCATGCCCATGGCGCCCTGAATGCCCTGCTGAGCCTGTCCATACAGACCCGAGCCGATTCCGGCCAAATCCATCTCGGCGGCATTCTGCACGGCTCCCTGCGCTTTGCCCCACAACGGGTTCGACGCCGACTGCCCGATCAACTGCCTCGCCTGATTCAGTTCAGGTTGCCAGTTTCCAACAGAAGAGCTCGCCTGCTGAAACGCAGCCTGCTGCTGGGGAGTTAGCCCAGCCACCGTTTGTCCAGTATAAGGCGTGTAACCCTTCTTTGACTGAGTCTCTGCTCTTTTGAGGAGCTCCATCAACTCGGTATTCCACTCCGGCAGAGTGCCGCTGGATTGTTCTTGGTAAGTGGCCATGTTATTTCCCCTTCTTCAGGTATGCCAGAGCGCCCTTGGCTGGCGGCGGAATCTTGTCTGCAGGGGCCGAGCGCTTGTGGCGGCGAATGGCCTCCCGCATCTCATCCAGCTTCCTTGCTCCAGCTTCTGTATTCCCGTCTCCCAGCGCTGCAACAACATCAGCGTCGAAAACATACTCGCCATGGGACAATTTGGCGTTGACGTCGTCGGCTTGTCCGGGAGAACCTCCCTTCAGCAGCCCAAGCGAACCCATCCGACCCAACCCGCCTTGTGCAAAGCTGACTCCCGAAGCGTTGTTGATGGCTTTCAGCCTGTCTTCCGACGACATACCGATTCGCATCGGGCCGCCGATATCAACCCCAGCAAACTCGGTGGCTCCATCAGGGCTGAGTCCCATTTGCTCGCGCACCGCCTGTGCGTAAGCCAACGACGGATCAAGATTGACCCCCTGTCGTGCTTGAATGATTTGAGCCAGAGCATGCATCTTTGCGAAATCATCGCCAGCCGCCAATTCGCGGTTGGCGTCGGCTTGGTCCAGAGCGCCGCGCTTCAAGTCACGGTCGTCCTTATAAGCACGATAGTTGCCCCATTGGCTCAGCGCGCCCAACCCAAGCCCAGCTATGTCTTTGATTCCAATTTTGCTGAGTTCGCTGGTCAGGCGGTCCAGGATGGACGGGTCCTCTTTTTGGATTTGCTGGTAATAGCTGGACATCAGCGGAGCCGTGCCGCCTTGACCAACGATGTACTCATTCGCAGCCAGCGGCCCCGACCAGTAGCCCGGCAGAGATGAAAAGCCGACGTCATACATGCGGCTGGCGTCGATTAAATTTTGCAGTCCAGCATCATCGTAAGTCATGGTTTAGCTCCTCGTGTCTCCGGGCTCAACGTGCAACAGCACGCGCCCCATGTGGTAATCGCCGTTGAAAGTGTTGGACTCGAATCTCAGAGTAATGTGCCGGGCTTGGTGCCGCAGATCAATCAACTCAGTTTCTGGAGAGAACGTGTAAGTCTCACTGTTGACCACTGGTGTTGCGGCAAACTCCCTGGATCTCACAGTCATTTGCATGTCTCCGACTTGGACAAAGTCAGGCTCAATGCGGCTGATTCGCATCCAGTTGTTCGCTCCCTGTGGCGCTTCGCCTGTGGGACCTCCCGTTGGATAACCGAACTCTGAGGTTTCGAAGTATGACGGTATGGCAACCTCCGAGCTGTCCTCAATCGCATTCTTGCCGTATTCCCCAGCAAATGAGGAGAACTTGCCTGCTGAGTTGGTAACATTGCCAAACGAAATCGGGAATCGAAGGGTCTGAGAAGAATGGCCAGCTGAGCGTGGGTGACGAGTGTCGTACCAGACATTCTCGCGGATGTTGTAGATGATCGCGTGGGTGCATTCCTGCGCTTCGCCAAATGGAAAGTACCACCAAATCTCGCCAAACTTCGTGTTTTTCTGAGCCCACACTTTTGAGCGGTGAGCATAGTTCAGATTGTCGAAAAACCAGTTGAAATTACTGGAGTTCGGCAGTTCCTTGACAGTTCCATTATACACTAGAAAACGGTCCGTGGCAATCCAGTAGTAAATCCCATCATACTCGACTATGCCTGCCGGTGACAACACTGAGCACATGGCAGACACCGTATCGAATCGAAACTCGCTGCCAGCGCGTGAGCACAGAATCAGCGAGTCCAGCGACCAGAACAGCCCTGCGGGAGCCTGACCGCCGCCCCGAAGTGCCATTCCGCGAACAATCTTTGTCGCGGCAACGTTCACTTCGTTTGCCTCGTTATTCACAGCGGGCGTCCAGCTGTGGGGGTTGTTCGGATCGCTGTTGCGAATCTGGCCGTTGTTTCCAAAAGCAAATGTATAAGGCTGCAGCACCACAACGCCGCCAGAAACCATCAAGTCGTTTCCAGAGCCGTCCTGCAGCTTTGTAAATGTCGCAGGATTCGTACCAATAGTCGATTCGTACACTGGAAATTCAGTTTCGTCTGACACGTCAGTGACGTTGCGCGAGCCATGCACGAGCACTTTCGACACCGCGCCGCCTGTGGAGTCATAGATTGAATCAGTCTGGAACGTGTAAATGTCCTCATCGAGCAGCCCGGTCAAAGTGCTCACGGTCGCGACGCTCGTCGCTGCATCTGCTGTCGTCGTCGCGACATATGCTTTGTTTTTTGAGAACCCATAGATATATGAAACGCCATCCTTGAAGCTGACGAACGACCCACGAATGATCGAGTCGTGGTTCTTAGAGATCTCTTTGTATCCGCCCATCTTCTTGGGGCGTCCGCGTTGGAACCGCACCCACTGCCCATCGATGAACGTGGTCGAATCCAGCCGCGTCCCGTCTCGAGAGATCCCCGGAGCCGACGGAATCTGGTAGATCGCTTCTTGTGCACTTGCGGCCATTTTACGCGACTCCTCCTTGTAACCCCGCCAGCGCCCTCTGAGCGTGCAATGGCAACCAAGCGGGAATCGGGCGTGCGGCAGCCGCTGGCGTCGAAGACGCTTTCGTATTTCCGCGCGGGTCGAACGGCGACCCCACAAGATTACCTGCCAGCTGCTGCCCGAACGTCGAACCGATCTTGTTCCCGATCAACCCAGTCAGGCGGCCTGTGACAGTTTTCGGATCGCCGCCAAAGTAGGCACCGCCAGCGCCCCCAAGTCCGCCAACAATGGCTCCGCCGAGCCCGCCCTTCAACGGATCGCCACCATACAACGCAGCCCCAAGCGCCCCGGTCCCGAGTCCTGTCAAGCCACCGACCGTTGCGCCCTTCGCGATATTGCTTCCCATGCCCTTCACAAAATCTGTGCCTTGGAGATACGTGCCCAACCCGCCACCTAGCCCGCCGAGCAATGCAGATTTGCTGATGTCACCGCCCGTAATCCCTGCGTGCAACGCCCCCATCCCCGCGCCAGCTAACGCCGTGCCCGCTGTGGCACCAAGAGCGCCGCCTGTCGCCGATCCTAGCGCGCTGCCGAGCCCAGGGACCAAGAATCCGGCACCGATCCCAAGAGCAGTGCTCACTACCGGATTCGTGAAGCCTGGGGCTATCTTACCAAGACCCGAACGGCGCCGATCTTTCTGGAAGTTGCTGTCCAGCACAACATTACCTTGATCATCCAGGTTCAGGTAATAAGTAGTTTGCCCTTTGCTCTTGTATCCGCGTAACTGGTTCGGCAACGCCTGCCCTGTCAACTTGCTATAAAACACTGCGTTGCCGTCTTTGTCGGCAGTCACCCCGATTTGGTCCATGTCCGTGATACCAAGATCACGCAGCTGCGCTGTGGCCTCCATGCGGTTGCCGTACTCACTGAAGTGCTTTGAGCCGCCGATTCTATTTTGGTCAGAAACGTCTTTGAACAACTCTGATCCAGCAATCATCTGTTGCTTTGCCGGGTCGTTCCCCCAACCGCCCCAACCAGCAGAGTGCAAGTCATGCGTCATCTGTCCGAGCGCCGGATCGTATCGGTTATAGTCGTTAGGATTCAGCCGCTTGAACTCTGACAACACAGACGCAACGTTGCCGCTGCTGCCGCGCCCAGCCGCGGACAGCTGAGCTAGCCCCCCGCGCAACTCCGGCACTTGGGCCATCTGGCCAAGGACGTATTCACGCGCTTGAGAATTGATCGCCATGTCAGTAGATCTCCCGCCAGTTTGTGGGCACAGTTAGTATCGGCATCGCTTTGTTTTGGGGGACGTTGGTCATACCGCAATCCATTCAGTGTCGGGGTCGCCGACAACAGCCTTGAGGCGTATTTTCGAATACCGACTGGTCAGCACGGTGGCCGTCGTGATTCCGAGAATGCGTTCAGGCGGGGTCGGCACGATGCGAACTTCATTCGCCGCCGACATCTTGACAACGCAAAACTCTCGGCCACGAGCCGCCAATGGCAGAGTGATTGTGACGTTTTGCAAGGAGGTGTCGACCAAAACAAGTTCACCTGCACGACCGAGTGTATAGTCGCTCGTCACCCGTTCAGTCGGCTCTACAGACATCAGTTGAAGCCTGTCGGAGAAGTCGAGCGGCGCTTTCGGATGAACGTGCACATAGCAGTATCCGTTTCCGACAAGTTGGTCGATTTCGTCTGGAGTGATCGTCCTCACTTTTCACTCCCCCAACAGATTGTTGGCAATCCTCCGCGCCCACCCCTTGCCGAAAGTAGGCCATGTGTCGAGGTTGGTCAGAAACATCAACCTCAGACCATTGTAGCGCTCGGCCAAACGGTGCGGGTCCATTGCGCGAGCGGCGACCAAAGTCTTCGAGCCGATTATGCCGTCGTCGTCAGAGCCGGCTGCTCTCTGGAGCCACCGGATCGACTGCACAGGACCGGAGTTGTAAGCTCCGTCAAACAAATCGAAACGCACGGCATCCGGCACTTCGTCCGCACGAACCGTGTCCCAATATTCGGCACGAGCAATGCGTTTGGCTTCAGACACAGGGAAGTCGCGCATGTCGCCGGCGTATCCATTTCTGCGGGCGACTCGTTGCGTGATCCCCCAGCGAGTGGCACCTCCCGGATCTTTCGGATGATCGACGAATCCACCTTCGTGGCCCAACAGCCTGTCGAATGCTTTTTCAAAGTTCATGGTCAAGCCGTCCTCTTCCAAAAGTAAACAGCCAGATATGGCATGCGGTTCTCGTGGGCGGTGCCGCCGCCTTGGAACGACACAGAGTGAGTGTGGCTGGCCGAGTTGCTGCCGGTGGTGAATGTATGAGTGTGAGCGCCTGCCGAGCTTGTGGTGCCGTTAGCACCTAGTGGCGTGTTGGTCCCTGGTAATCCGCCCCCGCCCGCATACGGGAAATGGCCGCCGTCGCTCAACGGCGTCGTGTGGGTGTGCGCACCATCACTCTCCGTGGTGCCCGAGTGCGTGTGGTTCGCGCTCTGCGTCCCTGTGGCGCCGCCGTGGTTGTGGCTCGGCATCTCTGCCGCACTGAGAGTCACTCGCGCAGCGCCGCCAGTGTCTCCAGCATCGTAAGTATCAGAGCCCAACGTACCTACACCGATCAGCGTGCGCCCTTGGGCAATCAACGCCCACGTGCCGCCGATAAATGTTGCAGGGTTGATGTTGGTTGCAGTGATGTAGACTGAGTTGATGGGGAACACGGTCTTAATCACAGCCTTGACATTCGCTGGGGTAACAGCGCGAGCGGTATCAACGCCTGTAGTTGCTTCGGTGTTTGTAGCTAACTCGACTAGGCCCGCGCGAGTGGTGGTGGCGGTGCGCGATGCCAGTCCCGCCGGGGTGACCGCCCGAGCAGTGTCCGACCCGGACTGCACTTCGGCAGATGTAGCGAGTTCAATGATGCCCGTTCGAGTCTCGGTAGCCGTACGTGATGCCAGACCGGCAGGAGTAACCGCTCGAACATCATCTGTGCCGGTCTGAACTTCAGCGTTCGTAGCCAATTCAATGACGCCGGAAACGGTATCACTTGCAACAGGAAATGTAATCGCATGTGTGTGACTCGTTGCGGTCACACTGTTTGTTGACGAGGTAGTCAGAGTGCTGGGAGTGCCCAGCGTCAGGGTGCGATCCGCCGCCAACGTACCGCCGCCTGTCAAGCCGTTTCCAGCAATGATCTGGCGAGAGTTTGTTGTGCCGCCAAGATTCGAAAGCGCCGTTGCGGCGGTCGTGGCTCCTGTGCCACCCTGCGCGACCGGCAACGCAGTTTTCAACGTCAGTCCAGTCGAGGACAGCGCCATTCGTTCCGAGCCGCCCGTTGCGAACCCGATAGTGTCAGCGGCTTTGCGGTAGATACCAGTGTTTGTGTCAAGAGCAAAAAACAACGAAGGGGCTGCCGCTCCTCCGTCAGTCAGTGACAATGTGCTAGTCACAGTCGTTGTCACAGCGATCGTGATGTTCACGCCGTCCGAGTACAGTACGGTCTTTTCGTTCGCATTGAGTACCACAACACCGGCGCCGACAGCAGATGTCTTGAAAGTGACAGTGTGGGATCCGACCCCGTTTTCAATGCTCACAAAATAAATGTTGTCCACAGAGGGCATCGTCAGGGTGATTGGCGCGGTCGCAGTGCCAGTGACCCGGATCATACGACCTGAAACGTCGCTGCTCGAAAGCGTGGCGTCGCCAGAGGCGGCGTTTATGACCAACTCCGTGAATGTGAAGTCCACATCTTGGCCAAACCCCACAGTGACCCAATCGGTGTCAGTACTCATCAGCACCAACGAGTCGCTGGGGGAAAGCGACCAAGAAGCAACGCCATTGATGCTCTGGCCCGCAAAAGGTGTGATTTGAGCAATTCCAAGCGAACTGTTCCGCAGAAAGCAGTAGAATCCCGGCGACATGGCGGCAGCATCAGGTGTCGTGAGATTCAGCGAGCCGACCGTCACATTCAGCAGAAGGCCGCGATCATCTTCAGCAATTTCGTAGTCCGAGTCCAGACCACGATACGACGCAGCGACTTGGATCTTGTTGTCTGTGGCGCCTTGCAGCCCAC
>ERZ761603.1635-NODE-1635-length-16456-cov-52.294921_pt1 | contig 16456 bp, 9 predicted proteins | sample MGYA00511879_ERZ761603 | MGnify/ENA primary metagenome ERZ761603 (study PRJEB28899, sample SAMN02850040) | bioreactor sludge metagenome | biome: EBPR Sludge; feature: EBPR Bioreactor; material: flocular biomat | place: Australia: Thorneside Wastwater Treatment... | reverse complement strand
GCAACACGATCGTCTTCGCCACCGCCGGCGAGCCCGTCGACGTCGCCGCCGGCGAGCTCGTCCGCCGTGCCGTGCACTGGCAGGCGGCGACCGGCCTCAACCTGCTGCCGACGATTGCCCGCCTGCGCCAGGCAGGCCGGCTGCAACGCGATCGATTGCTGCTCTGAGCGCGGCTGGAAACTTCCCGGTCCTGGCGCATCGGTCATCGATGGGGCAGCGCAGCCATCCTCGTCACGTCGGAGCCCGCGGAATGCACTGGATGGGGCGGTTGGGGAGCGTCCGTGTCGGCGCACAGCAGACGATCCGTTTCCTCTGCCGCGAGCGGGCGCTGATTGGCTGTGCCGAGGCCTCGACACAGGATGCATGCGCGGTGCGCCGCCTTGATGCACGGCGCGCTGGGCGGTATCGACGTTCGGCACGAATGCTGCCAAAATGGCGCACCGATCCGGCATGCGGGTGGATGAGAAAGAGCGAGCCCGAACGAGGTTCCGGCGCCACCTTGGGGCTTGGTCGGATGAACATCCTCAGCAGGACGCCATCAGTTGTCGGCGCGTCATGCGGGCTGATAAGGACTGGAGAGCGGGCCCACGAATGAAGTCACTCAAGCAGGCTTGCGTACCCAGAACGACGGTCTTCGACAGCAATCGGCGCGACACGGTTCACGACATTCTCGACCTGGTTCGAGACCGCATCGATCCCGCCGAGTTCTTCGCCGAGAACTTCGTCACCCAGGGGATGAAAACGCTCCTGGCGGAATCCTTCAAGCGCCTGGAAGGCAAGGGAAAGCAGTCGCAGGGCGTGTTCCGGCTGTCCCAGTCCATGGGCGGTGGCAAGACGCACAACCTGATCGCGCTCGGGCTGCTGTGCAAGCATCCCGAGTGGCGCGAGAAGGTGATGTCAGGCTTCTACCGGCCGGGACAGCTCGGGCGCTTGCGGGTGGTCGCCTTCAGCGGTCGTCAGACCGATGCTCGGTTCGGCATCTGGGGCGAAATCGCCAGGCAGCTTGGCAAGGAAGCCCTCTTCCAGCACTACATGACACATCTGGAAGCGCCAGGGCAGGAGGCGTGGGTCAATCTGCTCAAGGGCGATCCGCTGGTGATCATGCTCGACGAGTTGCCGCCGTACATGGCCTACGCCCAGAGCCGCAAGGTTGGCGACTCGAACCTCGCCGTGGTGACCACCGCCGCGCTGTCGAATCTGTTCGTCGCGGTCAGCGACAACAAGCTCGACAACGTCTGCCTGGTGATGACCGATCTGTCGGGCGCCGGCTACCTGCAGGGCCAGCAGCAAATCGACGAAGCGCTCAGAACGGTCGAAAAGCTCGGCGCACTCAAGGATCTCAATCAGGAAGCGACCCGGCTCGCTCTGTCGATCGACCCGGTGCGCATGAACAGCGACGAGTTCTACCACATCCTGCGCACCCGTCTGTTCGTCACCGAGCAGATGCCGGTGGCCGCCGAGATCAGCGAAGTCGCCGCCGCCTACGCGCAGTCCCTGAAGTCGGCGAAGCTGATGGACATCACCACCGCCTCCCCCGAGCAGTTCACGGTGGACGTCGAGCACGCGTACCCCTTCCACCCGGCGATCCGCGACCTCTATGCGCGTTTCAAGGAGAATCAGGGTTTCCAGCAGACGCGTGCGCTGATCCGCATCATGCGCATCGTCGTGTCGCGGGTGTGGAATTCGGGCAAGGCGGAACGCATCCATCTCATCGGCGCCCACGACCTCGATCTCGCCGACCCCGAGATGGTCAGCGAGATCAAGCAGATCAATGCAAAGCTCGAAAACGCCATCGCCAAGGACATTGCGTCCGCTGGCAGCGCCGCCGCCGAACAGATCGATCGGGAAGGCGGCAGCGACGCGCAGGATGTCTGCAAGCTGGTCTACCTTTCGTCGCTCGGCACGAGCACCGAGCAGATCAAGGGGCTGAACCGCTCCGAGATCGTGCAGTACCTCGCTGCTCCTGGTCGCGACGTGGCGCGAATCTACAAGGAGGTGATCGACAGGCTGCAGACCACCGCCTGGTATCTGCACGTCAGCCGGGATGGACGCCTGTATTTCAAGGACGTGCAGAACATCAACGCCAAGCTCGACTCCTATATCCGCGGCATGGCCAGGGAGGGCAAGGAAAAGGAGCTGCGCGCGCAACTGGAGGCGATCTTCGCGCCCAAATCCGGCGACTGCTACCAGAAGGTCCAGTGCCTGCCGGCGGTCGACCAGATCGATCTGATGCCGGACAAGGTGACGCTGGTCATCTTCCGACCCACCGATGGCGCGCTCGAAACGATCAGGACGTACTTCAACCAGGCGACCCACAAGAACCGCGGCTGCTTTCTCACCGGCGACGGCAATACCTACGCGCGGGTGCTGGAGGCCGCATCCGCTCTCAAGGCGATCGAAGCGATCATTCGTGAGATGGTCGAGGAAGGCCGCGGCGAGAGCGCGCCGGAAATGCAGGATGCGAAGGAGATCAAGGCCAAGCTGCAGGGGCGGCTGTACATGGCGGTCAAGACGTCCTTCGTCACCCTCTACTACCCCGCCAAGAGCGGGCTGACGCGGCTGGAGATGGACTTCCAGTATCAGGAAAACCGGTTCGTCGCCGAGGATCAGGTCATCGCCGCGCTGAAAGGCGCGTACAAATACATCATCGACGTCGGTCCAGACGGTTCCTTCCGCAACAAGATCGAAAACAAGCTCTGGTCGCAGACGGGCCAGGAAGTGCTGTGGACCACCGTCAAGCAGCGCGCCGCCCAGGATCCCGCCTGGGTCTGGCATGTGCCGAATGCGCTCGACAATGTGAAGGGCATCCTGCTGCAACGTGGCGTCTGGCGTGAGGCCAGCGGCTATGTGGACAGGGGTCCGTTCCCGCAGCCGAAGACGGACGTCACGATCAAGGAGGTCGCGCGCAACGACGAGACCGGCGTTGTGACGTTGAAGCTGCAAAGCGTCCACGGCGACCAGATCTACATGGAAATCGGCGCCGACGCGACTCCCGCCTCGAAGCGGCTGGATAGCCAGACGGTCGAGGTCTCCGATCTGCGCGCGTCCTTCTTGTGCGTCGATTCGACCGGCGTTCACGAAACCGGCGAGCCGGTGATCTGGACCAACCGCATCACCCTCAAGCACCGCTTCTACCAGGACGGCGAGGCGCTGCGCTGTGAGTTGCAGGCGGCGCCCTTGGCCGAGATTCGCTACACCACGGACGGCTCCAATCCGGCCACCAATGGCGGCGTCTATTCCGGGCCGTTCCTCGTCCACAAGGGCGCCAAGTTCGCTCTCGCGATCGCCAGTCGCGACGGCATCCAGTCGGAGCGCGCCCAGTACGTCGTTCCCGAGCGTGCCGACGAGTTCAAGGTCGATCCGGGCAAGCCCTGCCTGTGGACGCGCCGCCACAACCGCGACTCGACGATGGACACGCACGAGTTCCTCAGCGTCTGCGACAAGGCCGGGGGGCGGCTCTGCGGCGTGCAGGTATCGACGGCCCTCAACAGGCACTGGGCGGAACTCAACCTGGACAGCGACGAACGGCGCAGCGTCGCCCAGATTCGCCAGGCTCTCGAACTGCTGCAGGATTTCGTGCCGCAGGGTCAGCTCTCCCTCAGTCTGACCGCGCTGCAGTTCGACACGGGTCAGCAGTTGCTCGATCTCGTCGCCGCGCTCAAGACCACGCTGGCGCCCGGCGAGGTGAAGGAACTCGAGCCGAAGGACGCCCAGTGACCGCAGGCAAGGCAATCGGATTCGGGTTGGTTCCGGCCGAGTCCCAGCATCACTTCGTCGTGACCCTGCCGCGCCTGGAGGACGGGTTGGTCGAGGTAGAGGAGCATTTCACCCTTGCCGCAGTGGACAACGTCCCAACGCAGCGCGAGCGGGCCCAGCGGGCGCCGCGCAAGAAGGTCGAGATCGGCTTGGCGAAGTGGCAGCGGGTTGCGGAGGCGGTCCGTGTCGAGTTCAACCGCCGGTTGCGCCAGCGGGATCTGAAACCGGGAAGCTGGAAAGCGGGTGACAATCTGCTGGCCGCGCACTTCGGCAAGGAACTCGTCCTGCTGCTCTGGGCGCTCGAGGACGCCGACCCGAGTCTCGCGCAGGCCATCTACCAGAACTGGGAGGGGCTCGCCCCCGAGGAGCGCTGGTGGCTGTACACGACGGTCAACGCGGCCACCGGCGACTGGCGGCACGGCCGCGACAGAGGCTGGCGCAAGGCGATCCGCATCGCCTTCAGCGAGAACCCGGTGGCCGGGCGAGCGGCGCGCAGCGACGAGGACGCGCGGGCGGCCGCAGCGTTGCCGACGTCACCGCGGCCGAGGAGTGGGGGCCGAAAGAAGACGCAACCGCTACCCCAACCGGATCTGTTCGAACAATGAACGACCTGAGCTTCATCGAGGTCCAGTTTCCGGTCTCCAAGCTGTCGAAGGAGAGCTACAAGGAGCGCAAGGCCAATCATGGCCAGACCTTGACCGGCCTGGGAAAGTGGTGGGGCCGCAAGCCGCTGATCCTGGTCCGCGCCTGCCTCCTCGGCCTGCTGTTGCCGGCCTCGTCCGATCCGCAGAAGGACCGCGAAGTCTTCCTCAAGCTGCTCACCATGGACGCCGAGGGACTGTGGCGGCGCAAGCGCAAGAACTTCACCGCCGCCCAACTCGCGCAACACCTCCCGCCGGTGCGGCGCAGCGAGTTCGTCACGCCAACGAACGGCCAGTGGCGCTTCAGGGCGAAGCTCAGCGCCGCGGCGAAGGAAGGAGCGCAGCGCCTCGCCTTCGACAGCCTGAACTACGACGGCAAACTGGCGATGTGCTGCCGGCCGGAGGAGATCGACGGACCCGACGCCGCCACTTGGCGCGACATCAACGCGCACCTCGGAACCCGGGCGGCGAGCCTGCCGGAACTCGTGCGCGAACTGGGCGAGCGCCGCTTCGGTCATCCGCCGCGGGTGGGCGATGCCTTCTGCGGCGGCGGCAGCATTCCCTTCGAGGCGGCGCGCATCGGCTGCGACGCCTACGCCAGCGACCTCTCCCCGGTCGCCGCGCTGCTCACCTGGGCGGCGATCCACATCGTCGGCGGCGGGCGCGAAGTCGCCCGCGAAGTGCGCGAAGCCCTGGAGCAGGTCTACGCAGCGGTCAAGGCGCAGGTGGAAGAATGGCGCATCGAGCGCAACGAAATCGGCTGGCTGGCGGACGCCTACCTCTACTGCCACGAAGTGGAGGACAAGGAGACTGGCTGGCGCGTCCCGCTGGCCCCCTCCTGGGTGATCGGCGAGCGCACCCGCACGGTGGCCAGGCTCGTTGCCGATGCGGATACGCGCGCCTTCCGGATCGACATCCGGCAGGGTGTCGCCGAGCGCGAGATGGCGGAGGCAAAGGCAGCCGGCACCTGGGCCGACGGAGTGCAATGCCCGGTAGACCGGCAAGGGCGTCTGCTGGCGCCGGAGCAGCGGCGGCGCACGACGACGGCGGAAGAACTGCGCGGCAGGAACGGCCTGCGGCCATGGGAAAACGAAGACCTCGTTCCCCGGCCGGACGACGTGTTCCAGGAGCGGCTCTACTGCATCCGCTGGCGCCTGCCGCGGCTCGATGCGCTGCTCGCCGAGGAACAGAGCGACGCCCTCTCCCGGTCCGGCGGGGAGAGGGCAGGGGTGAGCGGCGGCAGCCGCTCGCTGAACCAGATTCGCCGCGAGATCGAGGGCCTGCTCGAGTTCCTCGACGACGCCGATCGGAAATCTCTCGCCGAACTGCGCTGCCGTGGCTGGCTCGCGGAGGACGCCGCCTGCCGCCAGGCACACGCCGAGCTGTCGGCCGCAATCCAGAACGGGGCGCCGGCCAAGAGCCAGGAGAAACTGCGGCAGCTCGCCGACGAGTGCCACGAGCGGGTGAGGCAGCGCCGCGCCGAGGTCGAGCGAGTCGCGGCGCTGATTCCCGAATCGGTCTATCGGGCGCCGGCCGCCGGCGATCTGGAGCGCGAAGCGCAGGTGCTCGCGCTGCTGCGCGAACGCTTCGCCGACTGGCAGGCGCAGGGGTTCATACCGAGCCTGCGGATCGAGCAGGGCGACAAGACCGAAGAGCCGATCCGGACGCGCGGATACACCCACTGGCACCACCTGTTCAATCCGCGGCAGTTGCTGTTGCTCGGCGCGTTTGGTGCGCAGAGCGCCCGACTCGATCGTCAAGGCCTGGCGCGTGTGGGATGCTTGCTCGCGATGGGTCGGCTGGCAAACTGGAATAGCCGGCTCAGCCGATGGCATCCTCACAGCGCCAATGAGAAGGGCGAAGACACCTTCTCGAACCAGGCGCTGAATACGCTTCTGAGTTACTCGGTGCGGCCATTGGCGGCACTGGACAAGTGCTGGATTTTCAATTTGAGCGACTACGAAATCCCGGTGCGCGACGCGGTGGTCGTCGCCCGCGATGCGCGCGATGTTTTGGATCGTTGTGACATCTGGGTCACAGATCCTCCTTACGCCGACGCCATCTGCTACGAGGAGCTGAGCGAATTCTTTTTGGCGTGGTATAAGACGCCTTTGCGTCGCCTGTTTCCGGACTGGTATGTAGATAGCAAGCGTGCGTTGGCGGTGAAGGGTTCCGACGAGCCCTTCCGGCTGGCGATGGTGGACTGCTACCGAAACTTCGCGCAACACATGCCGGACCACGGTCTCCAGATCGTCCAGTTCACCCACACGAGCGCCGAGGTCTGGGCGGACCTGGCCTTGATCCTCTGGGCCTCCGGTCTACGCGTCGTGAATGCCTGGACGATCGGCACGGAGACCGAAGCCTCGGGGCTCAGACAGGGCAACTACGTCCAGGGCACCGTCTGCCTGATCCTGCGCAAACAACTCGGCAACGCCCGCGCCGACCTGAGCGATGTTTACCCCGAGATCCAGGCCGAAGTCGAGAACCAGTTGCGCGAAATGCAGGCGATCGAGGACGCCGACGACCCGAACTTCAGCGACAGCGACCTGCAGCTCGCCGCCTACGCGGCGGCGCTGCGCGTGCTGACTCGCTACCGCAGCATCGAGGACATCGACGTCGAGCGCGAGTTGCAGCGCGTTCGTGGCCGCAACCAGAAGAGCCCGCTCACCGAACTGATCGAGCGGGCGGTGAAGATCGCCAGCGACTTCCTGGTGCCCAAGGGCATGGAGCGCACGCTGTGGCGCGCGCTTGCGCCGGAGGAGCGCCTGTATGTCAAGGGGCTGGAAGTCGAGAGCCACGGCGACCATCGCAGTGGGGTGTACATGGAATTCGCCCGTGGCTTCGGCGTCAGGGACTATCGGCCGCTGTTGGCCGACGCCAGGGCCAACGAGACGCGGCTGAAGACCGCGAGCGAGTTCAAGGGGCGGGATCTGTCGGGTCAGGGCTTCGCCGGCACCGTCCTGCGGCAGGTGCTTTTTGCGGTCTACAAGACCGCCGGCGCCGAGGATCCGGCGGCCGGGCGCAACTGGCTGCGCCAGGAGGTGGCGAACTATTGGGAGCGGCGAGCGACGCTGATCGTACCGCTGCTCGAATACCTGGCGCACGTCCCCGGTCCGGCCATGCCGCATTGGCGGAACGACCGGGCCGCCGCCGAACTGCTGGCGGGAATGATCGCCAACGACGGGGTGTGAGATGTGATGAATTTTACCGCCGAGGAACTGCTCGAGGCGATCGGCAGCGGCGAGGCGCTGGACTGGGAATTCAAGTCCGCCGCCGGCGGCCTGCCGGGCAGCCTGTGGGAGACCTACTCGGCGATGGCGAACACCGAGGGTGGCCTGATCGTGCTCGGTGTGTCGGAGAAGCACGGCCGCTGGTCGCCCACGGGCGTCGGCGATCCGGCCCGCCGGCAAGGCGATCTGTGGAATCTGCTCAACAACCCGCAGAAAGTGAGTGTGAACCTGCTCGCTGACCGGGACGTGAGCGTCCATCAGATCGGCGGCGCGACTCTGATTGCGCTGCGCGTCCCGCGGGCGGATCGCCGCCAGCGGCCGATCTACCTCAACCACAATCCGCTCACCGGGACCTTCCGCCGCAATTTCGAGGGCGATTACCGCTGCCGGCCCGAAGAGGTCGAGCGCATGCTCGGCGACCGCGGCGACGCGCCGTTCGACGCCGGTGTTCTCGAAGGCTTCGGCTGGGACGACTTTGACGACGAGTCGATCCGGCAGTACCGCAACCTGTTTCGTTCCCGCGACCCCGAGCACGCCTGGCACGCCAAGGACGACCGCGAACTCCTGGCCCTGCTCGGCGCCTGGCATCGCGACCGGCGCAGCGGCAAGGAGGGGCCGACGGTCGCCGGCCTGCTGATGTTCGGCCGAGACGAAGCGATACGTGATCCGGAGGCGGTTCCGCGCTACTGGGTCGATTATCGCGAGAAGCTGTCCGAGGCAGCGGAGCCCCGCTGGGATCATCGCATCTCGCTGGACGGCAAGTGGGCCGGCAACCTGTTCCATTTCTACCGGCGCGCCATACAGCGGCTGACCGCCGACCTGCCCGTCCCCTTCCGGCTGGAAGGGCTGACCCGCATCGACGACACACCGGTGCATGAGGCGCTGCGCGAGGCGCTCACCAACGCGATCATCCACGCCGACTACCGCGGAGCCGGCGGCATCGTCGTGTGGCGTCGGCGCGACGGCTTTGAATTCACCAACCCGGGCACGCTACTGATCAGCCTGCAGCAGTTGAAGCGTGGCGGCGTCAGCGAATGCCGCAACCGGAACCTGCAGAAGTTGTTCCAGTTCATGGGCCGCGGCGAACGAGCCGGATCCGGCGTCGAAACGATGTTCAGGGGCTGGCAGAGCGAGCACTGGCTGTCGCCCGACTTCGAGGAGACGACGAACCCCGACCGGGTCATCGTACGCATGGCCACCGTCAGCCTCATCCCGTCCGGCGTTCCGGAACGGCTGCAGGGCTTGCTTGGCGTCCGGATGGCCGAATTGCCCGCACTGGAGCGGCAGGCCCTGGTGACCGCCGCGGTCGAAGGCCGGGTGTCGAATGGGCGCCTGCAATTGCTCACCAGTGAGCACCCGGCGACGATCACCAAGGCGCTGACCGGCCTCGCTGGCCGCGGTCTGCTGCTGCAAAGAAGTCAGAAGCGCTGGGCCTACTATGTGCTGCCGAAACAGGCTGAACCGAGACGCTGGGATGGGGCGGCGGGCGGTTCAGTCTCCTTGCACAAGGGGGCAAGCTCGTCAGATAGCGGTGCGAGCTTCCCAGATAACGGCGCGAGCTTCCCAGATAACGGCGCGAGCTTCCCAGATAGCGGCGCGAGCTTCCCAGATAACGGTGCGAGCTTCCCAGATACCGCAACCGACGACGCGCCATTGGAGAAGGGGCAGATCGAGGCGCTTCGCGCGCAGGCGTTCCCGAAGGGCTTCCGGCTTCGTTTGAGCGCAGACGCCTTGAGCGAGGTGGTCGTCGCCCTCTGCACCGGGCGCATCTTGACCGCCGTCCAGCTCGCCCAAGTCCTTGGCCGCAATCCGGCCTACGTTCAGGAGCGCGCACTCAACCCGCTGGTCTCGCGAGGGCGCCTCGCCCTGCGTTACCCCGGCAACCCGACTCATCCGCAGCAGGCGTATTGGGCCGCAGGCAAGGACGGCACGGCCTGATGCTTCGACGCTACTCCTCGCGCCGCGCGCGACTCGACGACTTTCTGCCCGTGCAACTCGACGGCGCCCTCACCTACGACCGTATCGCCGGCTATTTCAGCGCGTCGATCCTGGAAGTCGCGGCGGAAGCGATCGAGAGTCTCGCCGGTTCCGCCAGGCTGGTGTGCAACTCCCAGCTCGACCCGCTGGACGTGGTCACTGCGCGGGCGGCACAGCTCGGCATGCGTCGCGAGTGGTGCGTGAGCCTGCCGGATGACCCGTCGCCGCGATTCCAGGCTCGCCTGCAGAAGCTCTACGACCTGCTCACGACCGGCAAGCTGAAGGTCAAGGTCGTGCCAGACGAGCGCTTCGGCCTGATCCACGGCAAGGCCGGCGTCGTCACCCGGGCCGATGGCGGCAAGGCGGCCTTTCTCGGCAGCGCCAACGAGTCGCGGCGCGCTTTCACGCAGAACTACGAGTTGCTCTGGGTGGACGAGAGCCCGGAAGGCGTTCGCTGGGTACAGGAAGAGTTCGACGCCCTCTGGCACAGTACCGATGCCGTCTGGCTCGCCGATGCGGTCATCGAGGACATCGGCCGCATCGCGCGACGGAGCATCATTCCGACGATCGAGGAATGGGTTCGAACGGAGCCCGATCCCGCCGCACCGATCGTCGAACTGCCCGTCTACCGCCGCGAGAACGGTCTCTGGGCGCATCAGAAATCCTTTGTGAAACAGGCGTTCGACGCGCATCGATCAGGTGGCGCGCGCTTCGTTCTGGCCGATCAGGTGGGGCTCGGCAAGACCGTGCAGCTCGGCCTCGCCGCCAAACTGATGGCGCTGGTGGGCTGCGGGCCGATCCTGATCCTGGCGCCCAAGCCGCTCCTCCCGCAGTGGCAGGGCGAGCTGTGGTCGCTGCTGCAATTCCCCGCCGCGGTGTGGACTGGGCGGCAATGGCTCGACGAAAACGGCATCGCCTATCCGGACGAAGGCATCGCCGGGTTGCGCCAGTGTCCGCGCCGTGCGGGCATCGTTTCCACCGGACTGATCAAACGGCAGTCGGACGCGAGCGGCATCCTGCGTGCGATGCACTGGGAATGCGTGATCCTGGACGAAGCCCACCACGCTCGACGGATGAATCTCGGGCCCGCTCACCGGGGTGAAGCGGCCGACCCGACCCGGCTGCTGCGCTTCATGCAGGACATCGCGAAGCGGACGAAGAGCCTGTTGCTGGCAACGGCGACGCCGGTGCAACTGGACCCGATCGAGGCATGGGATCTGCTGGATGTGCTGACGCGAGGCGCTGATTCCGTGCTCGGCGATGTCTTCAGCGAGTGGCGCCGCAAGCCCGTCGCGGCCATCGACTACGTGCTCGGCAGGAAGGCTCCGCCGACGGCGGATGACGAAATCTGGGAGTGGCTGAGAAACCCCTTGCCGGAGGGCTCCGAGGGCATCGACTTTGCAACCCTGCGGCGAAATCTGCGTGTTGCGGACGGCGTGTTCAGCATACCCGGTGAACGCTTCCGGGAGCTGCGGCCCTCCGACATCGGCCGTATCCAGAAACTTCGCGAGTCCTTGTTCTCGCGTCATCACCCATTCATCAGGCACATCGTCAGGCGCACGCGCGCGTTCCTCGAGAACACCTTCGATCCGGGTGCAAATGAGCCTTACCTCAAACGCGTGGCGGTGCGACTGCACGGCGATGGCGTCGACGAAGCGATCCTCTTGCCGGCCTTTCTCGAACGCGCCTACGGCCATGCCGAGGAGTTCTGCCGCGAAGTCGCACGCCGGCCCGGCTTGAACTCGGGATTCCTGAAGACGATGCTGTTGCGGCGAGCCGGCAGCACCATCGAGGCGGGGCGCCTGAGCGCACTCAGGATGCTCGCCACCGAGGATCAGGGAGATGACGACGAAGGGAACGAAACGGCGACGCCTTCCGGGCTTTATCCGCTGACGGATGGCGAGCGCGAGATCCTCCAACGCTTCGCCGCCACGCTCGAGGAGAACGTCGACGACGACCCGAAGCTGCTGCAGGTTCGGCAACAACTGTCCGTTGGCTGGTTGGATCGGGGCTGCATCGTGTTCTCCCAGTACCACGACTCGGTGCGCTGGCTGGCGATCAAGCTGTCGGAGCACCTGGCCGAGGAACGCATCGCCATCTACGCCAGCGCAAGCCGCTCGGGTGTGGTCCTCGGCGGCCACTTCACGCCGCTCAAGCGCGATGAAATCAAGCGACAGGTGCAGAACGGCGCGATCCGGCTGGTCGTCGGCACGGACGCCGCCTCCGAGGGCTTGAACCTGCAGCGCCTCGGCACGCTGATCAATCTTGACCTGCCGTGGAACCCGACCAGACTGGAACAGCGCAAGGGGCGCATCCAGCGCATCGGCCAGGTACGCGATGTCGTCGACATCTGCAACATGCGCTATCGGGGTTCGGTCGAGGATCGCGTGCACCAGCTGCTGGCGGATCGCCTGGAAAACATCTACGACATGTTTGGCCAGGTGCCCGACACGCTGGAAGATGTCTGGGTCGATGTGGCGCTCGGTGAGATCACGGCGGCCAGAGCGGTGATCGCCGCCGTGCCCAGGACCCATCCGTTCGCCATGCGATACGACCGGATCGAAGACGTGGACTGGGAGAGTTGTGCTCGCGTCCTGGATCCATCGCCGCAGCTCGAGCGCCTTCGTTCGGGGTGGTGAGAACGCGACGCGGCTCATGCGCAGCGCCGGTTGCCGGCTGCACGGGCGCAGCCTGAAGCCGCTGCCGGACGCTCGACTGCCGTTCTGCGGCGATTTCCGCAAGACGCCATACCAGGGCTCATGGCGGTAGGCTGGGCTGATTTGATATGGTCTCTTGCTCCGACCGCCACCTCGCCGCGACGCTGGCGATCATGTTCGCCATGGCGCAGGCCAATACCGCTTTCCCGATGATGACCATGGGTCCGCATCTGGGCAGGACCCTGGTCTTTTCGCTGATCGGCGGCCTGGCCGCCGCCACGCTCACCTGACGGTCACGACTGTCGAGACACCCCGGCTGATGAGCGTCATGAACGGTTCACTCATCCCCGGCCCTTTTTCCGTGCCGCGAGAATGGATATTCGCGAGTCGCTGACGCGACTTTCACATGGACATGTCTTCGGCCGCCATCGCTCCGCTGCCGAGGAGAATGTCGACGAGAGCCTGCAACATCCTTCGCCTGCCGGAGCCAAGGGCGTTCTCGACACGATCGACCTCGCTGGTGCCGAGGCTTTCAGGATCGCGGTCGGCGCCCTCAAGCGGCGCGGCGTCATCGACCTGCTGACCCAGGGGCTGACGCCGTTGCTCGCCCTGGCCGCCATCAATCCGACGCTCATCCTGCCCTCGCTCACCAAGTACCTTGGCGGCGGCACGGCGATGATGGGGGTGATGGACGAGACGCGCCGCGCCGGCCAGATCAGCGTCGAACAGCTCAATGCGAGCGCCGGCTTCCTGATCAACGCCTTCGACCATCGCCATGCCATGGGTGGGCTCGATGTTCATTCAAACATGACATGCATCAATGACCGACTATTTTGGTCGGTGTTTCAATTGATTTGTTGTCGTCGGCGTTGGATGACACCAAGGGTTCCCCGCCGCCACTCGAAGACAGTCAAGCCTGAAGAACAGTTGCGTTTCCGGGGAGAAGGATGGCGAAACAATTCGGGAGGGACAAGGATGAAAAAGATACAAGCAAGAAAGTGGGCTGCTACCCTGGCTGCGTTCGCTCTCGCGATCGGCAACGTCGGGGCCCAGGAGGCGAAGCCCGACAAGTCGAAGGCACTCGAGGAAGGACCGATGCAGATCGGCGGCTCCTCACCGGTTGGCGGCGCGGACATGGTGCAGACCCTGAATCCGAAGTCCCCTCCGATGACGAAGGCCGAATTCGAGGTGGGGAAGAAAATATACTTCGAGCGCTGCGCCGGATGCCACGGTGTGCTGCGCAAGGGGGCGACCGGCAAGCCGCTGACCACCGACATCACCCTTGAACGAGGCTCCGATTACCTGAAGACCTTCATCTTCTACGGCTCGCCGCAGGGCATGCCGAACTGGGGGAGTTCCGGCACGCTCAGCGACCAGGAAGTCGACGTCATGACGCGCTACATCCAGCATGAGCCGCCAACCCCGCCGGAGTTCGGCCTGCAGGAAATGAATGCGACCTGGAAGCTGATCGTCCCGCCATCACAGCGCCCGCAGAGCAAGATGAACAGGCTGGACCTGGCCAACCTGTTCTCGGTCACGCTGCGCGATGCCGGCAAGATCGCCCTGATCGACGGCGCCAGCAAGAAGATTGTCGACGTGATCGACACCGGCTACGCGGTCCACATCTCGCGCATATCGAAGTCCGGCCGCTACCTCTACGTGATCGGACGCGACGCCAAGATCGTGCTGATCGACCTATGGATGGAGAAACCCGCACCTGTCGCCGAAATCCGGGTTGGCCTCGAAGCGCGATCGGTCGAAACCTCCAAATTCAAGGGCTACGAGGACCGCTACGCGATCGCCGGCACCTATTGGCCGCCACAATATACGCTGATGGATGGCGACACACTCAAGCCGCTCAAGGTCATCGGCACCCGCGGCATGACTTCGGATACCAACGAGTACCACCCCGAGCCGCGCGTCGCGGCAATTGTCGCCTCGCACCATCACCCGGAATTCCTGGTCAACGCCAAGGAGACCGGCATGGTGCATCTGGTCGACTACAGCGATCTCGAGAATCTCAAGGTCAAGATGATCAAGACACCGCGTTTCCTGCACGACGGCGGATTCGAGTCGACTGGCCGCTACTTCATGGATGCGGCGAACGCGTCGGACAGGATTGCCGTCATCGATACCAAGGAAGGCAAGCTGGCAGCAGTCGTCGCGGTCGGCAAGACGCCTCACCCCGGTCGTGGCGCGAACTTCGTTCATCCGAAATTCGGGCCCGTGTGGGCTACCAGCCATCTTGGCGATGAGACCGTTTCGCTGATCGGCACCGACCCGAAAAAGAACGCCAATAACGCCTGGAGAGTCGTTCAGACCCTCAAGGGCGCCGGCGGCGGCTCGCTCTTCCTGAAGACCCATCCGAAGTCAAGAAACCTCTGGGTCGACGCGCCATTGAATCCGGACCCGGCTATTTCCCAGGCAGTTGCGGTCTTCGACATCAACCGACTCGACAAGGGCTTCGACTTGCTGCCCATCGGCGAGTGGGCTGGCGTCAAACCCGGCGCCAAGCGCATCGTACAACCCGAATACAACCGTGACGGCGACGAGGTCTGGTTCTCGGTCTGGAGCACCGGCAGCGAGGAATCGGCGATCGTTGTCGTCGATGACAAGACGCGCAAGCTCAAGGCTGTCATCAAGGACCCGCGCCTGGTCACACCGACTGGCAAGTTCAACGTGTACAACACACAGAACGACGTCTACTGAGGCGGCTGCGAGGCCGGGCAAGGCATCATCGCCAACCCGGCCGCGGCAGTGCTCGCAGCCGCACTGCTCGATGCCGGCCATTCGTTGACCCATACGTCACAAGGAGCACGAAGCATGAAAACGATCCCTATCTCGCTGGTGATCAGCGCGGGCCTGATGTTTGGCGGCGCAGCCGAGGCCGATGAAGCCCTGGCAAAGGCCAAGAACTGCCTCTCCTGTCACGCGGTCGACAAGAAAGTCGTCGGTCCCTCCTACAAGGATGTGGCCAAGAAATACTCGGCGAAGGATGAGGCAATGCTGGCCGAGAAGGTCATGAAGGGCGGCAAGGGCACATGGGGCCCGGTACCGATGCCGCCGAATCCTTCGGTCAAGCCAGAGGAGGCAAACAAGCTGGTCAAGTGGATCCTCAGCCTGAAGTGACCGTGGAGCGCTCAGGCAGCCTTGAATGGACCCCATGGCGCGCGCAACGGCAGATCTGCTGAACACCTCCGGCAATCAGGCGACACTTCGCACGGGCTGTCGCGAAACACGGGTGGTCTCGGCGCGCTGGCCCAGCGATCGATTTGCCCGTGCCCTGCCTTCCTCGTGATGAGCGATGAATCTTGAAGGGCTTCTGGCACATACGCCACTGTTCCATGGCCTCGACAGCGGCGAGATCGCGCGTCTCGCACAGGGCTCGCGCGCGCTTACGGCCGCTCGTGGCGATATTCTTTTCCACAAGGGGGACACGCCGACCGGTTTCTTCCTGATCATTTTCGGTCTGGTGAAGCTGGCGCTCAATTCGTCTCAGGGCGACGAAAAGGTGGTCGCAATCCTTGGCCCAGGTGAAACATTCGGCGAAGCCGTGATGTTCATTGACGAGCCCTTCATGGTCGACGCCCAGGCTCTGGTGCAGTCACGGCTGGTGCATGTCTCGAAGAGCGCAATCCTCCAGGAACTGGATACGGACCCGCGTCTGGTCCGCAAGATGATCGCCGCGCTGTCGATGCGCCTGCATCACCTGTTGGACGATCTGGAGGCCTACTCACTGCGGAGCGGGCGTCAGCGCGTCGTGGCCTACCTGTTGCGCAATGCGGTCGAAAACCACGGCAGTGCAGCCACCGTAACCCTCCCGACCAACAAGCGGATCATTGCGTCGCGCCTCAACATGACGCAGGAGACGTTCTCGCGCATCCTGCAGTCGCTTTGCAAACAGGGCCTGCTGTCCGTCGCACGGCGAACAATCCACATCCACGATGCCGACCGGCTGCAGGCGGTGGCTGACATCGAGTAATGGCGAACGGCGGGGGCCGCGCTCACGGCCACCGGTGTTCCGAGGCTTGATATCAAAGTCGCGCTAGCGACTCGCGGATCTCCTTTTTCCCCCTGCGCGCGAGAAGAGCAGGGGATGAGGCAAACGGTCACGACGGTCAGCATCAGGGGTGTTCCGAAAGTCATGACCGTTAATGTGAAAGTCGCGTCAGCGACTCGCGAATCTCCCTTCTCC
>ERZ761603.1634-NODE-1634-length-16468-cov-44.367879_pt1 | contig 16468 bp, 14 predicted proteins | sample MGYA00511879_ERZ761603 | MGnify/ENA primary metagenome ERZ761603 (study PRJEB28899, sample SAMN02850040) | bioreactor sludge metagenome | biome: EBPR Sludge; feature: EBPR Bioreactor; material: flocular biomat | place: Australia: Thorneside Wastwater Treatment... | reverse complement strand
GGCGGCTGCCGCGCCGACCGCCAAGCCGGCGGCGGACAAGATCACGGTGGCTGCCGATGCGCTGTTTGACTTCGACAAGGCGACGCTGCGTCCGGAGGGCAAGGCGAAGCTGGATGAAGTGGTCGCCAAGTCGAAGGCCATCAAGCTGGAAGTCATCATCGCCGTGGGTCATACCGACCGCTTCGGTTCCGATGCCTACAACCAGAAGCTGTCCGAAAAGCGCGCGGCCGCCGTCAAGACCTATCTGGTTAGCAAGGGCATCGACGCCAACCGGGTCTACACCGAAGGCAAGGGGAAGAAGAATCCGGTCACCAAGCCTGATCAGTGCCCGGGTGCGAAGAGCAAGAAGGTCATCGAGTGCCTGCAGCCTGACCGTCGTGTCGATATCGAACTCATCGGCACCAAGTAAGCCTCTGATGCCGGTAAGAGCCCTGCCTTGGCAGGGCTTTTTCGTTTTGGTTGCGGGAAAGAAGGGAATTGCGTAGGCACCATGACTAACGCCGATCAAAAGGAACTCGACAAGTTCAGCCAACTGGCCCACCGCTGGTGGGACCCGGGCAGTGACTTCAAGCCGTTGCATGAGATCAATCCCTTGCGCCTCGATTGGATCGACGCACGGTGCGTACTGACTGGCAAGAAAGTTCTGGATGTCGGCTGTGGCGGTGGCCTGCTTTCCGAAGCGATGTCCCAGCGAGGTGCGACAGTGACCGGGATCGATCTTTCGGACAAGGCCCTGAGTGTTGCCCGCCTGCACCTGCTGGAAAGCGGGAGATCGGTCGATTACCGCAAGATCTCGGCTGAGGCACTGGCCCGCGAGGAAGGCGGCAGCTACGATGTGGTCACCTGCATGGAGATGCTCGAGCATGTTCCTGACCCAGCCAGCACCATCGCCGCCTGTGCCTCCCTGGTCAAGCCGGGGGGGCATGTGTTCTTTTCGACCATCAACCGCAATGCGAAGGCCTATCTGCTGGCGGTCATCGGCGCCGAATACCTGTTGCGGATGCTGCCCCGGGGTACCCACGAGTACGCGCGCTTCATCCGGCCGTCGGAACTGCTGCGCTGGGCACGCGAGGCTGGTCTCGAGGCACTGGAAGTGCGCGGGCTGACCTACAATCCGTTGACCGGACGCTATGCCATGGGGCATGACACCGACGTCAATTATCTGGTGCGCATGGTGCGCAATGTTTGAGGCAGTCCTGTTCGATCTCGACGGGACTTTTGCCGATACGGCTCCCGATCTGGCTGCGGCCCTCAACCGCCTGCGCTCCGATCTTGGGCTGGCGCCTGTTCCTCCTGCCCATCTGCGACCATACACTTCGCACGGCGTGCGCGGCATGCTCAAGGCGGGCCTCGACATGTGGCCCGGCCAACCGCTGTATGCCGAGTTTCATGAGCGTTTCCTCGACTATTACAGTCAGGACATCTGTGTCGAGACGACCGTATTCCCGGGAATCGATGAAATTCTGGCTCGTTGCGAGCAACATGGGGCGCCTTGGGGGATCGTTACCAACAAGGCACAACGCTTTACACTGCCGCTCCTGAGTCGCCTGGGTTATGCCAAGCGTGCTGCCTGCGTGGTGAGTGGCGATTCGGCCCGGCGAGCCAAGCCGGCACCGCAGCCGATGCGGCTGGCCTGCCGCTTGATCGCCAGGCAAGCGGCGCACTGTCTGTACATCGGCGACGACCCGCGAGACATTCAGGCTGGTCGTGCCGTGGGAATGGTCACTGTCGCGGTGCGCTACGGTTATCTGGGAGATGGCGACCCGATCGAAACCTGGGGTGCCGACCATCTGGTCGACCATGCGCGCGAGATCGCGAGCGTGGCAGGTATCGCCTGATTGATGCCGACTGCTCCATGCTGCGCTAGACTGCACCGATGTCATCAACCGCGCTGATCCTCTTTGCTCATGGTGCTCGCGATCCGGAGTGGGCCGCACCGATGCGCCGCGTCCGTGCGGTGGTGCGCGAGCAGGCCCCCGGACTGCGCGTCGAACTCGCTTTTCTCGAGTTCATGCAGCCCGACTTGCGTACCTGTGCCGAGTCGTTACTGGCCGACGGTGCCGAGCGGGTCGTCGTGCTGCCGATCTTCGTTGCCCGGGCCGGGCATCTCAAGCGGGATGTGCCGCTCCTCATCGACGAACTGCGGCAGCAGTATCCCGCGATGCATTTTGAACTCGCCGATGCGATTGGCGAGGTGGACTCCGTCGTGCAGGCGATGGCTGGACATGCGCTGCTGCTGGCTGCAGTCTAGGTGGAGTATCGCGCTGCCTAAGGGCGTCGATGTACCGCCCGTCGTCGTGCTCTGCCGGCGGATTGCCCGCCTTGTCGAACGGGTGGTCGGTGCCTGATTTCCGCTGCTCGCCGATCGGCTATCTGGCAACGCCGTTTCACGACCGCTTCGGCATTCCTCGCCAGCCGCGCCTGGCACCCCACGCGCATGGCCAGTTGCGTCTGCTGCGACCGTACGACCGGGCGGAAGCGGTGCGCGGGCTGGAGGCCTTTTCGCATGTCTGGCTCAGTTTTGTCTTCCATCGCAGCGCCGGGAGCTGGAGTCCCACCGTTCGTCCGCCGCGGCTGGGTGGCAACCAGCGGGTCGGTGTGTTTGCCAGCCGCAGTCCGTTTCGCCCAAACCTGCTGGGGCTGTCGCTGGTCGAGTTGCTCGCCATAGACACCAGCGTCGGTGTCTTGCTGACCTTTGGCGGAGTGGATCTGCTGGACGGCACGCCGATTCTCGACATCAAACCCTACCTTCCATTCGTCGAGAGCGAGCCGGCTGCGCGCAGCGGCTTCGTCGACGGTCCGCCCCCGCAACTTGCCGTCGACTTCAGCCCCCTGGCGCAGACTCAATTGCACCGGCACGAGTCCCGCTGGCCGGACCTGGCTGCCCTGATTCGCGAAGTGCTGGCACAGGACCCGCGTCCCGCGTACGCAAGTGACGAGCGGCGGTGCTATGGTTTCCGTCTCTACGACCTGGAGATCAGATGGCGCTGTATCGGGGGGCAAGCGATCGTCGAGCAGATCGCCGGGCGGAAAAATGGGCATCAGGTCCCTTGCGTGTCGGCCTGGCCGGGCTTGCTGCGTTAAAAGTGGATTATTGGGGCATTCGTGCTGGTCTTGCCGAGTGCATGGTCGACGCTCCGGCCGCCGCGGTAGGGAACGCGCGTCGTTGCGCTGGCAAGTCATCAGAGTGGAGAGCATTCCATGAACAAGTCGATCGGAGCATTGCTCCTGTTGCTCATCGTGCCGACCGCCGGACTGGCGGATGGGCGCGGGCATGGTTCGGCTACGGTTTCAGGGGCCGTGGTCGTCGGCGGTGCTTACGGGCCAAGGGGCGGATATTATGGGCCGCGTGGCGGGTATTACGGCCCCGGATGGCGATCGTATGGTCCAGGCGTCGGCGTTTATTACGGCGCACCTTTGGGTTGGGGCTGGCCGTGGGGACCCCCCGTTTATTACCCGCCACCGGTGGTCTATCCGCCAGTGATTGCGGTGCCACCGCCGGTCGTCTATGTCGAGAAAGGCGCTGCCGGCGACGCCGCGGTGCCGGGCAGCGGGGAATCGCTGGAACCCGGCTACTGGTATTTCTGCCGGCAGAATGGCGGCTACTACCCGGCAGTCATGCAGTGCCCCGGCCCTTGGGAGAAGGTGGCGCCGGTCAACGACTAGGCATCTTGCGTCAGGCGGGCCATGGCGGAGCAAGCTGCTTGTACGCTGGCCTGCCGGGGCCGCCAAGCTGTCAGTTCAGGGTGCCAGACGTTCACGAATCCATTGGTGGTTGGCGTCCAGCCGATAGCGCAGGCGGTCGTGCAGGCGGCTTTTGCGGCCCTGCCAGAATTCCCAGCTATCGGGTTGCAGGCGGTAACCGCCCCAGTGCGGTGGCCGTGGCGGGTGCAGCAGGAAACGCGCGCCATAGTGTGCGGCGTTGGCGAGCAGTACGCTGCGACTGGAAATGACCTGGCTCTGCGGGCTGGCCCAGGCCCCGATGCGCGAATCCAGCGGGCGTGTGGCGAAATAGGCGTCACTTTCTGCCACACTGACCTTGTCTACGCGACCCTCGATGCGTACCACCCGTTCCAGTTCGACCCAGTGGAACTGCAAGGCCGCCCAGGGGTTGGTGGCCAGTTCACGGCCTTTGCGGCTGTCGTAATTGGTGAACCAGGTGACGCCTTTCTCGTCGAAAGCCTTGATCAGAACGACCCGTGTCGACGGCCGCTGGTTGCTGTCCACCGTCGCCAGGGTCATGGCGTTTGGCTCGGGCAAACGGGCGCTGATCGCTTCATTGAGCCATTGCGCGAACTGTTCGAGCGGGTCGGCGTGCGACGCCTCTTCACTCAGTTCGGCGCGTTCGTAGCTCTTGCGCAGGGTGGCTATATTGGTCATGACGAGGCCGGTGATAAAGGTGGGCGGGAGTCTCTTGAGTCAAGGTCCGGACTCGCAACCGGTCGCGCCGACCCGGTGCGACCAGCCATGCGCGGGATCCCCCGAACGGTGCACTTGGCGGGGGCTGCGTTCCGCCTGGATTGGCTTCTAGGCATGCAGCCAGTCCTGTCGCAGCGCATTGGTCTTCTCCGCCGCTTGCAGCTGGTGATGGTCACGCAGCGGTGCTTCAAGCCGGACGGAGACTTCCATCAGTTCGTCGCGCCGAAAGACATGCATTCTGACCGTGTCCCCGGGTTTGTGGCGACTCAGGAGACGCTCCAGCGTGTCTGGCGTGACGCGCAGGCCGCCGATCGCCAGCAGCAGGTCGCCAGCCGCCAAGCCGGCCGCCTGCGCCGGGCTGTCCCGGTAGACAGTCGCCAGGCGAACTTCGTTACCTTCCTTGCTGGTCTTGGCGCCGAGCGAGGGGGTGCGCGAACTGGTCGATGATTTCAGGCGGATGCCGAAGGGTTGCAGCAATCGACCGAGTTCAAGATCGGCCGTTCCGTGTACTGCATCGGCAAAGAATTGCCGCAGGTCGAGCCCGGAAAGGTCTTCCGCCAGCAGCCGGATGTCGTCATCGCCTACGCCGACGCACTTGTCGTGCCGTAGCCAGAGCGCACGCATCACGTCATCGAGCGAAACCCGGCCGACAGTCTCGGAGCGCAGCGTGAGGTCCAGCGCCAGGGCAACCAGTGCTCCCTTGGCGTAGTAGCTGACCACAGCATTGGGCGTATTCTCGTCCGGCCGGTAGTATTTGGTCCAGGCATCGAAGCTTGATTCGGCGAGGGTCTGCCGCAGCCTTCCGGGGTCTCGCTGGACCCGGTCAATGGTCCTGGCGATCAGTGCCAGCCAGTCCTTCAGCTTGATCAGCCCGCAGCGCAGGAGGGTCAGATCATCGTAGTAGGAGGTGAAACCCTCGAACGCCCAGAGCAGGGTGGTGTAGTTCTCGGCGTCGAGATTGTAGGTGGCGAAAGCCGTTGGCTTGATGCGCTTCACGTTCCAGGTGTGGAAGTACTCGTGGCTGCACAGACCGAGAAAACCGCGGTAGCGCTCGGGCATGCCGCGCATGCCCGAACACGGCAGGTCGTCGCGCGCGCAGAGCAAGGCGGTTGACGCGCGGTGCTCGAGTCCGCCATACGCATCGCCGACAGCGCTGACCAGAAAAAGGTAGTAGGGCATGGGTGCGGGCTCCCCGAAAAACGCGATCTGCCATTCACAGACGCGCTGCAGGTCTGCGCTCAGGCGCTGCATATCACAGTCGTGCCTTCCGCTGATGGCGATCTCATGCGGCACACCGCAGGCAGAGAAGCCGGTAAGGCTGAAATTTCCCATTTCGACCGGATGATCGATCAGCTCCTCGTAGCTGGCCGCCCGGTAGAGCCCAAAGCCGTGATGCTCGGCAGCTCCTGTTTCGCCAAGTGCAGGGGAAAGGGCAGTGGCGACACGCCACCCGGCGAAGTGGCTGCCTTGCGGTCGCTGGATGTCGACGAGACATGGTAGTTGCTCCTGACCGAGGGCGCGCAGAAAAACGTTGCTGCCGTTGAAGAAGGCATGTGTCTGGTCCACGTGCGCACCGCGCACCGAGAGGTCCCAGGCGTAGACCTCGCAGATCACGCTGAGCGCCTGACCCTGGGCGATGGCGGCTGCCTGCCAGGTGTGTTTGTCGAGTTTCTCCAGCCGCACCGGCTCACCGGCCGCCTCGGCGCGGATCGCCAGGATATGGCGCGCAAAATCACGAATCAGGTAACTGCCCGGGATCCAGGCAGGCAGGGCGAAACGCTGGCCATCGACAGCCGCTGTGCGCAGCGTACAGCGCACTTCCAGCAGGTGTGCCGCAGGATTGCTCGGGCGAATGCTGTAGTGGATCGGGACAGCCTGCATCGGATGGTTTTCTGTCTTGCTGGGTGGATTGACCGGAATTGTACGGCTTGTCGGCGGTCCTATGGCATAGTGTTGAGCAGCGCAACGGCGGGATCGACTTTTGCTGTTGACTGTTCGGGGCGTCGTACGGCACGGTGTGTGCACGCGATCGACCGCGGTTTCATGACTTGATCATTGCTTTGCGCGTGACCCAAGTCATGCCACAATCGCAGCGTTCGGGATTTCTCGACACCCATTCATCCGTTGACGAGAGGAAGGAGACAAAATGTTCACATTTTTCGGGCGCTCTGCGCTCGTCGCAGCCTTCGCCACCACCCTGCTGTCCACGCCGGCCGTGGCGCAGGAACTTGCCGGGACCCTGAAAAAGATCAAGGAAACCGGATCGATTTCGCTCGGGCATCGCGAGTCGTCGATTCCGTTTTCGTATTATGACGACAAGCAGCAGGTCATCGGCTATTCGCACGAACTGATGCTCAAGGTGGTCGATGCCATCAAGGCCGATCTCAAGCTGGCCAAGCTCGACGTCAAGCTGTTGCCGGTCACTTCGGCCAATCGCATCACCTTGGTGCAGAATGGCTCGGTGGACCTCGAATGCGGTTCGACGACCAACAACACCGAACGCCAGAAGCAGGTCAGCTTTTCGAACAGCATCTTCATCATCGGCACCCGACTGATGACCAAGACCAATTCCGGCATTCAGGACTTTCCGGATCTGGCCGGCAAGAATGTCGTGACGACCGCCGGTACCACCTCCGAACGTCTGTTGCGCAAGATGAACGAAGACAAGCAGATGAAGATGAACGTGATCAGTGCCAAGGATCACGGCGAGTCCTTTCTGACGCTGGAAACCGGCCGTGCGGTTGCCTTCATGATGGACGACGCACTGCTCTATGGCGAGATGGCCAAGGCCAAACGCGCCAGCGACTGGGTGGTGGTCGGTACACCGCAGTCGTACGAAGCCTATGGCTGCATGCTGCGCAAGGATGATCCCGCCTTCAAGAAGGTTGTCGACGCCGCCCTGGCCAAGGCCATGACCTCCGGCGAAGCGGAGAAGATCTATGCCAAGTGGTTCCTGCAGCCGATCCCGCCGAAAGGCCTGAACCTCAACTTCCCGCTTTCCAGCGCTGTGCAGAATATGTACAAGTCACCCAACGACAAGGCGTTCGAGTAAGCGGATTTCCATCCCGGGGGCCTGCCGGTCCCTGCGGTAGAACTTGTCTGCACAGGAGGAGCCATGTTCAAGAAGACTGTAAGACGATGGGTCATGGCAATGGTGTCGAGTTTCTTCGTCGCCAGTGCCGCAATGTCGGCCGACAAACCGAAGGTCGTCATCCTTGCCACCGGTGGGACGATTGCCGGTGCCGGTGCCGATGTAACCAACAGTGCCACCTACCAGGCCGCCAAGGTGCCGGTGGACAAGCTGATCGCCGGGATTCCGCAACTGGGCACGGTTGCCGAGGTGAGCGGCGAACAGGTCTTCCAGATCGCATCGGAAAGCTTTACTAATGCCAATCTGGTCACGCTGGGCAAGCGCGTGTCGGATCTGGTCAAGCAGAAGGACATCGACGGCGTGGTCATCACGCACGGTACAGATACGCTCGAGGAAACTGCCTATTTTCTCAACCTGGTGGTGCGTACCGACAAACCGATCGTTCTGGTCGGCTCGATGCGGCCGGGGACTGCCATGTCTGCCGACGGCATGCTGAATCTGTACAACGCGGTAAGTGTGGCGGCCAGCAAGGATGCGCGTGGCAAAGGTGTGCTGGTGACGATGAACGATGAAATCAACAGTGGTCGCGATGTCGCCAAGATGGTCAACCTCAGAACCGACGCCTTCAAGAGCCCCTGGGGACCGCTGGGCATGGTCGTCGAGGGCAAGAACTACTGGTTCCGTCTACCCGCGAAGCGGCACACCAGCAATTCCGAATTCGACATCGACAAGATCGAAACGCTGCCGTCGGTTGAAATCGCCTATGGCTCGGGCAACGCGAACGATACCGCCTACCGTGCCTTCGCGGCGAACGGTGCCAAGGCGATCATCCATGCGGGGACCGGCAATGGTTCGGTGAGCAATGCGGTAGTGCCCAGTCTGCAGGAACTCCGCGGCAAGGGCGTTCAGATCATCCGTTCATCGCACGTCAATGCCGGTGGTTTCGTGCTGCGCAACGCCGAGCAACCGGACGACAAGTATGACTGGGTGGTGGCGCATGACCTCAATCCGCAGAAGGCGCGCATACTGGCGCTGGTGGCGTTGAGCAAGACACAGGACAGCAAGGAGTTGCAGCGGATTTTCTGGGAGTATTGATTCGCTTTCGGCGACCGGGGCAGGACGGCCTGGTTAGGCCTCCCCTGCCCGGTTTCTAGGAGAGGCACGTATGGCTTACAACTGGAACTGGGGCGTTTTCCTGCAGCCGACGGCGACGGGCGATGAATCGACGTATTTCGGCTGGATGCTCTACGGCTTCAAGATGACCATTGCCCTGTCGCTTTCGGCCTGGTTGATTGCGCTGGCCGTGGGCGCGGTGGTCGGCGTGCTGCGTACGGTCCCGAACAAATGGCTGTCCGGCATTGCCACGGCCTATGTCGAGGTCTTTCGCAACATTCCGCTGCTCGTGCAGCTCTTCCTCTGGTATTTCGTGATTCCGGAGCTGCTGCCCGAGAACCTGGGCAATGCCTTCAAACAGACCAATCCGATCCTGCAGCAGTTTCTCGCCTCGATGGTCTGCCTGGCGCTATTCACCAGTGCGCGGGTCGCCGAGCAGGTGCGCTCGGGGATCAACTCGCTGCCGCCCGGCCAGAAGAACGCCGGGCTGGCGATGGGTTTCACCCTGCCGCAGACCTATCGCCACGTGATGTTGCCGATGGCCGTGCGACTGATCGTGCCCCCCCTGACCTCCGAATTCCTCAACATCTTCAAGAACTCTGCCGTCTGCTCGACGATTGGTCTGCTGGAACTTGCCGCCCAGGGTCGGCAACTGGTCGACTATACTGCGCAGCCCTACGAGTCGTTCATTGCCGTAACCGTCGCCTATCTGCTGATCAACGTCGTGGTGATGTTCGGCATGCGCTGGGTCGAAGGGTACGTGCGGGTTCCCGGCTACATCGGAGGGAAGTGAGATGCATGACTACGACTGGTCTTCGATTCCCAACTCTCTCCCCTTTCTCTGGGATGGAATGAAGATTTCCCTGGAGATCACGCTCAGTGCCGTGGTCTTCGGGATCATCTGGGGAACCCTGCTGGCACTGATGCGCCTGTCCCCGGTCAAGCCACTGTCATGGTTCGCGGCGGGCTATGTCAACCTGTTTCGCGCGGTACCGCTGGTCATGGTGTTGTTGTGGTTCTTCCTGATTGTTCCGCGCCTGCTCGAAAGCCTCCTGGGATTGCCACGCGGTACGGACATGCGTCTTGCCTCGGCGATCGCCGGCTTTGCCCTGTTCGAGGCGGCTTATTACTCGGAGATCATCCGTGCCGGTATCCAGTCGGTGCCGAAGGGGCAAATGGGGGCGGCCAGTGCGCTCGGCATGACCTACGGCCAGGCGATGCGTCTCGTGGTGCTGCCGCAGGCCTTTCGCAACATGGTGCCGCTGCTCCTGACGCAGGGCATCATCCTGTTTCAGGACACCTCGCTGGTCTATGTTTCCGCCCTGGCCGACTTTTTTGGCGCGGCGTACAAGGTTGGGGATCGCGATGGCCGGCTGGTCGAGTTGCTGCTCTTCGCCGGCGCCGTGTACTTCGTGCTCTGCTTCACCGCATCACGCATCGTTCGCCACTACCAGAACAGGCTCAAGACGGCCTGAAGCCGCTTGAGGCAATGCCGCGAGGAGAGTTTCGATGATTTCGATGAACAAGGTCAGCAAGCATTACGGTTCTTTCCAGGTTCTCACCGATTGCACGACACAGGTGCACAAAGGCGAGGTGATCGTTGTCTGCGGTCCATCGGGTTCGGGCAAGTCGACGCTGATCAAGTGCGTCAATGGACTGGAGCCTTTTCAGAGCGGCGAGATCATCGTCAATGGCGTCTCGGTTGGCGACCCGAAGACCAATCTCTCGAAGCTCCGCTCGACGGTTGGCATGGTGTTCCAGAACTTCGAGCTGTTCCCGCACATGAGCATCATCGACAACCTGTGCATTGCCCAGATCAAGGTGCTCGGACGCAGCCAGGAGCAGGCGCGTGAGAAGGGCCACAAGCTGCTCGATCGGGTCGGTCTGCGCGCGCAGGCGGAGAAGTATCCGGGACAGCTCTCCGGCGGTCAGCAACAGCGCGTGGCGATTGCCAGGGCGCTCGCCATGGACCCGATCTGCATGCTCTTTGACGAGCCGACGTCGGCGCTCGACCCGGAGATGGTCAACGAAGTGCTCGACGTGATGACCGAACTGGCCCAGGAAGGGATGACCATGATGTGTGTCACGCACGAAATGGGTTTTGCCAGGCGGGTTGCCAGCCGGGTGATTTTCATGGACCAGGGCCGCATCGTCGAAGACGACAGCAAGGAAGCCTTCTTCGAACATGCGCGCTCGGAACGGGCGCAGCAGTTTCTGGCCAAGATCCTGCATCACTGATCCAGGTTGCCCCAGGTCGAGGCGCCACTGCGCCAGACCCGGAACGAGTCGAGGGCCGCGCTGGAGCCGACAGCACTGCAGGTGTTGCCTGATCGTACTTGATCCACCCGATTCGAGGAGAAGGGCATGGCAATCGTTAGCGAATCGATCCTCAACCTGCGGCGCAATCTGCGCGAGATCGCCGACCACCTGAACCTGTCTGCCCGTGTCGAGGAGTATCTCGCGTGCTATTTCGTGGACGTCGAACTCGGCGGGGCAGGCGAAGCGAGTCCCGAAGATCTGATCGGAGCAGCCCTCCAGCATTTTCGTCTGGGTGAGTTGCGGCCGCTGCGCCAGCCGGCAATTGCGCTGTACACCCCGGATTTCGACCGGCACGGCTGGCATTCCCCGCACACCGTGATCGACGTGGTCACCGACGACATGCCTTTTCTGGTCGACTCGATCACCCTGCTCGTCTATCGCCACGGCCTGGTCATCCATCGTCTGCTGCATCCCTTGCTGGGTGCCGAACGCGATGCCGCTGGCCGCTTGCAGCGCAGCCTCCCGCGCGGTGCGCCCGGCAGTCAGCCGGAGTCCTGGATTCATCTCGAGATCGACCGCATCGGCGATAGCCTCCTGGTCGAGCAATTGCACCGGGAAATCGCCGACGTGCTCGGCGACGTGCGGGCTGCCGTCGAAGACGGCCCCGCCATGCAACAGCAGATGCGTGTGACAGAGGAAGAGGTGGGCACGGCGGAGGTTGCCGAATCCGATGAAGTGGCGGCTTACCTGCGCTGGATAGCGGCCAACAACTTCGTTTTTCTCGGTTTTGCCGATTATTGCGTGGCCACCGGGGATTGCACGCTCAGCCGCGTTGCCGACAGCGGACTCGGCATTCTTCGGCACACCGATCATCCACTTTTTGGCCGCTGTCTCGCCGGAATTCCGGGCGAGATCGCGGAACTGGCCAGGGAACCCTTGCCGGCCATCCTGGTCAAGGCGGACGCGCGCTCGACGGTGCACCGCTCGGCCTATCTCGATTTCATTGGTGTCAAGCGTTACGCTGGCGACGGCAGCATCGTCGGGCTGCGTGCCTTCGTCGGTTTGTACACGGCGCATGTTTACCATGTGTCGGCGACCGACATCCCGCTCCTGCGCCGGAAGATTGCTGCCGTGCGACAGGAGATCGGTTTTGTCGCGCGCAGCCACCGCGACAAAACCCTGCTCAACGTACTCGAAACCTATCCGCGCGACGAATTGATCGAAATCGCGCATGGCGATCTGCTACGCATCGCGCGGGGCATCGTGGCCCTGCATGAGCGCGAGCAGGTTCGCGTCTTCCTGCGCGACGATCCCTGGGGTCGCTACGTCTCGGCGATTGCCTATCTGCCGCGTGATCGTTTCGACACCACCATTCGCGAGCGCATCTCGGCCTTGCTCTACGAAGCACTGGCTGCCGAGCGGGTCGACTTCTTCATCATGATCGGCGAAGCGCGGCTGGCGCGCCTGCACTTCATCGCCCGGACGCCGGTCGGCACCCGTTACCATTACGATGCCGAGGCAATCGAACAGCAGGTGGCTCGCATCGTCCGCGGCTGGAGCGACGAGTTGAAGCAGAATCTGGTCGGGCACTATGGCGAAGAACTGGGCAACAGCCTCTTGCGCCGCTATGCCGCGAAATTGCCGCTGTCGTACCAGGAACGGGTCACCGCGGCTTCCGCAGTGTCCGATCTCGAACGTCTGCAGACTGCCGAGCACAGCGGGCGTGTCGAGGTCAAGCTGAGCGCCGCGCAAGCCGACGACGGCGCTCACCAGCATCTGAAACTGTTCCGTCGGGGTCGCCCACGGCCACTGTCGGCCATCCTGCCGGTGCTCGAAAACCTGGGTCTGACGGTGCTCTCCGAACAACCGTTCAGCCTGCCGCGAAGTGATCTGCACATCGCCGATTTCGCCGTGCAGTTGCCGCAGGCGGCGGCGCTCGATGACGATGCGACGCGGCAGGCGTTCCGCGATCTGCTGGAACGTCTGTTGCGCGACCAGGCCGAGAACGATGGCTTCAACCGTCTGGTCTTGCTGGCCGGCCTCGACGGGCGACAGATCAGCATTCTGCGCGCCTACACCCGTTATCTGCGGCAGGCGGGGCTGCCGTTCAGTCAGGCCTACGTCGAGCGCTGTCTGGCGACGCATTTCGAGATCACGCGTGGCCTGATCGAGCTCTTTGAAGCGCTCTTTTCGCCGACTGCCGACGATCTGCGCGCCGGTGTCCTGGCCAACGAGCTGAACATGGCCTTGCTGCAGGTCAGCAATCCTGACGATGACCGGATTCTGGCCGCCTTGCAGACGGTGATCGGCGCGACGCTGCGCACCAACGCCTACCAGCCTGGGGCGGATGGTCGGCCGAAGGCTTATCTGGCGTTCAAGTTCTCGTCGCGTGACATCCCTTTCCTGCCCGCGCCGGCACCGTTGTATGAGATCTTCGTCTACAGCGACCGGGTCGAGGGTGTGCACCTGCGTGGTGCCAGGGTTGCCCGCGGTGGCCTGCGCTGGTCGGACCGCATGGAAGATTTCCGCACCGAGGTGCTTGGTTTGGTCAAGGCCCAGATGGTCAAGAACGCGGTGATCGTTCCGCTCGGTTCAAAGGGTGGCTTCGTCTGCAAGCGATTGCCTCCGGTCAGCGACCGTGAGGCCTTCCAGGCCGAGGGCATCGGCTGTTATTCGACCTTCATCCGTGGCCTGCTCGATCTGACCGACAATCTGGTGAACGGCCAGGTCGTGCCGCCCAGCGGCGTGCGCCGTCGCGATGGCGACGATCCTTATCTGGTGGTCGCCGCCGACAAGGGAACGGCGACCTTCTCGGACATCGCCAACGGCATCGCCATCGAATACGGTTTCTGGCTCGGTGACGCTTTCGCGTCTGGCGGATCGGTCGGTTACGACCACAAGAAGATGGCCATCACGGCCCGGGGTGCCTGGGAAGCCGTCAAGCGGCACTTCCGCGAACTGGGCCTGGACATTCAGCAGCAGCCGTTCACCGTCATCGGCATTGGCGACATGTCCGGCGACGTTTTCGGCAACGGCATGCTGTTGTCGCGCGAGATCCGGCTGCTCGCCGCCTTCGACCATCGCCATGTCTTCCTCGATCCAGACCCGGACCCGGCGCGCAGCTTTGCCGAGCGCCAGCGTCTGTTTGCTCTGCCGCGCTCATCCTGGGCCGATTACGATCCGGCCCTGATCTCGAGTGGTGGCGGGGTGTGGTCGCGCACGTCAAAGTCGATCCCGCTGTCGCCCGAGCTGCGTGCCTGGCTCGGGACCGAGGAGAGCCAGATGACTCCGCCCGCGTTGATCAAGACCCTGCTGCAGCTGCCGGTCGATCTGCTCTACAACGGCGGCATCGGGACCTATGTCAAGGCCAGCACGCAGAGTCATCAGGAAGCCAACGACCGGGCCAACGACATCCTGCGCGTAGATGCCAGCCAGTTGCGGGCGCGCGTGGTTGGCGAAGGTGGCAACCTGGGTCTGACCCAGAAGGGCAGGATCGAGTTCGCGTTCAACGGTGGCCGGATCTTCACCGACGCGATTGACAACTCGGCCGGTGTCGATTGTTCGGATCATGAAGTCAACATCAAGATCCTGCTCGCCGGGCTGGTCAGCCGGGGTGACATGACCGGCAAGCAGCGCGATGCCCTGCTCGCTTCGATGACCGCCGAGGTCGGGCATCAGGTTCTCGCCGACAACTACCAGCAGACGCAGGCGATCGCGCTGGAAACGATGGCTGCCGGCGGACTGCTCGAGGCGCACGCTCGACTGATCCGTGGTCTGGAGGCCAGGGGAGCACTGCACCGGGCGATCGAGTTCCTGCCCGACGATAAGGGTCTCGCCGAACGGGCACAGCAGAGGCGCGGCCTGACCGCTCCCGAGATCGCGGTTCTCCTGGCCTACGCCAAGATCACGCTCAAGGAGGCACTGCTGGATTCAAACCTGCCTGACGGCGAAGACGTTCATGATTTGCTCGAAACCTATTTCCCGGTCGCCCTGCTCGAGCCTTGCCGCGCTCTGATGGCGGCGCATCCCCTGAAGCGGGACATCATCACCACGCAACTGGTCAATCGCCTGGTGAACCGTATGGGGACCACTTTCGTCATGCAGCTTGGCGAAGAGACGGGGGCTGCACCGGCGCAGGTGGCCGGCGCCTGGTATGCGGCAAGCCGGGTGCTCGACGCGGAGGCACTGTGGCATGAAATCGAGTCGCTGGATCTGCTGCTTGACGCCAGCCGGCAAATGGAACTGATGGCGGCTCTGCGTGCCATGACCGTGGCAGCCACGCTGCTCGTCCTGACGCCGCATCTGGGCGGAGCGTCGATTGGCCAGTTGGTCATCGAGTATCGAGCGGCGGTGGGCGAGGCCATCGACCGCGCGCGCCGGGGTCTGCGCGGTGAACAGGCGATCACGACCTTGCTTGCGGCGCGTGCAGACATCGTGGCGGCTTTCGACCTCGTCAATCTTGTTCGTGTCTGTGGCCATTCCCTGAACGAGGTGGCCGGCGCGCTTGCCGAACTCGAACGACAGCTCGATCTCGCCTGGTTTGCTTCTGCCGTCAATCGCCTGCCGGCCGGCAACCGGTGGCAGGCACGGGCGCGCGCGCAACTGACCAGCCAGTTGGCCGGTCTTCGCCAGCATCTCTTGCGGCAGATGCTCGGTGGCCGACGACCGTCAACCGCTGCGGCGGACAGCGTGCTCGACGAACTGAAGGGCAATGAACCTCAGGATCTGGCCATGCTCTCCGCTGGCCTGGCCGAGATCAAACGTCTTCTGGGGTCGTGAAGCGGAACAGCGGCCGGCACGCCGGGTAGTCGCCGGTCGACCGCCAGGGCAGGGCGGGTGAGGCCGCTGCGAGAGGTCCGTCGATCTCCATAATTATGAATTTCGCCAAGGATGGCGGGGCGTTTTGGTGTACAATCCGCGGCCAGCCGCGAAGCTTTTGCATGCTCGCAAATCCCCCCAGGACCCTCGATGCCGCTGCCCCCGACCACTGTCCAACGCACCCTCAAGCATGTCCGCAGCGTGCAGCTCAGTGGGTACAAGCGGAGCGACGGTTGCTGGGACATCGAGGCCCGACTGACCGACGTCAAGGATCATGACTACCCGTTGTCGTCAGGTCTGCGCAAGCGCGGCGAGCCGGTACATGACATGTGGCTGAGGGTGACCATCGACCACAAGATGGCCATCCTCGATGCGGTAGCCAGTACCGATGCCATGCCTTACGTCGGTTATTGCGACCGGATCACCCCGAGCTACGCGCAACTCGTGGGGCTCAATCTGTTTCACGGATTTCGCACGGCAGTCAAAACCCTTTTTCGCAGTACGCGCGGTTGTTCGCACCTCAGCGAACTGGCGATGTTTCTGCCGACTGCAGCACTACAGACCTTTGCCAGTGACGTTCCTGACAGCGGCGAGGGCGGGCAGAAGCCCTACCAGCTCGACCGTTGTCATGCGCTGGAGTCTCATTCGGACGCGGTACGGCGCTTTTACCCGCGCTGGTATCACGGCCAGAAGCCCGGGTAGGAGGCTCTACCGGTGGTTCATTACGTTTCGCAACCTTAACTCAAGCAAGGAAAGCGCATGAAAATT
>ERZ761603.1633-NODE-1633-length-16491-cov-94.036566_pt1 | contig 16491 bp, 15 predicted proteins | sample MGYA00511879_ERZ761603 | MGnify/ENA primary metagenome ERZ761603 (study PRJEB28899, sample SAMN02850040) | bioreactor sludge metagenome | biome: EBPR Sludge; feature: EBPR Bioreactor; material: flocular biomat | place: Australia: Thorneside Wastwater Treatment... | reverse complement strand
ATTCTCCGCCATCTTCGCGCGCCAGATTTCCGCGGTTCTTCGCAGCCACTAACATGCCCGCGCCTGCATCCGCGTCCAGGTCAGCTAGGCGGATTTCCTGCCCGGCATTCACCTTCCGCCCGGCCCGCGCCATCAAGGCAGACAGCGATTCCTCGCCCGCCGACAGGAACAGCAACCGCCAGCGTGCCGATTGCCGGGCCGCGCCGGTACGGGATGCCCGCGCCTTGCCTTGCCCATTCGCCAGCATGTAGGCGGCTTCGCCGGCTTCCTTGGGGTCGATTTGCGAGAGTTCGTCCAGAATCAGCAGGCCATCGTTATGCAGCACGGCCAACCCTTCCAGCCCGTTCGCCGTCGCTCGCCACAGGCGGGGGTAGGTGTTTGGATGACCCCATACCGATGCCGCCACCTTCAGGGCCGTGGTCTTGCCCGACGATGAAGCGCCGCGAAAGTGGAAGCCCCCGGAATCCTCGCCCACCACGTCGGCCAATGCGCCCGCGAATGCCACGGACAGGGCGAACACCAGGCGCGAATTACCGGCGGCCAGTCGGCCCACGGTATCGCGCCATTCCTCGACGGTGCCCGCCACCGAGTAAGCCGGTTCAATGGCGTGGGCATTCTGGAACACCACGATTTCCCCGTCCTGCCCGATGGATTCCGCCGGAGTCACGAATACGCCACCATGCCAGCCCAGCCGTTCCACGCACCGCGCGCGATTCTCTACCGGCCAGACTTGCAGGAAGGACGCCAGCATGTCGCGGCCGTTCTTGTTGGTGGAGATGGTCAGCCCCAGCCGTGCCAGTTCGCGCCGCACATCCACCCCGTCGCCTTGCAGCAGTTCCAGCGGCATCGCCCACTGATGGCGCACGTTGTCCTTGTCGCGCCATTCCAGCAACCGGCCCCACTCGCCCGACTTGGCATCGCGAGTCATGGCTCGCACCTGCAAGGCGGAACAAATCCAGAGGGCGGGCAAGCGTTCGCCGTGCTTGTCGGTGCCGATGAAGGCCACGCCAGCGGGCGAGACTTCAAACTCGCCGTTGCCATAGGCGCAGCGTTCACCGCCGGTCTCGCCTTCCACATAGCGCCCGGTGCTTTTGGCGATGGTGCGCACTTCATCCGCCAACAGGGGCGGGCAGCACTTCGCTTCGTTCTCGATTTGCAGCGCCGCCTCGATGGCATCCACCGTCAGCCCCTTGCCGCGCAGGGACGCAGCCAGGCGGAACAGGGTGTCATTGCGCCCGCCTTCGGTGATGCCCTCGCCGTCGGCCACCACGGCTTGCGCCTTGCGGTCGGGGGCGGGTTCCGATTGCAACGCATCCAGCAGCCAGGCCGGCACATCGGCCCGCATGTCCGGGTGTTCCACGTCGCCACCGTGGGCAGGCCACCAGACGATATAGCCGCCATCACCCCGCGTATCCAGCCCGTCGCCCAGGTTGCCCGCCGAGGATTTCAACGGCGTTCCATCCGGGGTGCGGAACAGGTAGTGCGCCCCGCCGCCGTTCTTCGTGCGATGCGTGCGGGTTGCCGGGAGATTCCAGCCCGTCGCCTGCAACGTGGCGAATCCGTCCTTGCCGTTCTTCACATCCACGTCCAGCACGAACAGGCCGGAAGCCTTGCCCGTCGGTACGCCCACCAGCGCATCCGGCCATTGCGCGGCCCAGGCGGCAACCTGCCCTGCATCCGTGGTCGCGTCCTTGAATCCGTTTCGGGTGCGCGGATTCTTTCCGTTGGGGTGCTTCGGCTTGCCGTTCGATTGAATCGCCCCGTTGGGCTTCTCCCAGCAGGGAAAAACGGGGATGCCTTGCGCCAGCAGGGGCGCGGCCAGATCAGCGAAGTTTGTCATGCTGCACCTTCGCTTTCTGTTCTTCCAGCCAGTCGGCCACACTCTCCCATGCGCCGTCATAGGATCGCACCTCACCATCCGGGCAGAGGATGGCGTGATCGTCGTTGCCGCTCAGGACTTCATGCGGCGTTACCGGGATGGTGCTGCCCAGCGCATCCACTGCCCAGGCCACTACGGGGTCCCGCGATGCCTCGCAGACCGCGCCGGCTTCATCGAGGCAGGGGTTCAGAACATAGAAGCCGGGGGCGGCCGGTGTCAGGAACAGGATTTTTTCGCCGTTATGCATGGCCCGGCCCTCCGCGATGGATCAGCCAGTCGGCCAGCTTCGCGGACAGCACGCCCCACACGGCCAGCCGCACGATAGCGGCATCAATGCGAATGCTATGATTGTCGGCGCAGAATGCCTTTTGGGTCGCACCGTGCCAGCGGTTGCGGCCCTTCGCTTTTTTGGTCATGGCCCACCCCCTTATGCCTTGCGGCTTTTCAGGATTTGGGCGGCCAGCCATGCCTCGACTTCGGCCTCGATCCAGCCGACGGCCTTTGCACCGACGGCTACCGGCTTTGGGAAGGTGGGGTCGTAGTCGCTGGGGCGCTTTGGATTACGCCGCAGCCTCGCGTAGATGGTCGAACGGGAAAGCCCAGTGCGGGCTTCAACCTGCTTGCGCCGTAGAATCGTCAGCGCGTTTTGGATTTGTGCGGTCATGTCGCTTACCTCGGATGAAGGAGAACCGCCCCGGAACACCCGGGGCGCGACATGCACTGTGTAACCGCCCAAATCACGGCATTTCAAAAACCTCAACTTATCGAATTGGCATGACGCCCGCGCAATTTGCTCATAGTGTTCAGAATGTGCCGTGCGGCATTTCCATTCGCCCGCGTCTTGCGTTGTCCGACGGCAGCAAAGGCTTCTTCAAGCGCCTTCCTGTCTGTGAGTTTCAGCCCTTTTGTTGCGGCCTCGCTTCGAATCGCTAAGGCAGATTCTGCTAGGCGGCGCGTATGCTCGGCCGGCTTGCGCCCGCGCTTTTTGGGTTGTGCCGGTTCGCATGCGAGCAGCGTTGTGAAAGTCGAATGGGGGGCCCCAGCCTTTCGCCGCCGGGTCAGTTTCATTCGCACATCGCGCAAATCGCTTTGGGCACGTTGCAAGCGTTCTGCCATCATGCTGCCCGCTTCCTCAAGGAACAGCGCGTATGCCTTCCATTCATCCGCACCCCAGGCTTCGCGCGGAATAGTCGGGTCATCACTTGGGGTCAGAAGTGTTCCCCGGCGGGGGTAGGTAGGCGGCCACTGTGTTTCCGCTCGGTGCGCTATCAATGCGACATGCTGAAAAAGCGTAAAGCCCATTACCGCACCTCCTTCCTTGCTGGCGTTGCCTGCTGCCGCCGGTTTGCTTCGGCCCGCTGCATCAATACCAGTTTGATCGGCAGTTCCTTCGTTGCCTTCATGCGTTCCGAATACAAGCGGTAGCGGGTTTCCGGCGAGACGGTCGAAGCATCGAGCATCGCCTCGTATTCCTGCCCGCACTGGTCGCCAGTCACCGTGGCAATGTCGGATGCCGGGGAAACCCGGTCATCCATCGCGGCAGCCGCCCGCCACATGCACACTTGCCATGCGGCCTTGGCGTCATCCATTTTCAGAATCCGCTCGCACCGTTCCGCCTGCTGATTGAAGTTGGGGGCATCCGGCATGACCTTCATGGTGCCCCCTCCTGTCAAATAACCGCACTAAGGCGGCCGGAATCAAGCGGCTTTCAGTTGAGGTAGTCCCCGGGGCACGGCGTCGACCGCAGCCTTGGCGTATTGAATAACGGTTGGTATTGCCTCAAGCGCCCACATGGCGCGGGAGCCCGGCTTGTACACCGCCTCTTGGCTGTCCACCATCACCAGATCGCAGGTATCCAGTAGCGCGCCTACTTCCATCTGAACACCTTCACGGATCTGAACCTTGCCGTAGGCGTCCCCGACAAGTTGGCGAATCATGCGCATGACGCTTTCGATAATCACGTCGGCAGGGCGTTCGTCCAACATAACGCACATTGTTTGAGCAAGCCCCCACGCTTTGCCGAGTGCCAAGGATGCTTCACTGAATGCGTCGCGCTCATCCTGCTCGATCAGGGGTTTGATATTCTCGTGGTCAGCCATTTCGTAACTCCTTGCAGTTGCGTTTTGGTCAGGGCCGGCGCGGTGCGCGAACACCGACCGGCCCGCTTTGCCTGAAACCGTCAGGCTACGGAAAGACGATGACCTGGCGGCCGTCGCATTCAAGTTGGTATTCATCCCCGATACGCTTTGCCGAAAGGCCCGATGATGACCTTGCCGCGCCCGTCCTGAATCTGGCTATCCACGAAGTCGGCCCACCATTGCAGCATTTCGCGCCGCTGGTCGGCATACTGCGCCCGGTTATAGACGCCCCGGATGCCCTTGGTTTCATGGGCCAGCGCTTTCTCGATCCAGTCGCTATTGAAGCCGGCCTCGTGCAGGTGCGTTGAAGCCGTGCGCCGGAAGTCGTGGATTACGAAGTCGCGCACGTCGATTTCCAGCGAACGCACCGCCTGATTCAATGTGCTATGGGCAATCGGTTGATGCAGGTCGCCACGGCTCGGGAATACCCACTCCGACCCGCTGGCCAGCCCCTTCAATTCCTCGAACATCGCTACGGCCTGCAGGGACAAATGGACAAGGTGCGGCTTGTCTTTCTTCATGCGCTCGCCGGGGATCGCCCATTCGCCTTTTTCAAGGTCTAGCTCTTCCCACTTGGCTTCGATCAGTTCGGATTTTCGCACCATGCACAGAATCAGCAAGTGAATTGCCAGCTTGTAGGCCCGCTTGATGCTGGATTGGTAGATCGCCCGTAGCAGCTTGCCCACTTCCTCCGGCGATAGGGCCACGTCCCGGCTTCTGGCACTGGCAATGAATTTGGCTTCGATTGCCGCCGCCGGGTTGAATTGGGTCTTCTCCCGCGCAATGGCATAGGCGAACAGCCGTTTCAGCACGTTGCGGGTTTGCAGGGCCATCTGGTCGGCCCCGCGATTCTTGATCTTGTCGGTAATCGCCAGAATGTCCGTCACGGTCACGTCGGCAATCTGCTTGCCGCCAATGGCCGGGATCACGTCCTTATCCAGTACGCGCTTGATGTTGCGGGGGCTGCTGTTCGCGGGTTCCGCAATCTCCGCATACCAGCGCAGGGCGAAGCCTTCCACGGTGTCGGCGGCCTTGGCTTCGGCCTCTTTCGCCCTTGCCCGCTCAACAGCCTTCATGCACCAGTTGCGGATGAAGGCTTGCGCCATTTCCTTTACGGTGGGCGCGGCATCCTCTGGGATCGCATCGCCGCGCTTCAGGGCCATCGGGGATAGACCGCGCCCGGCCAGCGCCTTGCCGTCGTCCCGCCAAGCGCGGGCATCGGCAAGGGAATAGGCCGGGTAGTCGCCAAGCGTCACTTTTTCCTGCTTACCGGCCAGCCGGTAGCGCAGCCGCCAGACCTTCGCCCCGCCGGGCATCACTTCCACGAACAACCCGCCCTCGTCGGCTTCCTGATATGCCTTCTCGCCAGGCTTGAGATTCCGCAGCTTGGTATCCGTCAGCGCCATGATTTCACCCCCCTCGCCTCATTTGTGCCCATGAAGCCGCTGAATCAAGGGCACACTTAAAACCCTTGGGCACAATCGCCGGTAATCCTTGTCTGGTAGAGCTTGCCGACATTTACGCCCGCCTGATTTGCCCATCAAAAGAGATTCCAGCGAAGCAAGGAAAGGCTATTTTCACGCTGATTTCGTCGTGGGCACACGCCATCATGGGCACAGAAAAATCATCATGGGCCCAATATTGGGCACAATTTTATGCGGATTTGTGCGGAACATGCAAGCCGCCAACGGAACAAAAATCCATCAGTTACGCGGGCTTATGGGGCGTTTTGCGGAAGGCTTCGGACTAAGCCGGAAGCATCGCTATTTTCCAATGCAGAATCGGCTGAAAATCTCGCCCAGCAACTCGTCCGAACTGAACCCACCGGTGATCGTGGCGAGTGCCGACTGCGCCAGGCGGAGTTCTTCGGCAAACAGTTCGAGGCGATTGCTCAGCGCACGGGCTTCGGCCAGATGGGTGGCCGTTTCGTTCAGCGCTGAAAGGTGGCGTTCGCGCGCGAGGAACACACCCTCGGCTGGCTGCCAACCGGCGAGATTGAGGAGTTCATGGCGCAATAGCTCGATACCTTCGCCGGTCTTCGCCGACAAGGCGATCAGCACGCCTGAGCCCGTCTCACCTCGCGCCGCCGGGCGTTGCGCCAGGTCGATCTTGTTTTCGACCGTGATGCGTGCCGGTCCGACAGGCAGACGATCGGCAATCGCCCGATCCTCCTCGCCGACACCAAAGTTCGCGTCGACCAGATGGACGACGACATCCGCCCGCTCGAGTTCGCGCCAGCTCCGCTCGATGCCGATCTTCTCGACCTGGTCGCTCGTTTCGCGCAGGCCGGCGGTATCGATCACGTGCAGCGGAATTCCTTCGACGTGCAGCGTACCACGCACCAGGTCGCGCGTCGTGCCCGGATGGGGCGTGACAATCGCCAGTTCGTCTCCCGCCAGGCGGTTCAGCAGGCTGGACTTGCCAACGTTCGGCTGGCCCGCGAGAACCACTTGCAAACCGCCGCGCAACAGTCGCCCCTGCCGCGCACGCGAAAAAACCCGCCGCAAACGCTCGTCCAGGCGTGCCAGCCGGCCAAGCGCGTCGCCTGCCGTGAGAAAGTCGATCTCCTCGTCGGGAAAGTCGAGCGTCGCTTCGACAAGCACCCGCAAGGCGATCAGCTCATCGAGCAAGCCCTGAATTTCGCGCGAGAACTCGCCCTGCAAGGAACGCACCGCGCTACGCGCAGCGGCCTGCGTTTCGGCATCAATCAGGTCGATGACGGCTTCCGCCTGCGCCAGATCGATCTTGCCGTTGAGGAAGGCGCGCCGGGTAAACTCGCCCGGTTCGGCCATCCGCGCGCCCAGTTCGAGGCAGCGGCCGAGCAGCATGTGAACGACGACCGGCCCGCCGTGCGCGTGCAACTCGAGCACATCCTCGCCGGTAAACGAGTGCGGTGCGGGAAAATGCAGAAGCAGGCCGCGGTCGATGACACTGCCATCGGCCGCCTTGAAGTCGGCAACCACCGCCCGGCGTGGCGCCGGCTGCTTGCCGCTCAAGGCAGCGGCGAGCGCACCAAGTTCTCCGCCGCTGATACGCACGATGCCGATGCCACCACGCCCGGCCGGAGTCGCGATCGCGGCAATCGTCGCGGGCGGGTCAGGACGATGGCTGGGCTCAGGCCTTACTGTCGTTGGCCGCCTTTGTTCCACCTTCGATCATTCGCGTGATCTGCCATTGCTGGGCAATCGACAGCAGGTTGTTGACCACCCAGTAGAGGACCAGACCGGCCGGAAAGAAGAAGAACATCACGCCGAAGATGAAGGGCATCATCATCATCACCTTGGCCTGTATCGGGTCAGGCGGCGTCGGATTGAGCTTGGTCTGCACCAGCATGGTAACCATCATGACGACCGGCAGAACGTAGTACGGGTCGGCCGCCGAGAGATCGGTGATCCACAATATCCACGGTGCATCGCGAATCTCGACCGCTCCGAGCAGCGCCCAGTAGAGAGCGATGAAGACCGGAATCTGGACGGCAATCGGCAGACATCCACCAAGCGGGTTGATCTTCTCGCGCTTGTAGAGCGCCATCATCTCCTGGTTCAGCTTGGCACGGTCGTCGCCGTAGCGCTCCTTGAGCGCCATCAGGCGCGGCGTAACCGTGCGCATCTTGGCCATCGACTTGTAGCTCGCCGCCGACAGCGGGAAGAAGAGCAGCTTGATGGCGACAGTCAGCAGGACGATTGCCCAGCCCCAGTTGCCGACGATCTTGTAGATGGCTTCCAGACACCAGAAGATCGGCGCGGCAACGATCGTCAGCCAGCCGTAATCGACCACCAGCGGCAGCCCCTGCGCGCCGATGCCGCCTTCCGCCTTCGTCTTGGCCAATTGCTCGAGCGTCGCCTGAATCTGCGGGCCCGCGTACAAAGAGACCGTAGACGCCAGACGGGCCCCGGGCGCGACGACCGGAACCGGAACGATGACTCCGGCGGTGACCAGCATGTTGACCCCGCCCTCGAGCTTGCGCACGTAGAACTCGCGCGGCTGACCGACGTCCGGTATCCAGGCGGCGACGAAGTAGTGCTGCACCATCGCAATCCAGCCATTGTCGGCGCGCGTGGCAAACTTCGCGCTGCCCTTCACGATGTCGTCAAAAGCCAGCTTCTGGAATTTCTCCTGGTCGGTATAGACGGCCGGACCGGTAAAGGTAGACACCATCGAGCTCTCGCCGTCGGGCGCCTTGGTATCCCGCTGCAACTGGTAGTAGGCGTGCGCCACGACTTCCTTGTCGGTCGAGTTTTCCAACTCGTGTGTAACGCCGATCAGGTAGCTGCCGCGGGTAAAGGTGTAGGTCTTCGTCACCTTCAGGCCGTTGCCTTCCTTTGCCTCCAGCCTCAGTTCCAGCGTCTGCGCCTCAGCCCCCATTTCACGGTCGCCGGGCAGCACGGTGAACAGCGTCTTGTGATTGGCCAGGCCTTCACCGATCAGACCGCTTTGCGCCACGTAGAGATGCTGCGCGCCAAAGAGCGACAGCGTCTTCTCCTTGCTGATGCTGTCCTTATAGTCCTTGAGCTCCAGGCGGACGAGGTCACCCCCTTGTGCGGCGACTTCGGCGACAAAGAGGTCAGTCCGCACGGTCACCGTTTCTCCCCGTCGCGTGGCGGGCAGCGTGCTCGCTGCCGGCGCGCTGGGGGCGGCGGCCGGCGGCGCGTGCAGACTGCCGCTAGGCTGCGGCGCCGCTGCCGAAACAGCCGGCGGCGCAGCCGTCGGGTTCTTTGCCTGGTTGAATTTCAGCCACGCATCCCACAGCATGACCAGCGAGAAAGTGAAGATGAGCAGCAGGAGCAGACGTCGATTATCCATGCAAGCCTAGGTCAGTCGATTGATTTTTCAGGGTACAGGGTCGAAACCCCCGGGATTCCACGGATGACAGCGGAGCAGCCGGCGGGCGGCCAGGTATCCTCCCCGACCGGCACCGTACTTCTCGACCGCCTCGGCTGCGTACTCCGAACAGCTTGGCGCAAAGCGGCAGCGCGGCCCGAGCAACGGGCTGACCGCGTAGCGGTAAAGGCGTATCAGCGCCAGGAGTAGCGTCTTCACAGCCTTATCGTCGCGCCGTAGTCATCCTGCCCAACAAGTCCCGGATCTCATGTGCCAGCTCCCTCCGCTCGAGGCGCGCCGGCTTGGCAGCCACGCGCAGAACGAAGTCGCACGCCGAAAGCCGGGCGCGGACAAGCCGGAAACTTTCCCGGGCAAGGCGCCGTACCAGATTGCGATCGACCGAACGACGCAAGAAGCGCTTTGCCACCACCAGACCAAGGCGTGCCCCGCCTTCCTCCGACGCCGCGTGCGGACGGTAATGTAGCAGGAAATGCCGGCTCTTCAGCGCCCTCCTGAAACCAAAAACGGATGAGTAGTCATCCGTTTTCAGTAAGCGATAGCGCTTCGGGAACGCGGCTGAGCGAGCGCCCGAGTCGCTCGCGGCGGTCGGCTGGCCGCTCAAACGGCCAGGCGATGGCGACCTTTGGCGCGACGCGCCTTGATCACGGCACGACCGCCACGGGTAGACATTCGGACTAGGAAGCCGTGCGTGCGCTTGCGTCGGACAACCGACGGCTGGTAGGTGCGTTTCATGGTTGAACCTTCTCGGTCAAAGCGACAAAAAACGCGTGATTAGACTGCTCTGGGGCATGTTTTGTCAAGGCTATATTTTTCTTCTTGCTGTGGATAACTTCCGGCCAACAGGTTAGAATGCGCCTCTTGCGCCGCGCAAGGAGGTCGGCCCGCCACTTCGCCAAGCCCGGCCTGCGCGCTGGCCGGCAAGCTCCTTGCCGCTCGCCTCAAGCCGACATGACCGCTGCAAATAACCAGTTGGAAAGACGATGACTTGTGACCGGTTGCTGCTGCCCGCACACGCCCTGCCTATCCACGATGATGCTCGATGAATAGCTTCTGGGCTTCCTGCTTGAGCCGGTTCGCACAGGAACTTCCGCCTCAGCAGTTCAACACGTGGATCAAGCCTTTGCGCGTCGATGGCCTGGATCAGGGTGAACACCAGGTCCGCCTGCTGGCGCCGAATGGCTTCATTCTCAAATGGGTCAAAGAGCGCTACCTGGCACGCATCGAGGAGATGAGCAGCGAGTACTTTTCGACCCCGGTCAGCGTTTGCCTGACGCTCGGCGAACGGGCGGCGCTGCCCGCGCCGACGGCCACCAGCGAGACGGCAACTGCCGGCAAGACCGACCCGGCCACTGGCGACGTGCGCAGCCGGGCCCCTTCGCCGGTGGACAAGGACCGCACAAGCTACGAAAAGACCCGACTGATTTCCTCGTTTACCTTCGAAAACCTGGTGGTCGGCAAAGCCAACGATCTGGCGCGCGCGGCTTCGCGGCAAGTCGCCATCAGCCCGGGCGAAGCCACTTACAACCCCTTGTTCATCTACGGCGGCGCCGGTCTTGGCAAGACGCACCTGGTACACGCGATCGGCAACCAGATTGTCGGCAGCTATCCGGAAAAGGTCGTCCGCTACGTGCATGCCGAAGACTACTACTCGGATGTCGTCCGCGCCTACCAGCAGAAGTCCTTCGACGTTTTCAAACGCTACTATCGCTCGCTGGACGTGCTCCTCCTCGACGATGTCCAGTTCTTCAACGGAAAGAACCGGACACAGGAAGAGTTTTTCTTTGTTTTCAATTCATTGATCGAGTCTCGCAAGCAGATTGTGATCACCTGCGACACCTATCCGAAGAACATCTCCGGGCTCGAGGACCGTCTGATCACGCGCTTCGACTGGGGATTGACGGTGCAGATCGAACCTCCAGAGACGGAGATGCGGGTCGCCATCCTGAAGAACAAGGCGGAGATGGAAAACGTCATGCTTGACGAGGAGGTCGCCTTCTTCATTGCCAAGCATCTACGTTCGAACGTACGCGAACTCGAGGGCGCACTGAAGAAGGTTCTCGCCTACTCGGCTTTCCATGGGCAGGCGATCGGACTCGACCTGGCCAAGGAAGCGCTGAAAGACGTGATCGGTTCGGTCAATCGCCAGATCACCGTCGAAAATATCCAGAAGACCGTAGCGGATTACTTCAAGATCAAGGTGAGCGATCTCTTCTCGAAGAAGCGCACGCGCCTGATCGTTCGCCCGCGCCAGATCGCCATGTGGTTGGCCAAGCAACTGACTTCGCTGAGCTACCCGGCGATCGGCAGCGCTTTCGGCGGACGTGACCACACGACGGTACTGCACGCGGTGCGCACGATCGACGAGTTGCGTAGCCGCGACAACGAGCTCAATCACGATGTGCACGTCCTGCTCCAGGTCCTCAAGGCCTGAGAGCACTGTAGAAGCTGGTGGATAGGTGTCGGACGCTTTGTGGAAAAAGCACGGAAAGGCAGCCTGTGGATAGATCTTCCGCTTTTGCCCACAGCTTCATACGTTTCCCATACACTTGGCAGAATGTCAGCAAGAATATGAATTTCAAGGTGTAATTCGGATACTCACAGGTTTTCTCGGACCATAGTCATTATAGGATCTAGATACATGCTTCTTGTTAGAACCCGGCGGGAAACGTTACTGGCGCCTCTGCAAGCGGTCTCCGGGATAGTCGAAAGGCGCCATACGCTGCCGATCCTGGCCAACGTGCTCCTTGAGAAACGCGGCGACGTACTGACCCTTCTGGCAACCGACGTCGAAATGCAGCTCACCACCTCAAGCAGCTCGGTCGCCGGCGATGAGGACGGAGCCTTGACCGTCGCGGCGCGCAAGCTGCAGGACATTCTCCGTTCGCTGCCGGAAGGCATCGAGATCAGTCTGGTCCTTGATAGCCGACGCCTGCAGTTGCGCGCCGGAAAGAGCCGCTTCAACCTGCAGACGTTGCCTGCCGAAGACTTCCCCTGCATGTCCGTGGCCGAGGGTACAAGCCAGGATCTCAGGCTGACCCAGAGAGACTTGCGTCAGCTCTTGGCGCAGACGCAGTACGCCATGGCCAATCAGGACGTGCGCTACTATCTCAATGGCCTCCTCCTGATGGTCGCGGACGGCGAGTTGCGCGCGGTGGCCACCGACGGTCACCGGCTGGCGTTTGCCAGCGTGTCCGTCGCCGATCTGCCGGCCGATATAAGGCGCGAGCTGATCCTGCCGCGCAAGACGGTGATCGAGCTCAGCCGCCTGCTCGCCGATAACGACGAACCGGTCGAGGTGAGCGTGCTCGAGAACCAGGTCCGTTTCAGCTTCGCGTCGATGAATCTGGTTTCCAAGCTGATCGATGGTCGTTTCCCGGACTATCAACGGGTGATTCCGGCGAGTCTGCGCAATGTCGTTGCCGTCGATCGCAACGTGCTGCTTCAGTCGATGATCCGCGCCGCGATTCTGACCAGCGAGAAGTTCCGCGGCGTTCGGCTGATCCTGAACGAAGGCAGCCTGCAGATCGTCGCCGCCAATACCGAGCAGGAAGAGGCCGAGGAGGAGATCGAAGTCGACTACCATGGCGAGCCGCTCGATGTCGGTTTCAATGTGACCTACCTGCTGGACGTGCTCAACAACACGAATGCAGAGACCGTTCAGTGGGGCTTCAACGACGCAAACTCGAGTGCTTTGCTGACGGTTTCCGGTAACGAGCGATTCAAGTACGTCGTAATGCCGATGCGCATCTGAGAGCTTGTGAAGGAATAGTGATGAGTGAAGAGAACGTGCAGCCCGTCTACGACGAGGAGAGCATCCAGCAGCTTGAAGGCCTGGAGGCGGTGCGCAAGCGGCCGGGCATGTACATCGGCGACACTTCGGACGGCACTGGTCTGCACCACATGGTCTTCGAAGTGGTGGACAACGCCATCGACGAAGCGCTGGCCGGCTACTGCGACGATATCGTCATCACGATTCACGCCGACAACTCGATTTCGGTGAGCGACAACGGGCGCGGCATACCGACCGGCATCAAGTTCGACGACAAGCACGAGCCGAAACGCTCGGCGGCCGAGATCGTAATGTGCGTTCTTCATGCCGGCGGCAAGTTCAACCAGAACTCGTACAAGGTTTCCGGCGGACTGCACGGGGTCGGCGTGTCCTGCGTCAATGCCCTGTCGAAGTGGCTGCGCCTGACCATCCGACGCGATGGACGGAAGTATCTGCTCGAATTCCAGCGCGGCGCCGTCGTCGATCGGCTGATCGAGATCGAGCGCGGGGTCGAGGTTTCGCCGCTCCGCGTGGTCGGCGAAACCGAGAAGCGGGGAACCGAGCTGCACTTCATGGCGGACGAGGAAATCTTCGGCCAGGTCGAGTTCCATTACGAGATCATCGCCAAGCGCCTGCGCGAATTGTCCTTCCTGAACAATGGCGTAAAGATTCGTCTGCAGGACCAGCGGACGGGCAAGGAAGAGGATTTCGCTTTTCTGGGTGGCGTCAAGGGTTTCGTCGAATACATCAACCGGACGAAGGCCGTGCTCCATCCCAACGTTTTCCACGCCAAGGGAGACTCGCCGGGGAGCAACGGAACGATCAGCGTCGAGGTTGCCATGCAGTGGAACGACAGCTACGTCGAACAGGTCCTCTGCTTCACCAACAACATCCCGCAGGCCGACGGCGGAACGCACATGACCGGCTTGCGCGCGGCCATGACGCGCGTCATCAATCGTCATATCGAGGAAAACGAAATCGCCAAGAAGGCGAAAGTCGACATCACCGGCGACGACATGCGCGAAGGTCTGGCCTGTGTTCTGTCGGTCAAGATGCCCGACCCGAAATTCGCCTCGCAGACCAAGATGAAGCTGGTTTCGTCGGAAGCCCGGCCGGCCGTCGAAGAAGTCGTCGCTGCCAAGCTGAGCGAGTTCCTGCAGGAAAGACCGGCCGACGCCAAGGTGATCACGAGCAAGATCATCGAAGCTGCGCGCGCGCGCGATGCGGCGCGCAAGGCGCGCGAAATGACTCGCCGCAAGGGTCTGCTCGACGGCGTCGGACTTCCCGGCAAGCTGGCCGATTGTCAGGAGAAAGACCCGGCGCTCTGCGAACTCTACCTGGTCGAGGGAGACTCTGCCGGCGGCTCGGCCAAACAGGGGCGTGATCGCCGTTTTCAGGCCATCCTGCCGCTCAAGGGCAAGATTCTCAACGTCGAAAAAGCGCGTTTCGACAAACTGATCTCGTCGCAGGAAATCGCCACGCTGATCACCGCGCTCGGCACCGGAATCGGCAAGGACGAATACAAGCCGGAAAAGCTGCGCTATCACCGCCTGATCATCATGACCGACGCCGACGTCGATGGCGCGCATATCCGGACACTGCTGCTCACCTTCTTCTATCGGCAGATGCCCGAGCTCGTCGAAAGCGGCCACATCTACATCGCCCAGCCACCGCTGTACAAGGTCAAACACGGCAAGACCGAGCGCTACATCAAGGACGATCAGGCCTTGAAGCAGTTCCTGCTCAGCCTGGCGCTGGACGGCTCGGTGCTCACACCGCGCGCCGGAGCGCCCGAGATCGCCGGCACAGCACTGGAAGAAATGGCGCGCGAGTACCTGCTCGCCGAAGCTGTGATCAACCGCCTGTCGCACCTGATCAATCCGGAAGTACTGCATGCCTTGATCGAGGCGAATCTCAGCCTCGATCTGAGCGACGAGACAGCGGCGGCGAAAAGCGCCGAAGCACTGATGAACGCCGTCGGCAGCAAGCTGGGAATCACCATCGGGACGCGCTACGACACCGCCAAGGAGCGCTGGCAGTTGCGCCTCGAAAAAGTGCTGCACGGCAATCTGAAGCTCGGCGTGATCGATGAGGACCTGCTGGTCAGCGGCGACTACGCGCAACTGCGTAAGACGGCCGAGCTCCTCGCCGGGCTTTTCGGTCCCGGCGGCGTCGTCGTGCGCGGAGAACGGAAGCAGCCGGTCAGCAGCTTCGCCGAGACGATGCAGTGGCTGCTGAGCGATGTTGAACGCAGCATCAGCAAGCAGCGCTACAAGGGGCTGGGCGAGATGAATCCCGAACAACTGTGGGAAACGACGATGGACCCGAAGGTCCGCCGCCTGCTCAAGGTACAGATCGAGGACGCAATCGGCGCCGACGAGACGTTCAGCACCCTGATGGGCGAACTGGTCGAACCGCGACGCAACTTCATCGAATCGAACGCCTTGGCGGCGCGCAACATCGACGTCTGATCGTCTGGCGCGCGCCCGGCGGTCGATTCCTTGGGCGAAGCCTTGCGCGGTAGCGTGCCACGCGTTCGAGCGATCGGCACGACCGGCGCCTGGTGGAACCTGCGCAATGCAATGCTGGAATCGGCCGCTTTTCCCACCCTCCTCTGGATGGATAAGGATCATGTTTTCCGGAATCGTTGCTGCAATTGGCCAGATTGTCGACATCACACCGCGTGGTGATGGTGCGGGAACCGTTCGCCTGAAGATCGATGCGCGCCAGCTTGCGCTCGACGATGTCGCTTTGGGCGATTCGATCGCGTGCAGCGGCGTCTGCCTGACCGTTGTGGACAGGCAAGACGCGTTCTTCTTCGTCGATGTATCGCCCGAGTCGCTCGCATGTACGGTCGGTTTGGCCGCACCCGGCCCGGTCAATCTGGAAAAGGCGCTGCGCTTGGCCGACCGTCTCGGTGGCCATCTGGTTTCCGGTCATGTCGATGGGGTCGGCGAAGTCCTCGCTTTCGACGCACTGGGCGACAACCGGCTGCTCACGATACGCGCGCCGGAAGCGCTGGCCCGCTACATCGCGCGCAAGGGGTCAGTCACCGTAAGCGGCGTCAGTCTGACGACCAACACCGTCGACGGCGCGGTGTTTTCGATCAATCTCATCCCGCACACGCTGCAGGCAACGACGCTCGGCTTTCTACAGGTCGGTGACCGGGTCAATCTCGAAATCGATCTGATTGCGCGCTATTGCGAACGGCTGCTCGGCGTTTCGGATAGTGTCAAATAGCTGATTAAATCACTTGAAATACAGTGAGTTATTACACAACCGGACACCGCTGGATATTGTGCATCATGTGAATCGGTGACGGTATTATTGACACTCATTGCGATACCGTCAGATGCTAACCAAGCGCCTCGCAGAAAAAGCAACGCCAGCCGACAAGCCGCAGAAGCTCGCCGATGACCGTGGCCTGCATCTCTACGTTACCCGCACGGAACGAAGTCATGGCGATACGACTATCGTTTTGGGGGAAAGCGGTTCACGATGACCTTCGGAATCTTTCCCGAAGTCACATTGAATGAAGCCCGAAAAGAGCATTTGGCAGTACGAACGAAACTGGCGGGAGGTGCCAACCCGTCGGAAAAAAAGAAGCTGGAAAAGCTCGGTCAGCAGGTCGGCCTCAGCAACACCTTCGATAAAGTGGCGACCGCGTAGTTTGACTCCAAGAAGGAACGCCGCTCGAAAGTCTGGCGGCAAGAGAGGTGGCCCCGCAAATTCGGACAGCAGGATAAGTGGTAGCCTTGCCCCCACGAACGGCTGCGCGAGCGGCCATAACAGGAGCAAAAGCATGACGAGAAGGACGAGGCGGAACCACACACCGGCATTCAAGGCGCAAGTGGCACTGGCGG
>ERZ761603.1632-NODE-1632-length-16492-cov-10.990388_pt1 | contig 16492 bp, 15 predicted proteins | sample MGYA00511879_ERZ761603 | MGnify/ENA primary metagenome ERZ761603 (study PRJEB28899, sample SAMN02850040) | bioreactor sludge metagenome | biome: EBPR Sludge; feature: EBPR Bioreactor; material: flocular biomat | place: Australia: Thorneside Wastwater Treatment... | reverse complement strand
GCTGCCATTCGTCGGCAGCTAGCAGTTCGCCGATGCGTCGGCTGTCGTCGGCGCAGACGATGCGGGCGCTGCCGCGTTCCGCGCTGACCACGTCGATGCCGGCGATCGCCGGCTCGGTTTCCCGCAGGCGGCTGACCAAGGCCGGCAGGGGTGCGATCTCCTGCGGCCGCAGCCCGCTGAGCGCACCCATGCGCAAGGCAGTTTCGAGATCGCCGGCTTGCGTTTCGATGTGCGACAGCGTCAGTTCGTCGAGCAGGCCGTCATGCTTGTTGAGCAGCATGAAGCCGAGCAGCAGCAAGGTCAGGCATTGGGCGCCGACGAGCAGCAAGGCAAGCCGCCAGCGGGGCAGAGGTCGGATTCTGTCGGCGGAGGCAGCGACGCGGTGGGTGATGGGCATCAGGCAGGTGCGGCGTCGTGTCGCCGGGGCGAGATTCATAATAACATCCGTCCTGATGAACTCCTGGCATCGATGGCACCTCGCCGTGGTGGCGATCGCCGCTCTCCTGCTGACCACCGCGCAGTGCTTGCACGCTGACGAGAAGCGTGTCGCCCTGGTCGTCGGCAACTCGGCCTACCGCAATTCGCCGCTGCTCAACCCTGGCAACGACGCGCGTGCGGTCGCCGCCAAGCTGACGACGGTCGGTTTCGAGGTGATCCTGCGCGAAGACCTGCGGACAAGGCAGATCGCCCCGATGCTGCGCGAGTTTCGCGACCGCCTGCAGCCGGGGGCGGTGGCGCTCTTCTTTTACGCCGGCCACGGCATGCAGCTCAAGGGAATCAACTACCTGCCGACGATCGACGCCAACATCGCCGGTGAGGATGACGTGCCGCTGAACAGCCTCAACGTCAACCAGGTGCTCGAAATCATGGAGGAGAGAAAGACGCGGCTCAACCTGGTCTTTCTCGACGCCTGCCGCAACAACCCGTTCTCCCGTCGCTTCCGCTCGTCCGTCGGCGGCCTGGCGCGCGTCGAGGCGCCGTCGGGGACGCTGATCTCGTTTGCGACACGACCGGGGAGTGTGTCCGACGACGGCACTGGCGAGCACGGCATCTATACGCAGCACCTGCTGAATCAGATCGAGGTGCCCAATCAGGCGATCGAGCAGGCGCTGAAACGCATCGTCAGGGGTGTGAAGCAGGATTCCGACGGGCAGCAGGAACCGTGGATGGAAGGCAGCCTTGAAGGTGACTTCTACTTCGTCGGCGGTTACGTCGCTGCGGCGAACGGTCCACCGCCCCCTGTCCCGGCCGAGACGGCCACGATCGAGCTCACTTTCTGGGACAGCATTCGCGGCAGCGACAGTGCGGACGACTTTCGCGCTTACCTCAGGAAGTACCCGAGCGGGCAGTTTGCCGCTCTCGCCGAAACCCGGCTGCGCCGTCTGCTGCCGGCAGCGGGAGCGGGGGGCGGCCATCTCGAGCGCGATGGCGGCATCAGCAAGCTGTTCCGCGACTGCCCGGAGTGTCCGGAGATGGTGGTCGTTCCCGCCGGCTCTTTCCAGATGGGTGCCTCGGTGCGCGAGGCCGGCAGCGGCGATTCCGAGCGGCCACGGCATCTGGTGACCATCCGCAACGCTCTGGCGGTCGGCCGTCATGAAGTGACACGCGGTCAGTACGCCGCCTTTATCAAGGCTACCCGGCATCGCAGCGAAGGGTCCTGTTACATCTGGATCGGCGCCGAGTGGGTCAATCAGCCCGGGCGGAGCTGGCGCGACCCCGACTTCGCGCAGAACGACGAACATCCCGCAGTGTGCGTCAGCTGGCACGACGCCAAAGCGTACGTCGCCTGGCTGGCAGCGAAAACGGAGAAGCCCTATCGACTGCTCTCCGAGTCGGAGTGGGAGTACGCAGCACGCGGCGGGACGCGAACCTCGCGCTTCTGGGGCGACGATCCTGGCCTCGCCTGCGAGCACGCCAACGTGCACGACAGTGAAACGCAGAACGCACGCCACTTTGACTGGGAAGCGCACGACTGTCGTGACGGCTATGCCGAGACGGCGCCGGTTGGCCGCTTCAAGCCCAACGCCTTCGGTCTCTACGACGTGCTCGGCAACGTCTGGGAGTGGGTCGAGGACTGTCAGACGATCAATTACATCGGCGCGCCGAGCGATGGCTCGCCACGCCTCAGCGACGACTGCCCGCAGCGTGTCTATCGCGGCGGCGGCTGGAGCGGACCGGCGTCGGTGCGCTCGGCGACACGCAACGGCAACGCGCCGAGTTACCGCAGCCAGCTGCTGGGCTTTCGCGTCGCGCTGCCGCTCGCGTCGGCGGCGAAGGACAAACCATGACTGGCAAGGCCAGCGCCCGGCAGTGCCCGGCAGTAGCCGGCAGTTGGGCCGACTACTGCTGCTTGAGATCGAGCTGCGCGAGGTCGATCCGTTTTTTGGCGCCACGCAGGCGCAGCCACGCTTTGTGAGACAGGTGTCGGCTGAGCAGGAGCGGTGGCATGCGCAGCCAGTGCGCGCGGATGTACAGCAGCCAGCGACTCAGCTCCGCCCGGCGCGACGGGTGGTCGGGGTGTTCGGGGAGGAGCGCGAGCGGAATCAGCCGTGCCATGAGTTTGCGCACCGGCCATGAGGGAGCGTCGCGCTCCATCTGTTGGAGTACGTCCGGCGGGACCTTCGTCGCCAGCAAGTGTTGCGCGTTCTGCAGGCCGTAGAACAGCAGACGGCCAAAGCCGAGTTCACGTGCGCGGGCGACGAGTTCTCGCCAGAAACCGGGATCGCGCGCGAACTCGCCGAGCAGATCGTGGACATCGACGAGGTCGCGCAGCCGTAGCCCTTCATCGGGATCGCCTTCGAGAAACAGGTGCGCCAGCGCGTGCAGCACCATGTCCGCCGGTGCCAGCACGCGCAGGCGGGGGTCGGCAAGAGGGCGCGCGGTGGCGAACAGTGGTTCTGGATCGGATTTGAAATGGCTGGTTCGCGGCAGCAGCCGGTGGTGAATGTCGATCTCGGTACCTCGCTCGCGATGACGCAAGGGAGGAATTTCGTGCATCCAGACACGATAGTAGCGATCGTCGTAGGGATCGATGTGGGTCCTGAACCAGCCACAGGCAAGCAGTCTTTCTTCCACCTCGGCGATCCGCTGCTCGGGAATCAAGAGGTCGACGTCGGCGAAGATGCGACCGTGCGCAGGGGGCAGTCCGGCCATCAGGTAGCCGGTTCCCTTGAGCAGGATCAACGGGACGTCGATGCCCTGGAGAGCCCACAGGAGGCGGTTGACTTCCCACGAAACCAGCGTCTTGCGATGCTGGATGACGTTGCGCGCGGCCTTCAGGTGGGTGGCCGCACGCGGGGGTATGTGGTCGAGTAGCCCGGCGCGCGCGAGTTCCGATTCGATGCGTCCGAGCACTCGTGCACGCCTGGCAACGCGCAACAGCAGTTCCCAGTCCGCCGGCGGCAGGGCGGGCAGCGTCTCCGGCGTCTGCAGGGCGGCGAGCAGCAGTTTGCGCGCACGCCGGCTGTCGTTGGCACCCCTAGCCATCTGCGGCCGGCGACAAGTCGTCGAGTGCGGCTACCGCCTCGGCGAGATCGGAATAGCTCAGGGCGTAGCAGTCACAACGCTCGACCATCTCCGCGACGAGCCGGAATGCGGTTTCGTCGAGGACTTCGTAGTTGAATGCGTTGCCGGCAACCATCACGAAGGCCTCGCTTTTCGCCATTGGCTGCAAGCTCAACGGCGCGCCGGCGGTCCAGCGCGGAAAAACGAGCCAGCGCGGGCGTGCCGTTTCGTGCATCCGCCGGATGCTGTCGACCGGCGGTTGCACGTGCACGACCGTTCCCTTGCGCGTGCCGAAAAAAGCCGGACCGAAGACGGCCTGCGGCCGAAAGCGGCGGATCACTTCGATCGACTCGTTCTTCAGCGGGATCAGCCGCGGTAACGGCAGCAGAGCGCCGTCCTCGGGCCGCACGAGGCCGAACTCGTCGGAGAGCAAACGCCACCCGGAGTGGATCAGCGCCGTGCACAGCGTCGATTTGCCGTCGCCGGGCGAGGCCGGGAAGAGGATTGCGCGTCCGCCGCGCTCGACGCCCGCCGCATGCAGCATCAGCAAGTGGTGCGAGCGCGTCGCGACGCACCAGTTGATTCCCCACTCGAGCGCGGGGAAGGCGTGTTCAACGGTGTAGGGCGCGAAAGGTCTGTTGCTGTCAACGACAAAGCAGGCCTGACGCCGAATCCAGCGACGGAGGCTGCGTGGGCGGGCAACACCAACATGAAAGTCATGGATGGCGTCGGTTTCGGGTACGGGGTAGGGCGCGTAAAGCTCGTGCGCCGCCGTTGCCAACGACGACAGGTCGGAACGTATCGTCAGATTGAAGGGGCCGAACCGGATGCTGAGGCCGGCGCCGGCGAGTTTCCGTGCAAATTCCCGCCGATTCAGGTCAGCGACGATCATGGATGGGCAGGGTTTTCTGCGAGGGAGTCGATGAGTCCGAGTTCTTGCAGTCGGGCGACGGCAGGCAGGAAGTCCTCGAACGTGAGGCCTTCCGTCGCCAAGCCAAGAGCCTGCTCAACCCGGGTCCTGGCGCCCGGCTCAGAGATCGCACCATCGCCAAGAGACTTCAGAATTTCGGACGTGGTCTGGTTAAAGACGTGAGTCTCTGCCGACGACGGCTGGTACACAATCCACAAGTCGTCAAAGCGACGCCACACCAGCTCGCGCACGTACGACGTGGCGACGATCACGAAGCTACCGTCGGGATGAGGGTCATGGGGTCGAGCGCCAATGCGACTTGCTTACCTTGCATGGGCGGATTGTAGCGTCAACGAACCACGCCCGACGACCCCTCATGCCGGCCTGGATTCCGGCATCTCCGGAGGGCGTCTCTGCTTAATTACGTCTCATTGGCCAATTGCTGTCCTGACGAGCAAGAGCCCTACCCTTGTTCGACAGCCAGGCGCCTTAGCCATTCATCAGAGAAGTGTGAGCCCCGCTGCTCAAGATGGCGAAATTCGTCGCCTGAAGATTGTAGGCCGCGTCCCCATGAACCGGGGTGCCGGTGGGCGCTCCACAATAGTAACGGGTGCTGGTGCCGGTACCGGTCCGATAAACCGCCGCCTGCATTTCATTGGCATCGTGGGTGTCGACCTTGCCCGCAGCGGCAAGCTCAGGGATGCTGCAACTATCCACGCTCTTGACGCAGTAGTCAGCGGTGTTCGGATTATCATTGAACGCGTTCAGGCCGCTGGTTACAAAAGTACCGCTAGTACCGCCTGTCCTGATCCGCGCCCTACCGTCTGTAGCAGCGACACCCGGTTTGATCTTGGTCCCCGTGCACGACGCCGCCGCCAGTGCACCGCTGCGCAAGGTGAGCACGAGCGGCGCGACAGCCATGACGCCGCTTACCAAACGCCGCCGTCGCTGGTCTGTCGTCGTGGTCGGGCTGACGGCCTCCCCGCCAGCGAGCGGCAGATCGGTCGCGGTCGTGTCAGTGGATTCCGTGCTTTTCATTGCTGCTGCTCCCAAAAAGTTCCAACCCCGGTCTCTGCAGTGGATAAGCAAGGCGCTGCGAAGTTTCAGGCAAACACTGTTGCCGTTACCACCGTTGTGACCTGGTTACCGAGTCAATTTTTACCCTAACCATCGTATTCTAGCTCGCCTGTGGCCGTTCATTTGCGCACTAACTCACGCTCTGCTTGCAGAGCCGGGTCAGGATTCAGTCAACAAACTACCGCCGCAATGCGCTTCATGCTCCTACGAGCAAGTTCCATGCCACTCTCTTTGATGGCAAAAAGACCCTTGTAAAGCAATGTCTTGTTGTTGCGCTCCGGGTTTGGAACGGAGTCGTGGTCACGGCGGTGTAAAAAAAACCGACATTTGTTGCGCGATCCTTGTCCTGGCCTGCCTTACGCATGCCCTCTCCTCCACGGGCGGTGGCGATGCGGGCAGCGGGCGGCCAAGTCAGACCTTCAGACCTTCAGACCTTCAGACCTTCAAGCAACTCGGTTTCGAGCTTGATCCGGCTTGCTACCTGAGTGAGGTCGCCGCCGCTGATCAGGAAGGTGTCCTCGACCCGGTCGCCGAGGGTCGAAATCTTGGCCGTATGTAGATTCGCGCCGTGGGCCGCGAGCGTCATCGCGATCGTATACAGCAGACCCGGGCGGTCGGCAGCGGTCAGCGAAAGGACGTAATACGACCCCCGCTCGTCGGCTTCGATGGTCACCATCGGCTGCATCGGAAAGTGCTTGACCTGGCGCGAAAGGCGGCCGCTGCCCGGTGCTTCGGGTGGACTTTGCCGGCTCAGGCGCGTGCTCAGTTCGTGTTCGATGTAGCTGATCATCGCCCGGTCGCTGTTACGATCGCTGAGGTCGAGGAGCATGAAGCTGTCCAGCGCATAGCCGTGCAGCGTCGTGTGGATCTTGGCGTCGACGATCGAGTAGCCGGCACGCGAGAAGAAGCCGACCATGCGCGCGAACAGGTCGCGCTGATCGCGCGTATAAACCATGACCTCCAGCCCTTCGCCCTGGGGGTTGACCCGTGCCTTGACCACCGGCTTTTCGCCGCCGATCCGGTAATGAAGCGCGCGCGTATGCCAAGCGATCTCCTCTGCCGAGTGGCGCAGGAAGTAGACGGTGTCGAGTTGTTTCCAGAGGCGCTGGTGGACCGCCTCCGACAGCGCAAAATAGCGCAACAGACGCAGCGCTTCCTTTTGCCGTTCCTCGATCAGGCCTTGTCTGACCGGTACCCGCCCGCCGGCGAGCAGCGTGCGACAGGTGCTGCGAAACAGTTGTTCGAGAAGCTGACCTTTCCAGGTATTCCAGACCTTGGGACCGGTACCGCGGATGTCGGCGACGGTGAGCAGGTAAAGCGCCGTCAGACGCCGCTCGTCACCAACCTGGGCGGCAAAGGCGCCGAGCACTTCAGGGTCGGCGAAGTCCTGCTTCTGTGCCACCATCGACATCAGCAGATGACAGCGAACCAGCCAGACGATGAGTTCACTGTCTTCATCGCCGATGCCGTGGTCGGCACAGAAGCTCGCAGCATCCGCGGCGCCGAGATCCGAGTGGTTACCGCCGCGTCCCTTGGCGATATCGTGGAACAGCGCTGCCACGTAGAGTACCCACGGGCGGGGAAAGTCGCTGATCAGTTCGCTGCACAGCGGGTACTCGTGCGTGAATTCGTCGGCGAGATAACGGCGCAGGTTGCGCAGTACCTGCAGGATGTGCTGGTCGACGGTATAGACGTGGAACAGGTCGTGCTGCATCTGGCCGACAATTTTGCCGAACTTCGGCAGGTAGCGGCCTAGAATCCCGAACTGGTTCATCCGGCGCAGCTCGTGCAGGACGCCGCGCGGCTGCTGCAGGATCTCGAGAAAACGCGCCCGGTTGACGGGATCGCGCCGGAAGGCGTCGTCGATCAGCGTTCGTGCGTGCCAGAGTGCGCGCAGAGTGCGCGCACTCATGCCCTGCAGCTCGGGATGCTGCTGCATGAGCAGGAACGCCTCCAACATGACCCGGGGTTCGCGGGCAAAGGTGTCCTCGTCGATCAGATCGAGCAGGTCGTGCGTGTTGCGGAAGCGTTCGTTGATCCGCTGCGGTGGCTGCTCGGGCAGCGGCGACAATGCGGCACCGATGTTCTGCAGCAGGATGGTGTTGATCTGGGTGACTTCCTTGGCCGTCCGATAATACTGCTGCATGAACAGCTCGCTGGCACGGCGATTGGCCGTTGCCTGGTAACCCCATTGTCCGGCGAGTGTCGCTTGATAGTCGAAGAGCAGTCGATCCTCGCGCCGGCCGACGAGAAGGTGCAGGCGTATGCGCAGTTGCTGCAGGAAGCGCACGCTGCGCGCCAGTTGTTCCTTCTCCTCGCGGGTAATGAAACCCTGCTGCGCGAGGTCTTCCCAGGTGTCACCGTAGTGTGCTGCGCGCGCAACCCAGACGATGGTCTGCAGGTCGCGCAAGCCGCCGGGGGCCTCCTTGCAGTTTGGCTCAAGGCTGTAGGGCGAGCCGTAGTGGCGCAGATAGCGTTCTTCCTGCTCCTTGCGCTTGGCCTCGAAGAACGTGTGCGTGTTCAGGACTCTCGCCAGTTCGTCAGCAAAGACCTGAAAAAGCTCCGGGTTGCCGGTGACCAGGCGGGCCTCGAGGAGAGCGGTCTGGATCGTCAGGTCAGCGCTTGCCCCGCGCACGCACTCGGCTACCGTGCGTACACTGGGCGCGATCTCGAGGCCCAGATCGTAGAGCAGGGTGACGACCTCTTCCAGCTGTGCGGTCAGGCAATCGTCGGGAGCGTCGGGTAGCAGCAGCAAGACATCGACGTCGGAGGCGGGGTAGAGCTCCTGGCGGCCGTAGCCGCCGACGGCGACGAGCGCCAGCGACGCCGGCACTTCGAGTTCTTGCCAGAAGTCGCCGAGAACCTGGTCGATCAGTTGAGCCCGTGCCTGCAGCAGCCGCTGCGGGTCAGAGTCGACTCGGTAGGCGTCGCAAATCGCCGCTTGTTGCTCGCGCAACTGCGCCCGGTAGCGGACAAGGAGCGACTGGCGAGCGAGGACCAAGGCATCCATGGTGTCCATGGCCGGCTATCCGATCCACTCCGGCGGGCGGCGGGTAGCGGCCGACAGCGTGAGCACTTCGTAGCCGGTCTCGGTGACCAGGATCGTGTGCTCCCACTGCGCCGACAGGCTGTGATCCTTGGTGACGATCGTCCAGCCGTCGCTCATCGTCCGAATCGCCGCGCGGCCGGCGTTGATCATCGGTTCGATCGTGAAGATCATGCCCGGCTCGAGCACGGGGCCGGTGCCTGGACGGCCGTAATGAAGAACCTGAGGTTCTTCGTGGAAGCTGGCGCCGATGCCGTGGCCGCAAAACTCACGAACGACCGAAAAGCCGAGTTTCTCGGCGTGTTGCTGGATGGCGTGGCCGACATCGCCGAGTCGCGTTCCGGCGCGGACCTGCGCAATGCCCAGCCACAGGCATTCGAAGGTGACTTCGCACAGTCGCCTGGCCTGCACCGAGCACTCGCCGACCTGGAACATGCGACTGCTGTCGCCGTGATAGCCACTGCTGATCACGGTGACGTCGAGGTTGACGATGTCGCCGTTCCGGAGTTGCCGATCACCCGGAATGCCGTGGCAGACCTGATGGTTGACCGAGGCGCAGATCGATTTCGGAAAGGGTCGGTAGCCGGGCGGTGCGTAGTTCAGCGGTGCAGGTACGCATCCCTGGACGTTCACGATGTAGTCGTGGCAGAGGCGGTCGAGTTCTCCCGTCGTGATTCCCGACACCACGTGCGGGGTGATGTAGTCGAGCACTTCGGCGGTGAGGCGGCCGGCAACCCGCATCTTGTCGATTTCTTGTGCAGTCTTGATCGGGATGCCCATTGCTTGCTTGCGTTGCGCCTGCGGGGTGCGGACCGGAAAGGATAATGGAAGTGTCGGACTTAGGCAATTTCAGCGGCCTCGATCACTTCGCAGGGGCCCGCAGCGGGTGCTGCGGGTGACAGGACGTCCGCCGGGACGACAAAGTTTGTCCCGGCGTGAGGCCCTCACTTGAGCGCCGAGAGGGGGGCGCCAAAATTGATATGGAACGGTTGACCGTCGATCACCAGTGCGGGTACCGACTGCACGCCATAACCTTCGGCTTCAGCGACGCGGCTACCCTCCTCGCCGAGGTGCACGACCTCGACCTGATAACGCGTGGGATCCAGTGCCTGAGCGACTTGTTGCTCAGCAGCCACACAGACCGGGCAACCGGCATGATAGAAAATGGCTTTGTTCATGATGTCTTCCTCCAAAGTGAGCTACAGTTCGTAATGTATCGAGTCGATACATTACGAACTGTAGCTTCCGGCCGCTCGCCTTGTCAAGCAAAGCTTCGGCGCGATACATTTACGTCATGACGCCTACCGTCTTTGTCTTCGAACGTCTGGCTGCGCTCATTCAGCAGCTCGTGCGTGACGATGCTGCGCAGCATGGGTTGCAGCCGGTGCATATGCAGGTCCTTGGCTATCTGGCACAGGCCAATCGCTACAGCGACTTGTCGATTGCCGTTGCCGACTACCTTGGGGTTACCCGCGGGACCGTCTCGCAGACGCTGACGGTGTTGGAGCGCAAGGGTCTGATCGCCAGGACTCCCGACGCGCACCATGGCCGGCGTATCCACCTTAGCCTGAGCGCAGCGGGTGAAGCCGTGCTCAAGGCGAGCTGGGCGCAGCGGCTCGATTTGGCGCTGGTGGGAGCCGGCTGCGACCCTGGAGTTTTCGCTAACGACCTGCATGGCGTGCTGACGGCTCTGCAACGGCTCAACGGGCGGCAAGCTTTCGGGCAGTGCCGGTCATGCGCACACTTTCTTGACGAGAGCACACAATTTCGTTGTGGACTGACGCGAGAGGTTCTGGCCGCGGAGCAGGCGATCAAGATCTGCCGTGAGTGGACTTCGCGGTCAGAGGCTTGTGAGCCGGCTGGATCCAGCAGCAGCGCTTGCTAGTGTTGCGATGCGCCTTCGGCCTGACCGTTCGGCATTTTTATTCGCGACACTCTTTGCTCTCCTGGTGGTCGTCGTTACCGACGAGGCCGCGGCCGAGAGTCTTGCGCCGACTCAGGTCGATGTGCAACTCGACGGTGAAACCTACGTTGTCCGGGCGAGGGCGCATCTTGCAGCCGATCAGCGCGTCGCCTGGGAGGCCTTGACTGACTACGAACATCTGGGGGAATTTGTGCCAGGTGTCACGCGTTCGCTTGTCCTTTGGCGCCGTGGCGACGAGCTCGCGCTGGAACAGGAGGGCGTGTTTTCGGTTTTCTTTTTCGATCTGCCGGTGCGTGTCCGGTTGGCGGTCCAGCACACGCCGTACAGCAGCGTCGTCGCACGCCTGGCACCGGGATCGGTGATGGGAGGCGAACCGACACTGCGAAGCTTCACCGGCCGCTACGGATTGGCGCCCATCCGCCTGCTGCAACGCGCAGGGGTGCGCGTCGACTACGACGCCAGGTTCGAACTTGCGGAGTCGCTACCGGCTCTGACCGGCCGGCTGTTCGGTGTCGTGGCTTTGCGGCGAACAATGACTGCACAGTTCGAGGCGATGATGCGCGAGATCGAGCGGCGACAGGCGGCGCACGGCGGACACGAGGAATGAGGCATGGGCTGTGCCAACTGCTGTTGTGCTTCGCTCTCGGCGGTTGCGCCAGCGTCGATTTCTACGCACGACTGCCGGTAGCTGAACATTTGCAACGGGCCGACGCCGTTGGTGACTGTGCGCGTCTCTTTCAAGCCAACGATGTGCGGGTCGACCAGGCGGCGACACGAGATGCTCAGGCGCCACAGGTTCCCGGCTTTCCGTACTTGCGAGTAGACCGCTTGCTGGCGTCGCTGGCGCCGCCGACCGGAAGCAGCCCTGCGCGTGAAGACGAGTGGGTCGAGGCGCTGATGGCGCTTGACGAGTCGGCACGGCGCTTTGAACTGCGAAATACGGATGGTGACATTGACGCCCAAAGCGATGTTCTGACTGACTGCCGGAAGACCTTGACACAGGTGGATCAGCAGCAGATGCGGACTCTGGTGAGCGCCGCACAGGTGGCGGACGATTACTCGCTGACGCTGCGTGTGCTTGGTGTGTATCCCCTGACGCGATATGCCTTTGCCGCGGGCATCCGGCGCTGGCAGCGGGAAACAATCGACGAGTTTGCAGCGTTCGCGGAGGTCGATCCTCTTGCCGACTTGCGCCGGCATTACGTCGTCGCCGACGCCTCGCGGCGCTTGCCGACGATTCGGGAAGGTCCGCAGCTTGGGCTGCCCTTCATTTCGAAGAGGACGCTGGCCGACTTGATTGCCCGGCATTCACCCGTCTTCTCGATCGCGACGGTCAGCGACGACGATCGGCCGGGAGCGCTTGTCTGGCGGCGTGACCGCGATCGGCTACAGGTCATGGCCGCGGTCGACCAGCCGACCGTTTATCTGCGCACCGGTCACGCGTGGCTCGGCGACCGCTGGCGACTGCAGATTACCTACGCCGTCTGGTTCCCGTCCCGTCCGGCCAGCGGGACATACGATCTCTTGTCCGGCCGCCTCGACGGTCTGCTGTGGCGGGTAACGCTCGCTGAGGATGGCAGCGCACTGGTCTATGACACCATCCATCCCTGCGGCTGCTATCATCTTTTCTTTCCCACCGACAAGGTGCGACCACGGGAGCCGGTAGAGGGGTTCGACGAGGGACTGTTCATTCCACGCGCACTGCCTGTACCAAGCGCCAATGCGCGTGTCGTGCTCAAGGTGGCTGCCGGCACCCACTACCTGCAGGCGGTTACCATCGCCGCCGGAGCGACCGCTGCCAGCATTCCGTTGGCAGTGGCCGACGACGACGACTTGCGCTCGCTCCCGCTGCCGGACGGCGGTACCCGCAGCGCTTTCGGCGCCGACGGTCTGATCGCTGGCAGCGAACGGCTGGAGCGCTTCTACTTCTGGCCGATGGGTATCAGGAGCGCCGGCCAGATGCGACAATGGGGGCGGCACGCGACGGCTTTTGTCGGGCGGCGCCATTTTGATGACCCGCTGCTGTTCGATCGCTACTTCGAAAGCCTGCCGTGAACCGCCAGAACCCTGCTGCGAATTGCGTCCGGCCATGAGGCTCAGGGTCGCAACCTACAACATTCACAAGGGGGTGACGGGAATCCGCGGTCGACCGCGGATTCACGACGTGCGCCTGGCCCTGGAGGCGATCGACGCCGACATCGTTTTCCTGCAGGAAGTTCAGGACCGCAACGAACGTATGGCGCATCATCCAGGCTATCCCTTCGGCACCCAGCTCGAGTTTCTTGCCAGTGGTGCCTACGCCCACCGCGCCTACGGGATGAACGCAGTTTATCCGCATGGTCACCACGGCAACGCGATCCTCTCCCGCCACCGCATTACGCACTACGCCAACCACGACATCTCGGACCATGTGCTCGAAAAGCGTGGTCTGCTGCACGCGGTGACGCGCCTTGACCGGGGGCGGGGCAGGGAGGTCCATCTGATTTGCGTCCATTTCGGCCTGATCAAACGCAGCCGCGTGCGTCAGGCGACTTTCCTCGCCGATCTGGTGCAGCGCGAGGTGCCGCCGCGAGCCCCACTGATCATCGCTGGCGACTTCAACGACTGGCAACGGCGTGTCGATCAGCTGTTGCGCGAACAGTTGGGGGTTGAAGAGGTTGCTGTCGCCGCCGGTTCGGCACCACCCGAAGCGCGATTGCTCCAACGCCTGCTTTCGTGGCGAGTCGTCGGCGACGGGCAGGCCACGGTGTCGCGCACCTTTCCCAGTTTCGCTCCGTGGCTGACGCTTGACCGCATCTATGTACGGGGTTTCCAGGTCCTCGACATGGAGGTGCCGCAAGGACTTGCCTGGGCTCGCTGCTCGGATCACGCGCCGCTGATCGCCGAACTCGAACTGCAATCGCGTTTCTCGGGTGCAGTGGCCGCCATCACGCAACGCTGGGACATCACTCGCCCGCCGGCAGGATAGGCGTAGAGCGTTAAAGTCCGGTCGTTGGGAACACCGGCGATGGCCGTCGCACGACTCTCGTCTCCTGAAAATGTGAATTAATTCCTGTCAATGACCTTCAGCGCCGAGCAGAATTGTTTGTGTTGAAGGAGCTGGCGCTGCCTCGAAGCCTGCATGAAGCAGAAGCAAGCTACGGGTGGCTGACGACAGCGAAGGGTCCAGGACGAGTCGTGTTGCACAGCACCATTGTTCCGTTGATTGCGGTACTCTGTTTCCTTGCTTCCTCGGCGCGAGCCGACAGCTACAGCGAGGTGCCGCGCGTCAAGGCCGCCCTGGAGCAGGGGCGAGCCGCCGAGTATGGTATCGGCGTCAGAAAGAATCGGCTGCTGGCGCTTGCGTTCTACTGCGACGCAGGGACGATGGGGAGCCCGGAGGGCTTCTTTCGCGTCGGCAGGATCTTCGCGACCGGACCGCGGCAACTGCGCAACCCGGCGCTGGCAAACGCCTATCTGGCGCTGGCAGTCCGTCTGGGCAATCAGGAAGCCCTCAAGTACTACGACCCCCTGGTAGTCAACGCACCGCTTGGTGACGACTGCGGCCTCCATGCCAGCGGCCGCGAGGTGGAACGCTTCGACGTCGATGGCTACCTCACGCGAGTTGCCAGCAGCCGGCGGAAGATTGCCTTGCTCATACGCAGCGTGGCGCGGCAGTACGAAGTCTCCCCGCGTCTGGCGCTGGCCATTGCGATGGTTGAGTCCAACCTTGACACGAACGCCGTCTCACCGCGTCATGCACAGGGGGTGATGCAACTGATCCCCGCAACACAGAAGCGTTTCGGGGTGACTAGGCCCTTTGACGCGAAGCACAACGTTCGCGGCGCGCTGGCGTATCTGAGATGGCTGCACAGACGCTTCGACGGTGACTGGCGGCTGATTGTGGCCGCCTACAACTCGGGTGAGGGGAGTATCGAGCGCCACCGAGGTGTTCCGCCGTTTCTGGAAACCCAGCAATATGTCCGCCGCGTCCTCCAACTTGCGGGAGGGGCAGCGAATGCCCAGGCGACGCCAATCCGCCTGGGGCTTGCCGGCGATGGGTTACTGCCGCAGACCAGCAGGCTGCTGGCTACCGCCCCGTCGTTTTCCGGCATCGACTAGCGCAGGTCCGCGCGCGATCTCGTGCGCAAGGCGAAGGGCGAATGGCGCGGCGATGGTAGCCCTGCACTTACGCTTGGCATAAGCGAGGTGCCGTGGAGGATGATTTCCCCTGCTGCAACTATCGCTTTTCTTGCGCTATTTCGGCTCCGTTTGATGTACTCTGTGCGGCGCTTTGCCTTGGGTGGCAGCCTGTGTGTGCCTTTGTCGCTGACAGTGGGCGCGTGCCTGCCCCGTTCAATCCTTGCCAACAGGAGCTGTCATGCGATTCCTCGCCAGGTTGTTGAGTGCCGTCCTTCCGCTCTCCTTGCTGTTTGCCGGGCCATCCTCAGCCCGAGAATGGGATGCGATCAAGCAGTCGGGAACCCTCATTGCGGCGACGGAGGGCGGGTTCCAACCTTTCAACTACTATGAAGGCCCCAAGCTGACCGGCTTTGAAGTTGATCTCGCGGAAGCCATCTCCAAGAAGCTGGGCCTGAAACTGGAGTGGCGCGTGGTGCCTTTTGACGGACAGATTGCGGCGCTCAAGCAGGATCGCTTCGATTTTGCGATTGCCTCCCATGGTTACACGGAAGAGCGCGCCAAGTCGGTCGATTTTGCCAGTCCGCACTACTGCACGGGGGGACAAATCGCAGCGCACAAGGACGGTCCACTCACTGTCGCCGCGCTCGACGGCAAGGTCGTCGGCGTGCAGTTGGCAACCAGCTACGCCGATGCGGCGAAGAAGATCAAGGGGATCAAGACGATCAAGACCTACAAGGGGGATCCCGAGGCGTTTGCCGCCCTGAAGGCGAAGAAGGTGGACGCGTGGATTTCCGACAAGTTTACAGTCAAGGCGACGCTCGACAAGAATCCGGATGCCGGCATCAAGGCGGGCGAACTGGTGTTTGTCGAACGCGTCTCGATGATCCTGCGCAAGAACAACAAGGAATTGGCGGAAAAACTGAACCAGGGGCTGGCCGAGGTGATGAAGGACGGTACGTACAAGGCCCTGTCCGAGAAGTACTTCAAGGAAGACATTTCCTGCCGTAGCTGACTGACGCTGAGCGGGAACGATGGACTGGACGCGCCAACATCCCGGATGGGCGATTTTTTGCGCGCTGATCGGGTTGTTGGTGTTCCTCTGGGGACTGGCGATTCCGCTCGCGGCAGCGCCAGCGCCGATCGGGCCGGCCGCCGACCAATTCGCCGAGGGGGCAAGAATCACGGTGGCGCTGACCTTGATCGCCGGCTCGGCCGGAGTGATCATCGGAGTGCTTGGCGGGCTCGGCAAACTGTCAAGGGTCTGGCTCATACGCGGGTTGTGTGATGTTTACGTCTGGCTGATTCGCGGCACCCCCTTGCTGCTGCAGATCCTGTTCGTCTGGCTGGCGTTGCCGCCGCTGCTGCCGGAAGGGGTAGAGCTTTCCGACTTCGGCTGCGCGGCGATCGCCTTGTCCCTGAATGTCGGTGCCTACAACACCGAGTGCGTCCGCGCCGGGATACTGGCGGTGCCGCATGGTCAAGTCGAGGCGGCGCGCGCGCTCGGCCTGACGCCACTGCAGACGTTCATGGACGTGATTCTGCCGCAAAGCATGCGCGTCGCGCTGCCGGCGCTGGCCAACAACCTCGCTTCACTGGTCAAGGATTCCTCGCTTGCTTACGCGATCAGCGTCGTCGAACTGACGATGGTCGGCTACCGTGTCCAGGCCGAGAGCTACCAGCCGATTCCGGTCTTCATCACCGTCGCCGCGATCTATCTGATTCTGACCACGGCCTTCACGACGCTGACGGCTGCACTGGAGTCACAGCTCAACGTCGGACAGAAACGTTAGCGGGGAGTTGACGATGGACACGGATTTGCGAGCCATCATCGAGGCGCGCCGGGTGGACAAGCGATTCGGCGCGTTTCACGCGCTGAAATCCGTCTCGGCGATCTTTTGTGAGGGGCAGG